>Ga0224506_10000966_pt1 | contig 21612 bp, 20 predicted proteins | sample SF_Jan12_sed_USG_2_FD_169108 | JGI IMG/M metagenome (GOLD analysis project Ga0224506, IMG submission 169108) | Sediment microbial communities from San Francisco Bay, California, United States - SF_Jan12_sed_USGS_8_1 | ecosystem: Environmental > Aquatic > Marine > Sediment | place: USA... | reverse complement strand
GAGGCATTTCCTTTGCATAGTCGGTAGCAGGTGGAGTCACAGTGATTACAGTCCAACCCAATTGTGATAATTGACTGGATAATGAAAAAGCGAGGCGATGATGAGCCGGATTTTCCCCTTCCGCTGTAATTAGAATAATATTGCCCTTTGCTTCCAGATCCTGTCGCTGATATTTCAATGCAAGAGCCTTTTGGCCTTCAACATCAAGCCAGATGGTATCACTGGCTGGATGGTTTTCAGCAAGTTGTTGCTGGTTATATTGCCAGGGAGATTTGCTTTCAGCTATATCGGATTCTACAGCGCTTTCAGGGTTAGTTTGCGCCTGACTATTTTCCTCTGCGGCATTTGCTATACAAAAAGTGATTTGCAATAGAGAAGTTATTAGTATGGTAAAAATCGAAGATGAAACTGTATAACCTGACTTCATTTTGGCAAATCTATTCCTGCTTAAATATAAACTGTATGGTAAGTATGGCACATTTTTTTTGATGGCAGATCACTTCTACCTTTTGAGCAAAAGCACAACTTTTGTTTTGTTGCATTCGTTCCAGCAGCTTTTGATATTGTGCTGACTGTGTGTCAATTTCTGCTCTACACTCAAAGTTATCAGTAACTGGCGCATGGTAGGAAATGCTGGCCTCAGCAGCAACCAGATAAATTGAATAATGATGACTATCGCACCAAAATTTTAATAAGGTCCAGCCTGTTGCCATAGCTCCTGCATAGATACTGCCGGCAAAGCCAGTCTGGTGAATATTAATATTGGGCTGCAAAGGAACTGAAGCATTTATCTTGTTTTCATTGAGTTCTTCAATTCTCCATTGCATGTAATGAGTCAGTGGAATCGTCTGATGAACTAATGACTGATATTTTTTGATCATATTTAACCCCTTTTTTATAAGACGACGTTTATTACCCATGAAACACAAAATTTATGGAGAATAAACATGAGATATTATACAAATTTAATCAGGCAAATCAGAGTGGCGACTTTATTTACCGGCTGCACCATTTTATTTTTAGTGGCTTGTGCCGGACAAAATTCAAATGAAGAAGTCGTTACAGTTTCAGAACCAATGGCAGAGAAAGTTCTGATTACAGGAGCAAGAATAAAAGGAGAAACAGAAAATAAGCGAATGAAGTCTGCAGATCAAATGCAATACATGCCAATGATGGTAATGACTGAATCGGTAGAAAATCGGGAAGTTTATCAAAGTATAGAAACCAGCTCTGTGAAGCAAACATTAAACGAACCGGTTTCGACTTTCAGTATTGATGTTGATACTGGCGCTTATGCCAATGTCCGGCGATATATCAATCATGGTAATTTGCCACCAGGTAATGCAGTGCGTTTGGATGAAATGATCAATTATTTTGATTATCAATATCCGGTGCCAAAATCAAACAAACAACCTTTTAGTGTTGCGGCGTCATTGATTGAAACACCATGGAATAAGGATACTCATCTTTTGCGTGTTGGCTTGCAAGGCTGGAAAAAGGAGATCAAACAAATTCCACCCATGAATCTGGTTTTTCTGGTAGATGTGTCCGGCTCAATGGGAAGTGATGACAAGTTGCCTTTGGTTAAAAAATCTCTACAAATGTTAACTAAACATTTGCGCGACAAGGATCGGGTTGCAATGGTCGTTTACGCAGGAAGTTCAGGTATCGTTTTGGAGAGTACCAGTGGCAAGGAAAAGGCTAAAATTTTATCAGCCATCAATCGATTGTCTTCAGGTGGCAGTACCAATGGTGAAGCTGGAATCAATCTTGCCTATCAACTGGCCAGTGATAACTTTATCAAGGAAGGTATTAATAGTGTGTTACTTGCAACCGATGGTGATTTCAATGTGGGTATTAGCAACAGAGAAATGTTGGTTGATTTGATTGAGCGTCAAAAAAAGCAAGGTGTGTATCTGAATACGCTGGGATTTGGTACTGGCAATTACAATGATTATTTGATGGAGCAATTGGCCGACAAGGGTAATGGTATTTATGCCTATATCGATTCAGTTGCAGAAGCTAAAAAAGTGCTTGTTGATGAAATTGCATCAAGTTTTATGACTATTGCCGAAGATGTCAAAATTCAACTGGAGTTTAATCCCAATGTGGTTAAGGAGTATCGGTTGTTAGGTTATGAGAACCGTGAATTGGCAGAAGAGGATTTTAATAATGACAAGGTTGATGCTGGAGAAATTGGCGCAGGTCACAATGTCACTGCCTTGTATGAAATTGTGTTGAACGATAGTGAATACACTTTTATTCCAGACAGACGTTATAGCAAAAACAGGTTGATCAAAAGCAAACTGGTTAAATCAGATGAATCAAAAGGCGACAGTAAGCTGGATGAATTGGGATTTATTAAATTACGTTACAAGTTACCAGGGCAAAGTAAAAGTAAAATGATATCCAAAGTATTAAAAAAGGATCAATTAAGTGATGATACAGAAAGTGTCTATTTTGCAGCTGCGGTGGCGGCGTTTGCACAGCAATTAAAAGATGACAAGTACCTTAATCAGTTTGGATATGATGATACCATAGCCTTGGCTAACAGAAGCAAAGGTTTTGATCCGGGAGGAAGGAAAGCAGAATTTGTGCAATTGGTGAAGATGGCAGAAGCAATGCAATAGAATTTGATATATAGAAGCTGATAAATTGAGCTTGCAAATTTAGTCATTATCAAGTTCACTAGCGGTATGGATAAAGCCGTACTTAACGATGAACAATTGATGCTTGAATATGCCAACGGTAGTGCGTTGGCTTTCGAGCAATTGTACCAACGCCACAAGGGTGGGTTGTATCGTTATTGTTTGCGGCAATTAAGACATAAAAGCAAGGCCGAGGAATGTTTTCAGGAAATCTGGTTAAAACTGATCAATAGTCGCGTCAACTACAAACCTACAGCGCTATTTACCACTTATTTGTACCGCATTGCGCAAAATCATATCATCGATATGGCCAGAAAGGACAATCGAAGCGGTACTGAAGTCGAGATGGAGCCGGAAACAATTGAATCTCAAGGTTTTGCCGAACCACTGGAAGCATTAACCAGAGAAGGACAGCATACAAGATTAAGGACGACCATGGCAAAGTTGCCGATTGAGCAAAAAACCGTATTATTATTAAAACTGGATGCGGGATTATCACTTGAAGAAATTGCAACGGTTGTAGATTGTGGCAAAGAGACGGTTAAAAGCCGTTTAAGATATGCTGTGAGTTTTTTGAAACAACAGCTTGGAGAATTATGATGACAGACAAATCCAGATTATCGGATGAACAACTGGATGAGTATCTCAACCAGATTGATGCTGTCTGCAATGAATTTGATCAGAATGAACCTGACATTGCAATAGATCGACAGATCATTGCTGCGGCACATAGAGAACTGGAAAATCCAAATCCCAAAGCCATGCCGGTTTATTCCTGGTGGAGAAGATTGTCATTGCCGCTTTATGCTGCTGCAACTGTGTCATTTACTGCCTTTGCTGTTCACTGGTTGTGGCCTGGTTCTGCACCAACACCGGAAAAAGTTTATATGAGTCCGGTTGAAATTGAGGTCAGAGAGCCAGCACCTCAGGTGGTTGAACAAAAACATAACAAAAGATCTTTACCTGAACAAAAAGAGCTGGTTATGCCAGAACAGGTACTAACCAAATCAGAAGCCGTTTTGTTGCCCAAAGCAAAAACCTCAAATGATGCTGATGAAGAGGTTGTGTTAGAAGATTCCTTTGCATCGGCATCAGAACAGGATCTGGATGAAGAGAAAGCGTTAGTTGAATCTATTGAGGAAAAAAATCTAATAGTGGTAACCGGATCAAGAATTAAACGAGAAGAATTAAGCGAGGCTATGACAGCTGAGGATGAAAAAAGAGGAGAAAAATTATCTTTTCCTTCTGAACAGCAATGGATTCAACAAATCATTGCCTTATATCAATCGGGTAAAATTGAAGAAGCAAAAAAAGAACAAGTTAAATTTAAGCAGGTCTATCCTGACTATCCAATTGATGAATTGATTGAACCGTTTAAGAGTTAAACAGTTAAAAGCAGTATAAAAACACCTCCATTTTATGTTCAAAGTCGCTATTTTTATGGAATATTGCTTGCTTCCTGTCGCGGCATCCTTATAATTCGTCTCCAGTAAGGAAATATAGAGTTTTGTAATAGAATATTTCGGACTGATAGTCACTTGAATGTTTTTTGTACAGATACTTTGGCGATAATTGACAACAACAACTACAATTACGTCTGATCCTTATTTCTTAATTAAGACAAATCGAAACGGTGTGATCTATCGTCATACCAAATAATAGTGGAGATTTTTACATGGCCATTCGACGCAAACTGTTTGCAAGTATTGCAATGCTAATGGGATTTATTTTTAGCACTGTGGCATTTGCTTCAGATTTGAACATGCGCCCGGGAGTAACAGAAACCAGTATTGAGGCTTTTGACCTTCATATGCAGGTTATTTATGTAATGACTGTTATTGCCATTGTTGTTTTTGGTGCAATGTTTTATTCATTTATTTTTCACAGAAAATCAAAAAATCCTAAACCTGCCACCTGGTCACATAGCACCAAGATGGAAATTATTTGGACAGCAATTCCTGTGCTGATTTTGATTTACCTGACTATTCCTGCCATAAAATTATTGCTTAAAATGGAAGAGAGCAAAACTGATGCTGATTTGACTATTCAGATTACCGGTATTCAGTGGAAGTGGGAATATATGTATCCAGAGCAAAATATTACTTTTATCAGCTCATTAAGTACACCGAGAGATCAAATTGATTCAGGTTCAGACAAAGGTGAGAATTACTTGCTTGAAGTTGATAATGAATTAGTCATTCCAGCTGGAAAAACAGTAAGATTTCTGGTGACAGCGGATGATGTTATTCATTCCTGGTGGGTTCCCGATTTGGCCGTGAAAAAAGATGCTATTCCTGGTTTTATTAACGAAGCATGGACTCATGTACCAGAAGATGCGATTGGTACTTATCGTGGTCAATGTACTGAGCTATGTGGTAAAGATCACGGATTTATGCCTGTAGTGGTAAAAGTGGTTAGTCAGTCTGATTTTGATAGTTGGGTTGCGCAGAAAAATGAAGAGCGTATCGCCGCAGAGAAAGCTGCTGCTGAAGCTGCAGCAAGTAGCTGGGAGCTAGACAAATTGATGGCCTTGGGAGAGGAAATCTATAACGGTAAAGGTGCTTGTTTCAGTTGTCACAAGGCTGATGGAAGTGGTACACCACCATTATTCCCTGCACTTAAAGGCAGCCAAATGGCTACTCAGGCAGATCAATTAAACGACCATATCAATATTGTGGTGAATGGTAAGTCTGGTACTGCTATGGCAGCTTACGGCTCACAATTGACTGACGCTGAATTGGCAGCTGTTATTACCTACGAGCGTAATGCCTGGGGTAACGATACAGGTGATGCCATTCAACCTTCACAAATTCAGGCTTTTAAAGCCGGTAACTAATAGGAGAAGATCTCATGGCTGATCATCACCCAACCGGCATTAAACGCTGGTTATTTACGACAAATCACAAGGACATTGGTACTATGTACCTTTGGTTCTCGTTTGTTATGTTTATTGTTGGTGGCTCTATGGCAATGGTTATTCGTGCCGAGCTCTACCAACCAGGATTACAATTTGTAGATCCTAATACTTTTAACCAAATGACAACCATGCATGGTTTGATCATGGTTTTTGGTGCGGTTATGCCTAGTATGGTCGGTTTGGCCAACTGGTTAATCCCAATGCAAATTGGTGCCCCTGATATGGCATTGCCTAGAATGAACAACTGGAGCTTCTGGATCCTTCCTTTTGCTTTCACCTTGTTGTTATTGTCATTCACTATGCCGGGCGGCGCACCAAACTTTGGTTGGACATTCTACGCACCACTATCAACAACTTACGCGCCACCAAGCACTGATTTCTTTATTTTCGGTGTTCATATGATGGGTATTTCATCGATTATGGGTGCTATTAACGTTATTGTTACCGTGTTCAATATGAGAGCGCCTGGCATGACATTAATGAAAATGCCATTGTTTGTATGGACATGGTTGATTACAGCATTCTTGTTGATAATGGTAATGCCGGTCTTGGCTGGTGCGGTAACCATGATGTTAACAGACAGACACTTTGGTACATCATTCTTTGATGCAGCAGGTGGCGGTGACCCTGTTATGTTCCAGCATATTTTCTGGTTCTTTGGGCATCCTGAAGTTTACATTATGATTTTGCCTGCGTTTGGTGTGGTTTCTGAAATTATTCCAGCATTCTCACGTAAAAAACTTTTCGGTTACGCTTCAATGGTTTATGCAACAGCTTCAATCGCATTGTTGTCATTTATCGTTTGGGCTCACCATATGTTTACTGTAGGCATGCCAGTGGCAGGTGAATTATTCTTCATGATTGCCACCATGTTAATTGCGGTTCCAACAGGCGTTAAAGTCTTTAACTGGGTTGCGACTATGTGGAAAGGTTCGTTAACTTTTGAAACACCGATGTTGTTCTCAATTGCTTTCGTTATCCTGTTTACCATTGGTGGTTTCTCCGGCGTAATGTTGGCAATGGCGCCAATTGATTTCCAATATCATGACACTTACTTTGTTGTTGCTCACTTCCATTATGTGCTCTTCCCGGGTGCAATTTTTGGAACAACAGCAGCGGTTTATTACTGGATGCCGAAATGGACTGGTAAAAAATGTAACGAGAAATGGGGTAAATGGCATTTCTGGCTGTCAATGATATTTGTTAATTTGACTTTCTTCCCAATGCACTTTAGTGGTTTGGCAGGTATGCCTCGTCGTATTCCTGACTACAACATGATGTTTGCCGGTTTCAACGAGTTGGCAAGTATAGGTGCCTTTGGATTAGGTTTGGTTCAAATCTTATTCCTCTTTATTGTTATTAAAACAGTAAGAAGTGGTGAGAAATCTGAGAAAAAACCTTGGGATGGTGCAACAGGTCTGGAATGGGATCAAATTGATACGCCAGCGCCTTATCATACTTTTGATACGCCACCGAAAGTTAGTTAATAGAAAAGTTGAATTTGTTGATTTTGAGACAATTCAGTAGGTAAATGAGAGCATGAGCGAACAGGATCTACAACAGGCAAACAAGCTGCTGGTAAAGAAGTTACTGGCAGTTGTAGCTGGTATGTTTGTGTTCGTTTATGCACTAATTCCGCTATACGATGTATTTTGTGATATTACCGGCCTTAATGGTAAGACGCGTGGTAAGGCATTGTATGAGTCGGTTTCTGTTGATGATCAACGTGAAATCACAATTGAGTTTATGACCAATGTGAATCGCGGTATGCCTTGGGAGTTTGGTTCAAAGACGGCCAAAGTCAAGGTGCATCCAGGCGAACTGAATGAAGTGATTTTTTATGCGAAAAATCGTTCAGGCGAGGAAACCATTGGTCAAACTGTACCGAGTGTTTCACCTGGTCAAGCGGCCTTGTATCTAAACAAAACAGAATGCTTTTGTTTCGACAAGCAAGTGTTGCAGGCAGGGGAGTACGTGGATATGCCGATGAAGTTTTACATCGATCCTGATTTGCCAGAAGAGATCACGCATTTGACTTTATCCTACAAGTTATACAACATTACTGAAGCAGTAAATTCTGCGACAGGTGCAACCAAGTAGAGTGGTTTTACCGCTTAATGGAGATGAAATATGAGTACTGAAACAAAAGAAAAGTACGAAAAGTATTATGTGCCAGAGCAAAGTCCGTGGCCAATTGTTGGTGCAATCGGTTTGTTTTTATTGGCATTTGGTGCAGGTAACTTTATTCAGCAATCGACTGATAAGGTTGCAAGCAACGATGGTAGCTGGGGTTGGCTTTTTTTGGCTCTGGGTTTAGCAATAATTGTATACATGTTATGGTCATGGTGGAAAGATGCCATCAGAGAATCCAAACAGGGTTTATATAGCGCTCAGATGGATCGCTCTTTCAAACAAGGTATGATGTGGTTCATTACTTCTGAAGTCATGTTCTTTGCAGCCTTCTTTGGTGGATTGTTCTATGCCAGAGCGTTGGTTATGCCTTGGTTGGCGGGTGAAGGCAATAATGCCATGACTCACGCAATATTGTGGCCTGAGTTTGTAGCGCAATGGCCTATGATTGTAACGCCTGCAGGTGAAACAACAGAAGGTATGGGTGCCTGGGGATTACCAGCAATCAACACGTTGATCCTGTTAACCAGTTCATGGACATTGACTATTGCTCATCATGCGTTAAAAGATGGCAACAGAAATGCACTGATTAATTACACAGCAATTTCAGCTGCTTTGGGTATTATCTTCCTCGCATTGCAAGTTTTAGAGTACCATCATGCCTATAATGAAATGGGACTGACTTTAGGTAGTGGCATCTACGGTTCAACTTTCTTTATGTTGACCGGATTCCACGGATTCCACGTAACCATTGGAACTATCTTCCTGATTGTTATGACAATTCGTTGTGCTGGTGGTGATTTCACTGCGAAAAACCATTTTGCTTATGAAGCAGGTGCCTGGTACTGGCATTTTGTTGATGTGGTTTGGTTATTCCTGTTTATCTTCGTTTACATTATGTAAAAGAAAATACAGATTAAAAAAAAGCCGGAGCTTAGCGCTTCGGCTTTTTTATTGGGAAATTAGTTTTTAAGGTTGTTCAGAAACTGTCGGCAAACCATGCGGTTCAATTACACCCGTCATAATGCCAATAATGATTAGAACAAAAAACAGAATGGACAGTCCAATACGCCAACTGAGACTTTTTACGGTTCTTTTTGAATCTTGCTCTTTTTCCGTTGCAAGAAAGTACAAGCTGCGGAACAGAGTAAACAGAATGGCAAGCATGGCAAGAATGATTAATATTTTAATAATCATGAATTTGATTCCTTACTGATGGATATATGTGTTATCAGAAATAGTGTAGAATACGCGCCTTGTAACAGTTTTTCCAGTGGAGATTTACTTTGCATCCCAGATATGAGTTTAAAATAGGTGGCATACAGCTACGTATTAATATTTGGTATTTTTTGATTTTCTTACTGGCGCAATCAGTTTTGAATCAACTGGGTTTTTGGCAATTACAAAGAGCCAAGGAAAAGCATCACCGACTTCAGCAAGTAGAGGCTGGCTTAAAATCCCAAATCAATAATCTTGCCGAGATTGATCAGGCAAAAATCGAGATGTTTCAAACGGTTCAACTGGATTTAAAACCGATAGCTGAAACTATTTATCTGGATAATGCCATCTATAATAAACAGGTGGGATATCAGGTTTTTCAGATTGCAGAAGATTCGGTTTCAGCTAAGACTGTTTTAGTTAATCGTGGCTGGATAAGGGCATTACCAAACAGAGAACAATTACCTGAGGCTGAAACGGTTTTTGGTAATTGGCAAATAAAGGGCAGAGTTTACCCCGTGGCCGATGAGAGTTTTATTCAGCCAGAGCAGGTAATGGCATATGTTGATGGGCATTGGTTGCTCTCTGCCATGAACATGGTAGCGATTGAAAGTCTGGAAAAAAAGTTTCGTGTTGATTTGCAAGACTATATGATCCGGATTGACGGACAATCAGAATATGCCCTTGAGGCAAATTGGGTATGGATTAATATGTCACCGGACAAGCATTTAGCTTATGCAATACAATGGTTTGGTTTAGCATTGGCACTCCTGATTTTAAGTGTCATTGTAGCAATTAAGAAGAGGTAAGACAGTGGATTTTGAAGAGTTAAAAGATAATTCAGCAGAAATTAACAGAAGAAAAAACAGGCAAACCCTGTTGGCATTGTTTGCCTTGTTTGTTGTTCCTGTGGCTGTAGCTTATTTGGCATATTTTAATGGCTGGTTTGCTGGCGCAACTAAAAACTTTGGTGAATTAATTGCTGAAGAAAACGTGGTTGATATTGAAGATTATGAATTCAAGCGACAGGATGGAAGCGTCATAACAGGTATGGAGTTTGAAACAATCTATTGGTGGGTAATGCCCATTGATGAAAGGACTTGTGATTTGACTTGCATGGAACTGAATTTATATGTTTTAAATCAAACCTACATTGGTTTGGGCAAGGAAAGAACCCGGATCAACCCGCTGCTGGTTTTGCCGGAAAATAGCAATATACTGGAGCAAACAAAACTAAAAGAGTTTCCACATGGATTTAGTCAATTCAGTCAAATTGGCGTAAAAGCTTTACCAAACACCAGAAGTGGTTTAAATCAGGATCTGCCATCCAATTATATTTATCTGGTCGATCCGCTAGGTAACATATTCATGCGCTATCCTTTGGTAAGAGATAAAGAGAAGGGATATGAAAAAAGCAAGGATCTGCGAAGTGATATTAAGCGTTTATTTAAATTTTCCAGATTAGGCTAAGACGAAGAGGTTTAAGATTAATGACTGAAGTCCCAGCATCATGGAAAGATTATATTGAATTAACCAAACCAAAGGTGGTTTTGTTGATTTTGCTGACAGCTATTGTTGGCATGTATATGGCACCAGTGGAAAGCGTTCCTTTACAAACCCTGATTTTGGCAACTATTGGTATCGGTTTTGCCTCGGCTGGTGCCGCTGTAGTGAATCACGTTGTTGACCAACATATTGATACCTTAATGGCCAGAACTTTTAAACGCCCGGTTGCAACTGGCAAGATAAAAAATACCCATGCCATCATTTTTGCAGCGGTATTGTCTTTGACATCCATGTACATTCTGTTTTATTACATCAATGCACTTACCGCTTATTTAACATTGGGTGGTTTGGTTGGATACGCTTTTGTTTATACCATGTATTTAAAAAGAGCGACGCCCCAGAATATTGTTATTGGCGGGTTGAGTGGTGCAATACCACCGTTACTTGGCTGGACAGCTGTTGACGGACATGGTGGTGATATACATCCCTATGCACTTTTAATGGTGTTAATTGTATTTGTCTGGACACCGCCACATTTTTGGGCTTTGGCAATATTCAGAAAAGAAGAGTATGCAAAAGCTGATATTCCGATGCTTCCGGTAACTCACGGTATTGAATTCACCAAATTCAATATCGTACTTTATACAATCCTTTTGTTTTTTGCAGGGCTGCTTCCTTATCTGGTAGGTATGTCCTATTTGATTTATCTGGTTGTTTCATCTATTTTGGGTTTGATATTTATTTATTACGCTTTTAAATTGATGTTCAGCAACGAGAGAAAAGTGGCCATGGATACCTTTAAATACTCTATCTATTATTTGATGATATTGTTTGTGGCATTATTGGTTGATCATAATTACCCTATTTATTATTGGCAGTTGTAAATTATCGATATGAAAATTTTAGTTAAAACCACACTCTTTCTAACAATGTTATCAATGACCGCTTGTGAGTCGGAGAAAGAGACAAAAAAAGTTAACCAGAATGCTTTTGAGCAACCATTCAAAACCTTGCTGGTTTATCCAAAACAAAAGCCATTAGGTGCTTTTCAATTGAAACAGGATAATCAGTCAGACTTTACATTAGAAAATTTTCGTGGAAAGTGGCACTTGATTTTTATGGGTTTTGCTCAGTGCCCGGATGTTTGTCCAACGACACTTTCTGATATTTCAGCAATATATAGAGAACTTTCTGATACCGCTAAAGGTCAAATTCAGGTGGTATTTTTGTCAGTTGATCCACAAAGAGACACCCTTGAATACCTCAATAGATATGTTAAGCATTTTGACCCCGGTTTTATTGGAATAACTGGTCAGAAAGAGCAGATTGATTTACTGGTTGGTGATTTGGGTGGTATTTATAGCATTAATAATGATGCAGACAATACTGAAAGAAATAATTATACCGTTGATCATACTGCACGAATATTTATTGTCAGTCCTGATGCGACAAGATATGGCATTATCAGTAGTGAATTCTTTCAAAGTCAGGATAAAAGTTTATTGATTAAAGATCTGCAGAAAATGGCATTGTCATTAGTTAATTGATACAAATTGAGGATTTGCCTATCTACTTTTTTATTGTATTATGAGATGTCATTTGATGGATTTTCAGAATAATAAAGAAGGTAATTTTGTCGATATTTCCAAATACATTTTTTGCCAGAAACGCATTGACTATTGCATCATTGCTGGTCATTAGCCATATCATTTCCTATTTCACCATCCAGCATTTTGTTGTGGACAGAAGAAACCAGATGGTTATGTTCTTGGTTTCCAATGAAATTAAGCTACTTCATCTGAGTACAGAAGACCACTCAAATCCGGAATTTAAGGATAAAATTGCCGAGCTTATCAAACTCGAAGTTTTTGACATTGAAAAAGATGGTATTCCCGAAGGGTTTGAACAAGCTGTTTATAATAAAAACTTTAGTGAGCAGGCCAAAAGATACCTTGAAGATGATCTGGATGTGAAGATAGAAAATAGCGACTCAGGTCTGTTTTTATGGATCAGTATGACACCCGATAAAATGAAGTGGATCAGAATACCTATTGGTGATTATGAAGGGAAATCACCAATGGAACTGGTTATTTTTATGTCCGTCTTACTGACCTTGAGTTTAATTGGCGCATGGCTGCTAGTTTCGCAATTACATAGACCACTGAAAAGATTAGCCTTTGCAGCAAGAGAATTAGGCCGTGGTGATTATCCCGGAAAATTAAAAGAAGTTGGCCCTCAGGAGTTGATTGAGTTAACTGCGGCTTTTAATCAGATGGCTTCTGATGTAAGAAAGCTGGAAGAAGATAGAACCTTGTTATTGGCTGGCATCTCACATGATTTGAGAACGCCTATCACACGCATTCGATTAGCACTGGAATTTCTATCAGACACTGACAACGATATCAAGGAAGGCATTATTCAGGATACTGAGGATGTTGATGATATTATCGATCAGTTCATCGGCTATGTCAGATTCGGTAGTGAAGAGCAATTAGTTGAAGCCGACATAACAGAATTAATTATGCAAGTTGTTGAGGCTTCGTCAAAACAGCACACCGGGATTGAACTTGACCTGAAAAAACTGTCACCGGTTAAATTCAAGCCTCTGGCAATGAAACGTTTGATCAGTAATTTGATTGAAAATGCTTATAGATACGGAAAGGCTCCTGTTCATATTGCTACAGAAGAGAAGGAAAACAAGATCTACCTTTCTGTCACGGATCATGGCAAGGGTATAGAAGATCTGGATAAACTTCATCTGTTTCAACCTTTCGCCAGAGGTGAAAAGGCAAGAAGCGGAAAGGGATCAGGTCTTGGTCTTGCTATTGTTTCAAGAATTGCGGAGATGCATGGTGGTGAAATACGACTGCAAAACAAGGCAAATGCCGGCTTGCAGGCAACCTTGATATTACCGATTAACCAGCAAGAAGAATAAACAGGAATAATTCTCTGAAAGAACTGATTATTCTTCCTGTTCATCCCAGAATTGATTAGCCCAGTTGTTTGTTTGTTGCATAACCTGTTTTGAGCGAGCATCAATTTTAGTGAGTACACTTTCATACAGCTGATTCAGTTTGGTTGTTATGATGACCTCGTTATTTTGATTTATTTTAAGTAGTCCACTGTCTTTCAACAAGTTAACTGTATTCTTGAATAGGGTCTTATCAAAAGCTTCAGGTGCATTTAATCCATATAAGGCAGATATGCGTTGAACCAGCTCACGACTACGTTTTTCAATGATTTGACGGCTGGAGTTTTGTCTGCCGGACTGAGAGGTAATAAGTGTTAATATGGTGGCATAGCGCAGCAAGGTGGGTTTTGCAATTTGCGCCATGGTAAATAGTTGCTGAAAAGCTTTGCTATCGTCTTCTGCACGGGTAAGCGTTTGCCCGGATTTTAATAACAAACCTTGTTCAACGTACACATTGATAATACTATTGATCTGTTGAGTTAACTCTTTTTGATTCCAGTTTATAAATAATTCTTTTTTAAGTAATGAAAAAATAGCTGTCAGATCCGTTTTCAAATCCTTGATTTCAACGGATTGTTGATGAATAAAAAAACTGGCTATTAAAGCTGGTATGATAAAAATATGAAGAATATTGTTACGATAGTAGGTTACTAAAATGGCAGTTTGTTCATCAGTAGTAATGATTTCACCCATTGGATTGTCAACTGTAAAAATTGTGCCTAATTTTTCAGCCTGACTAATTAATGTATCAGATGATTCTTCAGGAAAATAAGTCTGTTCACTAAAAGGTGCTTTTTTGCATAGAGAAATCAATAAATCGAGTTGAAGAACCAATTCTTTTTTATCAATCGCATAACGCTCAGTCGCAAGTAAAATTAAAGCAATCAAACTGACCGAGTTAAGTGTTACTGTTGCATTGATTCTAGACATTAAATCAAAGGAAAGATCGGCGACTTGAGATGTTAGCCAGCCAGGTTTGGTTTCATTGTCATATTTGTAATCACGCCAGTCAGGCTTGTGTTGATCCAGATAGTCTCCAAGAATGACCGGACTGGAAAAATTAAGATAAACCTTACCAAAGGCCTGTTTTAAGGTTTTACGGATACCGAGTAACTGACCAAAAGATTCTTTTTTCTTTTCAGCTCCTCTGAGTTCTTGCAGGTAGCTTTTGCCTTCGAAAATACGTTCATAGCCAATATATACAGGCACAAAAGCAATTGGTTTTTTAGTGCCACGCAAGCAGGCCTGTACGGTCATCGCCAACAATCCGGTTTTTGGTGGCAGCAATCTACCTGTTCTGCTTCTGCCGCCTTCAGGGAAAAATTCCAGAGGAATACCACGATTGATCAGTTGAAAAATATACTCGTTGAATACAGCGGTATATAGCTGATTACCACCAAAACTGCGTCTTAAAAAGAAAGCACCACCACGTCTCAATATTGAACCAATTGGCCAGAAGTTCAAATTTATACCGGCCGCAATATGTGGCGGCACCAGACTTTCGTGGTATAAGGAATATGAAAGGAGAAGATAATCAATATGACTTTTATGGCATGGCAAGTAAACGATATCATGTGTTGTCGATAATTCTCGCACCATTTCGGCATTGTTTACCTGAACACCATCATAAATTCTGTTCCACAAGTGAGTCAGTAACGACTCTATAACACGAACCGTTTTGTAGGAATATTTGGCAGCAATCTCGTCAGCATATTGATAAGCCAGCTTTTTTGCCTTGGCTTGAGAAAGATTTTTTTTACGCGCTTCTTTTTCAATTGCCTGTTTGACATTATTGCTGACAATTAAATTGGTGATCGTTTGTCGTCGATTACTGATTAAGGGCCCCATAGCAGCTTGTCTTCTTCTATGGAAATGGATGCGAAGTGTTCTTGTTAATTTGTTCAACAGGACTTTATGAGCTGGTTGTCCCTTAACAAATTCCTGAAGCTTGACTGGTTTTGCAAAACGGAAAAAGGAGTTTCTGCCCTGAAACAGACAAAGAAATAATTTTCTAAATGGTGATGCACTTTCTGTGTCAGTAAACATCAGTCGGATCAGTGAATTTTCTTTTCCAGGATTTCTACCCCAATAAATGGACACGGGGATGAGTTGATGATTTACTTTTAAATCCTGTTGTTGCTGTTCAAGCAATTGATTGAGAAACCGTTGATATTTTTTTACAGGTTTTCCCTTAAAGCCAAATATGTTCTTGTTTTGCAGAAAAAATACCGAACCAATTGGTAATTGCTCATCCTTTCCGCTAATTAATCTGGGTTCAGGTAAACCAAGTTGTCTGGCTTTTTCCTTCAGAATTAAAAAGCTACTTGTGGACCGTCTTTGCAACACGTAGTAAATAGGTGAACTGGTATCTATGGACAAAGCCTTGACTGGTTTTTCAGGAACCAGTTTGCTTTTCACCAATACTTTTAGCGGGACGGAAACAACTTTCTGATAAAGCAGATTAAGCAACATAAACAACCGTTGTTATTGACTGAAAATAAAAGAACATTTTAAGCAAAAATGATACAAATAGCCATTGAAACAAACAAGAAGCCAGCTAATTGGCTATGCCAATTGAGCCAGCTTTGTTGTTATGTAAGGGAATAAAGGATCATAAAATAAATCTTGTCAGGTCTTCGTCACGAGACAGATCACCCAATTGATCAATAACGTATTGGGCATTTATAAGTAATTTCTCATCACTGTCTGAAGCAGAAAAAGATATATCTTCCAGCAATTTCTCCATGACAGTATGCAATCTTCTGGCACCAATGTTTTCTGTACTTTCGTTAACCTGCCAGGCTACTTCTGCGATTTTTTCTATGGAATCATCAGTAAACTCGATTTCACGATTTTCAGTTGCCATAAGTGCGGTGTATTGTTTGGTAAGCGCTGAGTCAGGCTCAGTCAAAATACGTTTGAAGTCACTCACTGTTAAAGAGTTTAATTCGACCCTGATTGGCAGCCTGCCTTGTAATTCCGGGATAAGATCTGAAGGCTTGGACAAATGAAATGCTCCGGAGGCAATAAAAAGGATATGATCGGTTTTGATCATGCCGTATTTTGTTGAAACCGTACAACCTTCCACCAACGGTAGTAAATCACGTTGTACACCTTCACGAGAGACTTCACCACCATGGCCTTGACCCTTGGCAACCTTGTCAATTTCATCTAGAAATACAATACCATTGTTTTCAACAGCTTCGGCAGCACGAGATTTCAGATCGTCCTGATTTACCAGTTTTTCAGCTTCTTCTTCAATCAGCATTTTAAAAGCATTTTTAACTTTCATCTTGCGTTTTTTACGCTTGGATGGAATTGAACTTTGAAACATATCCTGCAATTGACTGGTCATCTCTTCCATACCGGGAGGTGCCATAATTTCAATTCCAACGCCTGGCGCTGAAACATCAATTTCAATTTCATCATCATCCAGCTTTCCTTCACGCAATTTTTTTCTGAACATCTGTCTTGCAGCAGAACTATCGCGTTCCATCGGTTCATTTTCCATTCCACGAGGCGGTGGTAGCAAAACATCCAAAATTCTTTCTTCAGCCAATTCTTCAGCTTTTGCCTGTACTTTTTTATGTGCCTGTTCGCGTAGCATTTTGTAGGCAGAGTCAACCAGATCGCGAATAATGGAATCGACATCACGACCAACATAACCAACTTCGGTAAACTTGGTGGCTTCAATTTTAATAAATGGTGCATTGGCAAGTTTGGCAAGGCGTCTGGCAATTTCAGTTTTGCCAACACCTGTTGGACCAATCATTAATATATTTTTTGGTGTGATTTCATTTCTGAGATCATCTGCCACTTGCATTCTACGCCAGCGATTTCTCAGCGCAATGGCGACAGATTTTTTGGCATTATTCTGACCGATAATGTGCTTGTCCAGTTCATGGACTATTTCTCTTGGGGTCATATGAGACATGATTTTAAATCCGGTAATTAGTTACAATCCAATTCTTCAATCGTATGATGTTGGTTGGTATAAACACAAATGTCACCAGCAATTTTAAGTCCGGTTTCGACAATTTCTTTGGCAGACAAATCGGTTTTTTCAAGCAAAGCTTTGGCGGCTGATTGTGCAAATGCACCGCCTGAGCCAATTGCCATCAGACTGTCTTCAGGTTCAATTACATCACCATTTCCGGTAATGATCAGGGAATGTTCTTTATCTGCAACAGCCAATAAAGCTTCCAGTCTTCTGAGCATTTTGTCTGTACGCCAGTCTTTAGCCAGTTCAACAGCAGCGCGCATCAATTTGCCCTGATGTTTTTCCAGTTTAGCCTCAAAACGCTCAAACAAGGTAAACGCATCAGCCGTTCCGCCGGCAAAACCTGCAATAACTTGATCCTTATACAGGCGCCTGACTTTTCTTGCATTGCCTTTCATGATGGTATTGCCAAGAGAAACCTGGCCATCTCCTCCAATAACGACTTTGCCATTTCTTCTGACAGAAAGTATGGTAGTTCCGCGATATTGTTGCAAAAGTCTCTCCTTATAAGACAAGTTGAAGTTGATATTTGGGGGCAAAGGCTAAAAATTCAAGCCCGAAACAAATTATCAGTTATTTATTGGCAAGAAACTGAGTAATACTACACTTGCGTATATCGTTGTCTTCCAGACGGTGTCTGATGCTTTCAGCTGCTCTTTTACGATTGAAAGGCCCCAGTTCAACACGATAAAAAGTTGTTCCCTGAACGTTAACTGTTTTAATGGTCGAATTATTACCTGTAAGTGCGATGAGTGCTTTAAGTTCATCAGCTCGAGATTCGTCTCGGAAAGAGCCACAACTCATGGTGTAGTAGTAACGATCCTGATTTTCAGATAAGTTTAAATCATCATCTGATATTTCGACTTCCTTATTAGTCAGATCATCATGTAGGTTATATACCGGAACAGTTGAATCCTTTGTCTGATTATCAGATTTTTTTTCTGTTTTTTGAGATTGAACGGTTTTTGGCGTTTGCTTTTGATTGTTTTCAACAGGATCCACAAACCATTTTAAATAAGCCAAACCAGACAAAAAACTTACCAGTAGGAAACCGGTAAAAATCAACAAAGGTAGTGGTATTATTCGATCGCCATGTCTACTGGCTCCGCGACTTTTTGAACGACCTTTTTTTGCATAATCTCTTGCCATGGATAACGACCTACATTTTTTCGGGTGCACTTACAGCCAGCAAACCCAGTCCATTGGAGATAACCTGTTTTACCGCCAGAATTAAACATAATCTGGCATTGGTTAGCTGAGCATCATCCTGAATAAACTTTTCTGCATTATAATAAGTGTGAAAGTCATTAGCCAGATCACGTAAGTAATGTGCAAGCAAATGAGTTTCAAGATTTTGAGCAGCAGATACAATCAATTCAGGAAACTTGGAAATTCTATTAATCAGACTTTTCTCACTGTCCTTGTCCAACATATCCAGATTTGCCAAACCTTCAGATTGACTAAACTTAATAGACTGCTCTTCCAGTTGGCGGAATACAGAACAAATTCTCGCATGTGCATATTGAACGTAATACACGGGATTATCATTACTTTGAGAAGCCGCCAATTCCAAATCAAAGGTCATTTGAGATTCAGCACGTCTTGCAGCCAAAAAATATCGAGTCGCATCTCGGCCTACTTCATCGATAATATCTCTTAAAGTCACATAACTACCGGCGCGTTTGGAGATTTTAACTTCCTCCTGACCTCGCATAACAGTGACCATTTGATGTAAAACAACTTCAGGCCAACCTTTTGGAATACCAATATCAAGGGCCTGTAAACCGGCACGCACGCGATTGACTGTACTATGATGATCGGCACCAAATTCATTAATTACTCGACCAAATCCACGATTCCATTTGTTAACATGATAAGCGACATCGGGCAAAAAATAGGTATAGCCACCATCTGTTTTACGCATAACCCGATCTTTATCATCACCATAGTCCGTTGTTTTTAACCAGAGTGCACCGCCGTCTTCATAGGTGTGCCCACCAGCAACAAGCGCATCAACGGTTTTTTCAATATCGCCATTTTCGTAAAGAGATGATTCAAGAAAATAAACGTCAAAATCGACATCAAAGGCTTTTAAATCAAGATCTTGCTCACGTCTTAAATAGGCAACAGCAAACTCACGAATCCCATTCAAATCATCGGCATCGCCTTTTGCTGTCACATGTTTATCAGCGGCTTCAACAGTTGATTTATGCAAATAATCATTGGCTACGTCCTTGATATAATCTCCCTGATACCAATCAGCTTGCCAGCCTTCATCATCTGGTGAAATGCCTTTGCAGCGAGCTTGTACAGATAATGCCAGATTATTGATCTGTTGACCTGCATCGTTGTAATAAAATTCACGGGTTACTTTCCAGCCCGTCGCTTCTAAAAGTCTTGCGAGACAGTCACCGACTACTGCTCCTCGTCCGTGACCAATATGTAGAGGCCCGGTAGGATTGGCGGATACGAATTCAATTTGAATCGGTTTACCTTCGCCAATATTTGAAAGGCCAAATTGGGACTGTTGTTCGAGAATGGTATTGATAATTTGAGTTGATGCGGCCTGACTTAAAAAGAAATTAATAAATCCGGGACCTGCAATTTCAAGTTTTTCAATTTCAGTCTGTTCAGACATTTGCTCAACAATCAGTTGTGCCAATTCACGTGGATTTTTTTGTGCGGGTTTTGCCAGCATTAGGGCAATGTTTGTTGCAAAGTCTCCGTGAGATTTATCTTTAGTATGTGTAACCTGAATATTAGGCGTTAATGAGTCAGGCAAGATACCTTGATTCATTAGTTGTTCAATGGCAGATCCTATCCAGGAATGTACTGCTGATTTCATATATTAATTTGCCTGAGAGTTGCTAAATTTTGAGGAAAAACTCAAAAAATCATATTGTTTCTGGTAATAGTGTATTATGCAAAAAATGAGATAGTTTGGCTATGTTAAATTGTGATTTAAGGCGGCAGGTGTCAAGAAAGTCAGCATTTGAAGTGGAAGCCCCAGTTATGATTATAATAATTGGAGATACAAGAATAATCTCAAATCAAAATATTATGAATAAATCAAAAAAATCATAAAAATTAGCCTAAAATAAACTTACACAAAATACGGACATAAGATAACAGAGAATGTAATGGCATTGAATACCATCTCTGTGATCGCCTCAGATCCATTTGCTGTAGAGGCACAAAGTTTAGGAACATTTGTAGTTTCAAGGACTGGCGACACATCACATACACTGACTGTACAGTATACGCTTTCTGGTACTGCAACTGAGGGTGTGGATTACAAAAAGTCAGACGGAACAATTACCTTTGATCCAGACATATCTTCAGTCCCGGTTATTATAAATCCTTTCAATGACCAGATTGCCGATGGAACTGAAACAGTCACATTATCCATTAAAGCAGATCCAGATTTTGATTTAAATTTATCAAGCGCAACACTGAATATCCGTGATCAATTTGATGGTGCTGGCATTGATGCTGTTGTTCCATTGGATGAAACCTTTGAATTAAGCTCATTGCCAGACGCAAATCATACGATTTATCTGGAATTTAGAGGTGGGAATTATTACGTTTTTTCGCCTATGGAAGATGAAGCCACAGCATATTATGTTGCGCCTTATAATACAGATGGAAGTGCAGGATTGTCTGACAAGGAAAAAGCGGAAATACAGATAATATGGAAAAGTGTTGCTGAAGATTTTTTACCTTTTAATATCAACGTGACAACAAAATACCCAGGGCTGGAGGCATTAAGAAAAACCGATGAGAATGACCAGCAATGGGGCACAACTACACTGATTGGCGAAGATCCGGGGTTGGGATTTGCCTGGTCTGGCGGTGAGTTTTGGAGCAAGGATAACTATCCAGGTTATGTTTCATATAAGAATATTGATACAGGTAGCATTTATCCGCCAGTTCAGTTGGCAGCTGCAGTTTCCCATGAAGTAGGTCATACCATGGGGCTGGTGCATGATGACACCATTTATAATCCGGGTGGTTACTATGAAGGTCATTATGCGGGCAGTGATTACTGGTATCCGATTATGGCAAAATCAGCATTAAATTTGTCCCAGTGGAGTAAAGGTAATTATCCGGGAGCCAAAGACCATCAGGATGATTTGGCCATTATTGCCAGTGTGTTTAATGGTTTCGGATATAAAGCCGATGACCATTCAGATCAGTCAAGACAGGCCACGGATTTGGTCGT
>Ga0224506_10000965_pt1 | contig 21620 bp, 16 predicted proteins | sample SF_Jan12_sed_USG_2_FD_169108 | JGI IMG/M metagenome (GOLD analysis project Ga0224506, IMG submission 169108) | Sediment microbial communities from San Francisco Bay, California, United States - SF_Jan12_sed_USGS_8_1 | ecosystem: Environmental > Aquatic > Marine > Sediment | place: USA... | reverse complement strand
AGAGTGATCCGGAACTGCGTGAGATGGGTGAAGAGGAGATGAAAGCTGCCAAGGCCAAGCGTGAGATTCTGGCACTGGAACTGCAAAAGCTGTTGCTGCCCAAGGACCCTAACGACAACAAGAACATCTATCTGGAAGTACGTGCCGGTACCGGCGGTGACGAGGCGGCCATCTTTGCCGGCGATCTGTTCCGCATGTATTCCAAGTACGCCGAGCAACGCCGCTGGCAGGTGGAGATGATCTCGGCCAATGAGGGTGAACACGGCGGATACAGAGAAGTGATTGCCCGCATCGTTGGCCAGGGTGCCTACTCACGCCTCAAATTCGAATCCGGCGCTCACCGTGTACAGCGTGTGCCAGAGACAGAATCCCAGGGACGTATCCATACCTCTGCCTGCACCGTGGCGATTATGCCCGAGGTGGATGAGGTCGAGGCCACCGATATCAATCCATCCGACCTCAAGGTCGACACCTTCCGCGCCTCCGGTGCCGGTGGTCAGCACGTCAACAAGACCGACTCGGCCATCCGTCTGACCCACCTGCCTACTGGCGTGGTGGTGGAATGTCAGGACGAACGTTCACAGCACAAGAACCGTGCCAAGGCCATGTCACTGTTACAGGCCCGCCTGTTGTCCGCGGAACAAGAGAAACAACACTCGGAACAGGCCGAGACACGTAAGTTGCAGGTAGGCTCTGGTGATCGTTCCGAACGTATCCGTACCTATAACTACCCCCAGGGCCGACTTACCGACCACCGCATCAATCTGACCCTCTACAAGCTGGATGCGATCATGGAAGGCGATATGGATCAGGTGATCGAACCGTTGATCAATGAATATCAGGCGGATCAGCTGGCGGCATTATCGTCGGAGTAAATTTCAGCAAACAAAAAAATGCCCGCATAATGCGGGCATCCAAGCATATCTTGGATTTATTTATATATGGTTCAACTTTATAGATCCGGTTCACGAATCGTATCGAAAGTACCCGTAACATTCTTAACAGAGTTCGCACAGGTTGAAGATACACTTAGTAGATCTGTGAGCAAGCAAACATTCACAGCGCTGTCCAGGTAAATACAGGTGACACGTTATTGGTTTCGTTACCTTCTGGTACATTCTCAAAAAAATCCACAATAACGTAAGCATCATAGGTCACCCCTGCAGACCAGGTACTGTTAGGCAAATCATCCGTAAACTGGACGCTTGCACCCGTAGTTATATCTTGAGTACTAGTCATAAAAGCACCACTCTGCGCAGATGTATAGTCCGGTGCCGTTACGAGATTGCCCCAAATCATAATATCTGGTGAAAAGTTTGTACTACCAAGAATATAGTCGCCACCATTGTTGGTCACTGTGTAGGTGATGGTGCCAGCAAAAGGCCCGGCGTTGACGACAGAATCAATAACCACGCTGAACTCGGGAGCGGCAGTAGTAGTAGGATCGGGGGTAGTAACAGGCTCATCCGCTTCAACTGCGATATCGAAGCTACCAGTAATATCTTTGCAATTAGTTGGATCAGGTACAGATGTCGTTGCATCTCGTAAACATACGTTTGCAGTATACCCGCCCTTCGCACGACCACTTCCAGCTGTGCCGTATTCGCTCACGTCTAAAGTGCCTGAACTGCCAAGCCAGTTGCCGGCACTGTCGACCATTGCCACAACCAAATTTGTACCGACATCATATTGACCACCACTGGTAGCCCTAATTTATAGGCAATTATTACTGCTAACAAAAATCATGATACCGAAAGGTGAAGCAGTTAAACATCCCTCACATGGGGGGGAAGTGGCAAAGAGGATTAATGATGAGTACCTAAGAAATCCTAATCCAAAACTCCGACTTTTTCTAAAAACAGAAAGCACCTGATAGATGCTCCATCATAAAAAAACCTCATCAGTTCATAAATAACTGATGAGGCCGATCATGTAATAATATTTATCTTTTTTAATAACCGTTGTTGGTGTGTTTCAGCAATGTAACACCTGTAATACCGCCCGTTGTACTATCTATAAAAGTACCCGCAGATATCAGGGCACCATGCCCCTGATAGGCACCGATGTTAGGTGTATAGAGACAGGTCTCGTTGGATTCACACAAACCGTTGTCATTGCCTATACCATCGGACGGCATTTCCACTGCATCGTGTAGCATATTGGTCTTACAGCTACTGTATTGAGTATCCCAAGTCGCATCTAAAGCAAGGCAGATAGCCTCATCATTTATCGAGCGATAAGGATAAATGTCAAACTCATCCCCTGTGGGCAGGGCATTGACAGAATGCGCCACCGCAGCACCATTATCACCAGTATCGCCTAAGGCCAAGCTCCAGTCCCAGATCTGACAGTTAAGACCGGTGCCACAAAACCCCTGATTACTGATATCAGGATATGCTGCCGTACCCTGAAGCCCCCAGCCACGATAAGCGTTATCAAAGCCGAGCCACTGAGTAATGTTATCGTAAAGTGCAACACCTGATAGGCCATCCGTGTTAACCGTGTCGGTTGTCACTTCAGCAACAAAACTGGCCGAAGTTGAAATACCGGTAGAGGTATAGGTAGGGCAGCCACTTGAACCATTTGTAATTTGGTTGATACAGTCATTACGTGCATTTCCACCAACTTTTCTATGACCCTGATAAGTGTTTGTAGTACCAGCTACAAGCAGACCTTCAAGCTCATTATCGGCAAGAATAATGTTTCTCATTGTATTGTAATTAGCGTTCATTACATCTGAAATACCCGTTGAGTTACGTATAGCGGCAACATTTATCAGTTTCTGGTACACCGCATCCCACATCGAAATACCCGTGCCATTATTTATGGCCGTTACATTTATCAAAGTATTTGCGGCTGATTGAAATGCCTGGTCATAACCACGGCTTGCATTAGAAAACATCAGAAGATCTGTGAGAATATTGTATCTAGAGTATGTGAGATAAATACCTGTACCGTTATTACTGGATACCACGTTGCGTATAATACTGTGATCAGTATAGGTAAGATACAATCCAGTACCGCTATTATTTGCAACGCTAATACCATCAATCAACATTCCAGTTGAGTATGCGATCGTAACCCCCGCACCGTATACAGAGACATTCTTTAAGACAGAGTTGGTCACCCCACGCAAATAAAGCCCGCCGGTTTCTGAGGTGGCATTGATTGCGCCTTCAAACCAGAGGAACTCACGCCAATAGTAAGCGAAGTCTCCAACCGTACTGGAACTTACTATAGGGGCCGACGGGGTGCCAGGATCTCCAGATAGAGACACGCCAGGTTTGATCACCAGGGCGATACGTGGTGCATCTACTGTCAACTCGGCGGCCAGATCTGCACTGACGACATAAATCGTACCGGCTGTCGCCAGACTGCCGCTGGCGGTGACTTCACTTACAGGATTATTCCACCATACCGATGCGGGGGTGCTGTATACAGCTATATCATTCGCTGACACCGTGAGGGTGTTATTCAACCAACCTGGGCTGGTAAAATCTATTAAGTCTGAAAGCCCCTTCCCCTGCTTTAAGCTGGTTGAGACCATACGTACCGGATCTGTACTGGCATCACATACCCAGTTAAAGGCACCCAAGGCATCACTGGCCGTCAGGTTGGTGCAAGAAGCATAGCCCGGCACCTCAAACTGTCGAATCTCACCACCATTGAGGCATGTGGAATAAAAGCCACTAGCAGACTTATTACAACTGCTGCCCGATGCATCTATGTAATTTGCACCATTTTTGCTCACATAATCATTCCAGTTCGATCCATTTAAGGCATAACGCGCTGTTCCCACGGAAGGGGTAGCCTCAGCAACGGTGATCGGCGAGGTTTGTGCTATCTCATCGCTAACAAATACCCCATAACAATACGTAGAGTCTCGAGTCAGTCCCAGTCCTTCGTTATCATCGATTAACGAGTATTGGCTTGATGCAGTATTCATATAGGTCACAGTTTGGACTAGCGTGCCATCACTGATCGATGCAGGACAGCTACCATCCGATTTACGCAGTATGGAGGTCGAGCTAATGTCGGTATCCGCAGGATTCGTCCAGCTTAACTTAACAGCGGACTCACTCACCTGAGAGATGAGATCTATTACAGCGCCGGGCGGGGCAGGATCAAGTACCGTAATACTGGCTATAACAGAACCTGTCCGGGCACCATCACTGGCCCGAATTTGAAAACTGAGATCACCGCTGTCCCGCACACCAGGGGTGCCGGATATAACGCCGGTAGCAGGGACTATACTCACCCAGGCAGGATTGTTAAACAAACTGTATGTCACCGAATTCCCTTCCGGATCCGTGGCAATCGCAGTGTAATTAAGCGTTCCCCCCTCATTTATGCTGCCTAGATCAGCGACAGATGAGAAAAGAGGGGCATCATCAACGGCCGTGACATTCAGGGTCACTAATGTCTCTGAAGTGGTAGTCGTGCCATCAGAGAGTGTGTAACTAAAAGAATCGTTTGCATCCGAGTTTAAAACGGTCTTGTAATTACAATAACCAGCATTTGTGCAACTGACGGTTCCGGTGACAGGCGGATTCGTAATGGTAAAGGTTTTCGTGTCACCATCCACCTCTGTATAGAGCAGGTAGAAGTATTGCTGTATATCCTCGTTCACTTCAACAGTTTGAGCCGTTGTGGTGGGTTGATCATCCACTGCAGTGATATTTAACGTTACCGTGGTCGCAGTACTGGTTAAACCTTGAGCATCTGTAGCGGTAAAGCGAAAACTATCCTGCCCATTGTTGTTCGCATTAGGGGTGTAGGTACAACTGCCAAACTCACCGCAGGTTACACTTCCGCGAGTTGGTTGCGTGGTGACAGCATAAGTAAAGCTGGTTTGCCCATCCGGATCAGTCGCATTGAGTGTAATACTTGTGCCTAAGTTATCCTCTTGAAGGCTCACGGCTTGTGCCTCACCAACAGGGCGATCATCTAAAATATTATTAACGGTGACACTCACCTGAATGGGGCTACTTTCTTGTGAATTGGTATCTCTCGCAACTATCTCAAAACTATCGCTGCCATAGAAATTTCCCGAAGCACGGTAGAAATAACTATTACCGCTATTTGAAATACTACCATTTGTAGGCTGAGTTGTGACGCGATAGCTTAAGGTATCACCATCTAGATCTATAAAATAAAGAGACATATCCAAGGCAGATGAGGTAGTACCTTCATCAGTAATAATCGTTGGAGGAACGAGATTAACGGCCTGCTCATTCACCACCGGAGCGTCATTGACGGCGTAAACAGTAAAACTAATAAATACAGAATCACTATGTGCATTCGGCTGCCCAGAATTATCGGACACCGAATACGAAAAACTATCGGTTCCATGGAAATTTAACGGTGGTTGATATGTACAATTTGCCCCTGAACAATCAAGTACGACACCATTATCAGTTTGGGTTTGTACATTATAGGTAAGGCTGTCTCCATCTAGATCTTGTCCCCCCAGACTAAATGCATAAGTATTATCTTCATATAGATTGTAACTAGCAGTTTGGGCTGTTGGGGCATCATTGATGGCGGAGATATTGATTGTGACCGTTGCTACATTACTGTCCAAACTTCCATCATGTACTTTGTATTGAAAACTATCCTGCCCGTTGTAGTTCGCATTTGGGGTATAATATGCATTGCTTCCAGTGATCGATAGCGTACCGTATTGTGGGTCAGTAGTTTGCTGATAGGTTAGATTATTTCCATCTGCATCTGTGCCAAGTAACATAATTGTGGCACTTTGTTGATCCTCGTTTAATGTTTCAGAGATATCTTGTGCTACTGGAGCATTGTTTGTCCCTGTTCCACCCCCTGTATCACCACCACAGGCCGATACAAACACAGATAACAAACCAATGGCCATAAAACGTAATATGTTGGGTATGAAGGAGGCCACGCTTCCTACTGAATAAGTTTTTAATAATATAGTTAACATTTCATACACCATTAGTTTTACGGATCGGACATTGTTAAGCACATAGTACGAATTGTGATATAAATGTTAAATCCCCCAAGCAGGGGGGGGGATGGCTGAGAGCTCTTAAAAGCACGCCATTGCATACTATGGCGCTGACCACGGGTCGTGATGAGTTACGAATAATTAGACTTACGTCACACTATTGACAATAACCCGGTCTAATATCTCACTTTTCTTAGGTGACCTACCGATAAGCAATCTGTTAACCATTAAGAAAAAAAAATGTCACCAAGAAACACGATTTTAACCAGCACACTATTCTGCTTGATGTTTGCCATGATCTTTTTATGGCTGACCTATTCCGTGCCATGGCTGGGCATTGACTTTTCGGTAAAGAGTCATCTGTCGGGCCTGGTGATCAAAGAGATAGAGAAGGATGGACCGGCAGATAGCATCCTGACGCCCGGTATGCAGATTGTCGAAATAGGCAATGAGCAACAATCATTGTTGTTAGACCATACTATCCTTATTCCTGAGCCCGCCGATTTAGCCAACTTTGCCCGCTATAACCGCTTTGTCGAAAACAATCAAAATCTATACAGCATCCTCTCGTCTGGGTCTGTCTGGTTGAAGGATATTCATGGCAAGCAATATACCGTCGCGCCAGAAGCCTATCGTCATCTATCCAGCCTAAAACCGGATCACATTGCCATTATCCTTGTCTCTGTGATTTCCATTGTTTTTCACTACATGCTGGCACGATTCAAACGACATCAACTAAGCATTCAGGTTTTGACGGTTACGGCGCTCGCTTATCCTCTACACATCCTGATCGGCCAAACCACCTTTTTCAGAGAGCTGGTGGTCAATCCCCTGGTACTTGAATACATCCACCCTTTGCAGATGCTGAGCGCACTGTTTTATGCCTACTTTCTTATGGGACTGATGTTTTATTATCCGACTCGATTACTTAGTCGCAAGGCCGTCTATTTGCTATTCGCTCTTGCGATCACATTCTGGCTAAACTTGATATCACAAACCATTACCTTGCCTGACAACACTTACCTTACACAATTTAACATCCTGTTTCTTATCGCCATATTTGCAGGCCTGGTGCAATGGAGAAAGGCGAAAGGCTCTGCGATTAAAATGGCGCAGATAAAATGGTTCTTCCTCGCCATGTTCGGTGGCGCAGGGTTGAACATTATTTTTAATATTGTTCCACAATCCTTAGGTCGCGACCCTTATGTGGGTATATCGACCGTTTTATTGTTTTCTTATTTGATCTTCATCGGCATCGCCATTGGTATATATCGCTATCGTCTGTTTAATATTGATCGATGGTGGTTCAGTGTATGGAGCTGGTTTTTTGCCGGCTTGGCCATCGTGCTGCTGGATCTTGCCTTTATATCGCTGGTAAATATTGATAAACAAACCGCGACTATCGCGTCCTTGTTAATCGTTGGCTGGATTTACTTCCCTGTAAGGCAAAGGATCTGGCAAGCATTTTCCTATACACCACATGCCACCATCTCACAACATCTGCCGGAGATCGTCTCCTCCATCGTCAGAATAAAAACCGTGACCGAAGTCGATGAAACACTGATATCAACACTAAAAAGTATTTTTAATGCACAACATACCTCGTTGCAAAACAAGCAAAGCCTGCAAATCAGCCTGCATAACTCAGGGCTTTCTTTGTCTGTGCCAGATATAAACGGCAATAACACCATAATTCTGGAACATGCTGAGCAGGGTGCACGACTATTCTCTTCCGACGACATAGCACTTGCCACTGGCATTAGTGAATTATTTAAACACTCTTACAGCGCTCTCAATAGTAAAGAGCAGGGTGCTATAGAGGAACGTGAAAGAATCATGAGTGATTTACACGATGACCTGGGGCCCAAACTTCTCACGCTTATCCATAGCCTGCACAAACCCCGCCTGGTTGAGATTGCCAGAGACAGTCTTCATACGCTTCGAGATATTGTCTATTCGATTCAGTATCAGGAGCCTATGTCGCTATATGAGTTATTGGAATATGAACGCCACGCACTCAACAAACGTGTAAGTGAAAAAGGCAGAGAGATTATTTGGCACATTGATAGTGCGATGGATGATGTACACTTAAATCCTGAATCTATCTTGCATTTAAAAAGAATATTTAACGAGCTTATTTCAAATGAGCTTCGTCATAGTGCCTCAGCTTCCATGACATTCTCAGTGTCGAAGAAAAATAATATTGTCAGTGTACGACTATGCACGGCGAACCAGGGTAAAAATATCGAACAATGGAAAGTCGGTGTAGGACTTGGCAATCTTACACGCCGAAGCAAAGCTCTGGAAGGAACTATACAATGGAAAAACCAGAACCTGGACGGTAGCAACACCTTATGTTTCGAATTACTGTTTCCAGATAATAACCGGGCAGCCTAGTGAACAAACAAAACATTCTTCTGCTTGAAGATCATGCCGAGACGGCAGACTGGATAAACGCCACTTTACAGGAAGTATTCCCTGGACATTTGATCCTTCTGGCAAAAAGCATTGAAGAAGCAGAAGCCTTATTGGCTCAACACCAATTCGAACTTGCCATACTCGACATTAGCCTGCCAGATGGGTCGGGCATTGATATTATTCAACAACTAAAGAAAAATCATCCAAATACCACCTGTATTATGTCCACCATCTTTGATGATCATAAAAATATATTTTCCGCATTACAATCTGGTGCAGATGGATACATCATCAAGAGTGATTCGCGCGAGGCATTCAAGAACAGTCTGCTGTGTATTACCCGAGGTGAACCACCACTATCACCTGCCGTTGCCAGAATGCTCATGGGCTATTTTCAACACAACAAACCAGTACAAACCGAGCACAATCTGACAAAAAGACAGACAGAAATACTGACAATGATCGCAAAAGGCATGCACAGTAGAGAGGTTGCGGAGGAACTGGGATTAAGCGTGCATACCATCAAGGACCATGTGAAAAATCTCTACCTAAAACTAAGCATCACGTCACGTACGGAAGCCGCTTTAGCTGCGCAGAAATTAGGATTTATTAAATAGGCATAAGCCTATCATGTCTTAAAATCAGTCAACACTCGATTGGCTATTTTCAGCCATACCAAACCTTGGCTCTAAGCAATAAGTCGATAATAACTGCCACATCCGTATCGTAATTAGACGTATAATTCATCACTAATCCGCTATATATCCATTCGTCTATGAGCGCCAGTGTTTCCATTATCGTAGCCCTGAAATGGGCTACCGAACAATTGACAAGTGACAGTCCCCGGCTGGATGCAGAGCTGTTGCTGGCACATGTGCTACAACAAAGCCGCACCTGGCTCATCACCTGGTCGGAAAAACTACTCACCAAGCAGCAGCAGCAAACATTTGAGGGTCTGATTGCTCAGCGTAGACAAGGTCGACCGGTTGCCCACCTGTTGGGTAGCGCCGGTTTCTGGAGCCTGGAACTTTCGGTGAATGAACACACCCTGATCCCCCGTCCGGAGACAGAAATACTGGTAGAGACTGCGTTGGCGCATATCCCGCCCGAGGCAAACTGGGTGATTGCCGATCTGGGCACAGGAAGCGGTGCCATCGCCCTGGCCCTGTCCAGTGAACGCCCGCTGTGTACCGTACATGCGGTGGAGCGTTCCACTGCTGCACTGAAGATAGCCCGGCAGAATGCCTCGGCATTGGGGTTAAACGTACAGTTTCATCCGGGTAGCTGGTTTGAACCACTGGCAGATATGCTATTTGACCTCATCGTCTCCAATCCCCCTTATATCCCCGAACAGGACCTGCATCTGAATCAGGGCGATGTACGCTTTGAACCAGGCACAGCATTAAGCTCCGGTGCCGATGGTCTGGATGATATCCGCCACATCATCCATACGGCACGCCAGTATTTAAAGCCAGGGGGCTGGCTGATGCTGGAGCATGGCTATGATCAGGGCGAAGCGGTGGTACAGCTCCTACGTGCCGAGGGCTATCAGCGGGTCGACACCATACCGGACCTGTCGGGCCAGCCCAGAGTTGGCCTGGGACGTTACAGATAAAGACTTGCATATTCGCGGGACATGGTTAGGATTAGGTATAGCGCTCCAGACCGGTGATACGCAATGAACCAGTTGTTGAAACATCGGGAGATCAGCTTCTCCCCGCTCCACCCGGACCCCAACCAGGCCCAGTCGGCCATGCTGTTACTTGCCGATCTGCAAGGCATCGAGTCCCTGCATCAACTGCAATCCCACCGCCTCGCCATCAGTTATCACATCAACCATCTGACCCTGCAAGACATCGAGGAAGCCCTTATCGATACCGGTTTCCACATGGACAATTCCCTGCTGGTAAAACTCAAGCGCGCCCTGGTCTATTACAGTGAAGAGGCCCAGCGCAGCAACCTGGGCTGCGACAAGGGCAATAGCAACTGCACCCGTAAGGTTTTTACCGAACATCATAAGCGTAGTACCCACGGCTGCCGCGATGATAGGCCACACCATTGGCGTATTTACCGTTAAAACCGGTACAAGATCTCATTTACGAGTTAAAATAGTCCCCCTGCCAATAGCGAAATAATCACAGACCAATACCTATGGAAGACGAACAACTGCTGCGTTACAGCCGCCAGATCCTGTTGCCCAAGTTTGGCGCTGAGGGACAGATGGCTCTGCTCAATGCCCGAGTGCTCATCATCGGTATGGGCGGACTGGGTTCTCCCGTTGCCATGTATCTGGCTGCGGCCGGGGTCGGCCATCTGGTGATTAGTGACTTCGATGAGGTGGATCTGTCCAACCTGCAGCGCCAGATCGCCCATGGACAGAGCGATATAGGCCGTCCCAAGGTGGAATCTGCTCGCGACAGGATGTTGGATCTCAATCCTGGGATCGTGGTTACCGCCCTCAATCAGAGGCTGGAGGGTGAGGCACTGCAGGAACAGGTACGGCTGGCGGACGTGGTGGTAGATGCCAGTGATAACTTCGCCAGTCGCTATCTGTTAAATGAGGTATGTGTGGTCGAATCAACCCCTCTGGTCTCGGGTGCTGCCATTCGCATGGATGGGCAGGTCTCGGTGTTCATGAATCGACAAGCAGGCCCCTGTTATCGCTGTCTTTATCGTGATGGCATCGAAGAGGAGCAGACCTGTAGCGAAAATGGCGTGGTGGCACCGCTGGTAGGCATGGTCGGCTCCATACAGGCAATGGAGACCATCAAACTACTCACCGGTATGGGCGAGGTATTGGATGGCAGATTGCTCATCATCGATGCCATGGGTATGGAGTTTCGCAGCCTTAAGCTGAAGGCAGACCCAAATTGTCCGGTCTGTGGCACGAAATTCACCAATAAATGATACAATACCCAGCTACTGTATCGTCAGGCCCGAGTTACATGATATCGAACAGCGTATCGCTTCCCCGTACACTGGTTAATCACATCCTCACCCATGCGCAACAAGCACCGAACAATGAGGTTTGTGGTTTGATCGGCAGGCAGGATGAACAATCACCGACACTCTATCCGATTAATAATATCGCCAACGATACCCATTGCCTATTTCGAATGGATCCCGCGCAACAGATTGAAGCTATGCGCAACATGCGTGAACAGGGTGAAGAACTATTCGCTATCTACCACTCTCATCCCCATGCCCCGGGGCTGCCCTCCAGTGTAGATATAGAGCAGGCAAGTTATCCCGATACCCTCTATTTGATCATATCTCTCAATACCATCGGGGTGTTGGAGATGAGAGGTTTTTACTTACGAAATAGCAGTTCGCAAGAAGTGTCATTACAAGTCTACGATGCCAGCTAGACCTGCGCATGGTTATCGATAGTTATCCAAACAACATTTTCCAAGGCTTTGATAAGGCTTTTTCTACAAGGTAAGCACATATATGAACGCTTCTCAGGAACAGAATATGACATACGATGTGGTCATCGTCGGTGGTGGTATCTCCGGAACCGCACTACTGTATCTGCTGAGCCATTACACGGATCTGAAAAATATCTGCCTGATAGAAAAGTACGCTGACATCGCCAGTGTCAACTCACACGGCAAGAACAACAGCCAGACCCTGCACTGTGGTGATATTGAAACCAATTACACCCTGGAAAAGGCTTTACAGGTACAGTCTACCGCAAACATGGTGGTTCGTTACTCGCAGTCTCTACCAGACATGCAACACATCCTCAGCAAGACCGACAAAATGGTTATCGGTGTAGGTAAAAAGGAGTGTGATTTTTTGCGCGATCGTTTTACCACCTTTAGTCCGCACTACCCCTCAATGAAATTGCTACAGAATGAAGAACTGGCTGCAATAGAACCCGCCTTGATGCTGGGACGCGAAGAAGAGATCGTTGGCCTGGTAACCCTGGATGAATACAGTACCGTAAACTTCCAAAACCTGGCCGTCTCTTTTGTCGATCAGGCGCACAAGGCCGAAGGAAAAAATATCGACGTGCGTATGGGGACCAAGGTGAAAAAGATCAGCACCGTTGGTACGACCCATACGGTGAGTACGGACAAGGGTGACATCGATGCACGCTTTGTTGTTGTCAGTGCCGGCGGACATAGCCTGCTATACGCGCAACAAATGGGTTATGGCATGGAGTACTCATGCCTGCCGGTGGCCGGTAGTTTTTATTACGCACCTGAAATACTTAAAGCGAAAGTCTATACTGTACAGGACGACAAACTTCCTTTTGCCGCCATTCACGGCGATCCCGATGTGTTGGAACCAAACAAAACCCGCTTTGGACCTACTGCACTAATACTGCCAATGCTGGAACGTTATAACTGGAAGACTATACCCGAGTACTTTAAGGTTCTGCACCTAGACAGCAAGGTATTAGCAGTATTTTTGGATCTGTTTAAGGTGAAAGAGATCCGCCACTATATGATCAAAAATATCCTCTTTGAAATCCCCATCATACGACGTTGGCTATTTACCCGCGATGTACGTAAATTAATACCCACGGCAAAGATGAAGGACATGCACTTCGCCAGCAAGATAGGCGGGATACGTCCGGTAATGATAGACAAGAAGAATCGAAAACTGCATCTAGGCGAGGCCAGTATCGATACAGGCAAAGGGCTTGTGTTCAATATGACCCCATCCCCCGGTGCCACCAGCTGCCTGGGTAATGGTGAAAAGGATCTACGCCGTATCGTTGCGCATCTGCAATGCAGATTTGATGAGGAGGCCCTGCTCAAGGATCTCAAATAAAACTAGCTATTTAATTCCACTCTGTTGCGGCCGCCGGCCTTGGCCCGATACAAGGCCTCGTCGGCGCTGGTGATCATTTTATCTATACCCTTGGACGATGACACATCCACCCCGGTACTTACGGTATAACGAATACTTTCGGTCTCTATATCCAGACTCTGCTCTTGTAATTGTTGTCTGAAAGTATCCAGCCGATGCATTACATCATCTGTTTTCACATCACTAAACAGAATACAAAACTCTTCACCGCCAAAACGGGCAACCAGTTGATCAGAGAATTCCCTATTGAGCAAACCTGCCAGGTCTTTAATTACCCTATCACCCACATCATGGCCATATTCATCATTGACCTGCTTGAAATGATCGATATCCAGTATGGCCACAGAAAGTTGTACTGATGACTTTTCTGCATTTTTGAATAACTCACTGGCACGCTGATAAAAATACCGGCGGTTATACAGGTTGGTCAGATAGTCACGCCGTGATGCCTCACGAATCTCTTCCAGTTGCTCCATGGTTTCCAGATTTTGCATGATACGACTAAAGAATTCTTCATGGTAAAACGGCTTGGCAAGAAAATCATTGGCGCCGATCTTAAGGAAACGGGCGCTCAACTCACCGGTGCCCTCGCCGGATAAGCCTATGATCCCCATATCCTCACGCGCATGATTACGTCTGATCTCCGTGACCAACTGAAAGCCATCCATATTCGGCATATTGTGGTCTGTAATCACCAATTTAATGTCCGGATGTTCGTGCAGAACGGCCAAGGCTTCGACACCATCTTCAGCGGTATGAATCTGTAGTTGCTGTAGTAATAGAAAGCGTGCCAATTGATTACGCATGGTGAAGGAGTCATCCACCACCAGAACCTTAATATCACGATTACGCCAGATACGATTAATGATGCGAATGATGTATTCGTAGACCATACGATTGTCTTTCAATACATAATCCACCACCCCCATACCTAGAAACTGCTTACGCATTTCAGGATCAAAGTTTCCGGTGAAGACGATCGCAGGCAGGCCTAATGAGAGTATGTGTTGCACCACCTCACCATCAGGTGAGTCGGGCAGGTTTAGATCCAGAATGGTAAGAAATATAGAATCTCGATGTTGTTCGGCCAACGCCATCGCTTCGCTGAAGCTGGAGGCATATATGGCATCCACCTCTGTCTTCGCGGAGATCAAAAAACGCATCACCTTAATGATGTCTTCGTTATCATCAACAACCAGGATCTTATTACGAATTAGCTGAGAATCGTGCTCTGTCATAGACCTGATTTCCTATTGTTATTACCCATACATTCATTGCAGGAATAAACGGGTGAATCGTGGAGGTCTTATCCTAACAGTCTGGCTTTTGACAAAGCCATACAAGCCAATCATATTTTACAAAAAACGCACAATGATAACGAGCCAGTGCAGGCGCTGAGATGATCGGAGAAAAATCTGATTTACTGTGTACTGCCAGGTGATTCGAAACTGTTGTCACTCACCAACAACTGTTCTACATCAACGGCATCAAATTCGTAGGCATGTAGACAAAATTCACAGTTTATAGCGACTTTGCCTTGCTCTTGTATAATCTCCTCCAACTCACTACGGCCTAAGCTTCGCAACATACCCGCCACACGCTCACGGGAACAACTACAGAAAAAACTTATCGACTCTGCCTCAAAGACGCGCACATCCTCTTCATGAAACAGGCGATGTAACAATTCGACACTAGCCAGATTTAATAACTCATCACGGCTCACCGTAGAGGCCAGATGTAAGATACGATTCCAGTCCTCCGCCTCTTGTTCCCCGGATGAGGGCATCCGCTGTAACAACAACCCAGCAGTTTTGTTCTCACCTACCTGTAACCAGAGACGGGTATCCAGTTGCTCTGACTGAATAAAATAGGCTTGTAAAGCTGCGGCTATAGTCTCCCCTTGCAAGGCAACAATACCCTGAAAGCGTTCCTTGGCGTTATCGGGTTGTATAGTGATAACAATCTGGCCTTTTCCGAACATCGCGGCCAGATTGCCCGGTTCGAGTTGTGGCTGCTGACAACGAACCATGCCACGCAAACTACGTCGGGCCTGTTCACCATCCTTACTAACGGTGATCTCCGCCACCAGCAGACTAACAGGACCATCACCTTGTATCTGTATGGTCAGACGTCCCTCTATCTTCAGCGTCGCGGAGAGTAAGACCCCGGCGGTCATGGTCTCGCCCAGTAGATCACGTAGCAGCGGATGATAGTCGTGGCGGGACAAGACATCCTGCCAGCTGTGATCCAGATGGATCACCTCACCACGGATGGCATCATGCTCAAAAAGGAAACGCTGTAAAGAATCGGTATGACTGGTCATTGGTGTTCATTTTGAGTTTGGAGAATTCACACGAAGGGCGAATAGGCGTTACCTACTCCGCCCCTAAATCAAGCCTGTAATTTACTCTTTAGCAATTCATTGACTTGCTGTGGGTTGGCCTTGCCTTGGCTGGCCTTCATTACCTGGCCAACGAAGAAGCCGAAGACCTTTTCATTACCGCCACGATACTGTTCCACCTGTGCCGCATTGTTGGCGAGGATGTCGTCGATGATCGTCTCGATCGCGCCGCTGTCGGTGATCTGTTTCAGGCCCTTGGCCTCAATCACCGCATCGGCATCGCCTTCGCCAGCCCACATGGCCTGGAATACCTGCTTGGCGATCTTGCCGGAGATGGTGTTATCCGCCATGCGTTGCATCATGCCGGACATCATCTCGGCGTTGACCGGTGACTGAGCAATCTCCAGACCATCCTTGTTCAATGCCGCACTCAGTTCACCCTGTACCCAGTTGGCACACAACTTCGCATCGGCACCGGATTTCTCCACCACCTGTTCAAAGAACAAAGCGGTTTCTCGATCTGCGGTAAGCACCCCGGCATCATAAGACGGCAGACCAAAGTCAGCGATATAACGCTGCTTCTTCTGATCCGGTAATTCGGGCAATGCGGCACGGGCAGCCTCAATAAACCCATCTTCAATCTCTACCGGCAGCAGATCAGGATCTGGGAAGTAACGATAGTCATTGGCCTCTTCCTTACTACGCATGGATCGGGTTTCGTCCTTATCTGCATCATAAAGACGGGTCTCCTGAACCACTTTGCCACCGGATTCCAGCACATCGATCTGACGTTCAACCTCGATGTTGATCGCCTTCTCGACGAAACGGAAGGAGTTGATGTTCTTCAGCTCCGCACGGGTACCGTACTCTTCCTGTCCCTTCGGACGTATCGATACGTTGGCATCACAACGGAAGGAACCTTCCTGCATATTACCGTCACAGATACCCAGATAGGTAACGATAGAGTGGATCTTTCGCATATACGCCACCGCCTCTTTGGCGGAACGCATATCCGGCTCGGAAACGATCTCCAGCAATGGCGTGCCCGCACGATTGAGATCGATACCGGTCATACCCTGGAACTCACCATGTAGAGACTTGCCTGCATCCTCTTCCAGATGCGCACGGGTCACGCCGACGGTCTTAGTGCTACCATCTTCCAATTCGATATCCAGATGGCCCAGGCCAACGATAGGCAATTCAAACTGACTGATCTGATAACCTTTGGGCAGATCCGGATAGAAGTAATTCTTGCGTGCAAATACCGAACGTTTACCGATCTCGGCATCGATGGCGACACCAAATTTGACTGCCATCGCCACCGCTTCTTTGTTCAATACCGGTAACACACCGGGCAGACCCAAATCCACCGCACAGGCCTGGGTATTCGGTTCCGCGCCATAGGCGGTGGATGCACCGGAAAAGATCTTACTCTTGGTGGCCAGCTGGGCGTGGATCTCCAGACCAATAACTGTTTCCCATTCCATTCTTTTTAAACCTCGGTAATTAACGCAGAGGTCGCAGAGACGTTTATGCCCTTAAGGGTGCAAAGGTCGCGGAGAAGAGCACTATGAATACTCATTTCATCTCTGCGTTGACAAAGCGGATTGATGCTGCTTTTTACAGCCATATGCTTTGTCATGTATCTCTCTTTGCGTTCTCTGCGTCTCTGCGTTCTTTGCGTTAAATTTCTTTTATTTAAATTCTTCCGGCGCACGCGTGTGCCAGTCGGTGACCTGCTGGTACTGGTGTGCAACATTCAACAGTCGGCTCTCTTCAAAGTAGTTGCCGATAATCTGCAGGCCTACTGGCAGCTTGCCAGCAAAACCTGCCGGAACCGACATGCCGGGCAGACCCGCCAGGTTGGCAGCAATGGTAAAGATATCCGACAGGTACATGCTTACCGGATCATCGCTGCGTTCACCCCGTTTGAAGGCCACCGACGGAGAGGTCGGTCCCATGATCACGTCCACCTGTTCAAAGGCCTTGGTGAAATCGTCAGAGATCAGACGACGCAGCTTTTGTGCCTTCAGATAATAGGCATCGTAGTAGCCGGCCGACAGCGCATAGGCTCCCACGAGGATGCGTCGTTTCACCTCGTCACCAAAGCCCTCGCCGCGCGAACGCTTGTACAGATCTTCCAGATCCTTGGGATCTTCACAGCGATAACCAAAACGTACGCCATCAAAACGCGACAGGTTGGAGGAGCATTCCGCCGGGGCCACCACATAGTAAGTAGGTACTGACAGACCAGTGTTGGGCAGGGATATCTCTACCACCTCGGCACCGAGCTTCTTATACTCTTCAATAGCGGCTTCCACTGCCTTGGCAACGCCAGCATCCAGACCTTCACCAAAGTACTCCTTCGGCAAACCGATCTTCAGACCCTTCAGATCCTGATTCAGCTCGGCAGTGTAATCCGGTACCGCCCTATCCATACTGGTGGAGTCACGCTCATCGAAACCTGCCATCACGTTCAACATCAGTGCCGCATCTTCAGCAGTGCGGGTCATGGGGCCGGCCTGATCCAGACTGGAGGCGAAAGCGATCATGCCGTAGCGGGAGACGCGGCCATAGGTGGGTTTTAAACCCGTAATGCCGGTCAATGCCGCTGGTTGACGGATAGAGCCGCCTGTATCGGTACCGGTGGCCGCTGGCACCAGGCGTGCCGCCACCGCAGCAGCCGAACCTCCAGAGGAACCGCCAGGCACCGTATCCAGATCCCAGGGGTTCTTTACTGCACCGTAGAAGCTGGTCTCGTTGGAAGAGCCCATGGCAAACTCATCCATATTGGTCTTGCCCAGGGTGACCATACCCGCTTGTTTGAAACGGCTAACGACGCTAGCGTCGTAAGGGGCGATGAAGTTATCCAGCATCTTCGAGCCACAGGAGGTACGCACCCCATCGGTACAAAAGATGTCCTTATGGGCAAGAGGCACACCAGTGAGGGCATCGGCTTGACCAGCGGCAATACGCTTGTCTGCCGCACGAGCCTGTTGCAGTGCCAATTTTTCGGTAACGGTAATAAAACTATTCAGCTGTCCATCCAGCTTTTGGATGCGCTGAATATAGGAGAGGGTCAGCTCCTCACTGGAGAATTCGCCCGACTTTATTCCGGCAGATAACTCCGCCAGGGTTTTGTTATGCATAACAGATGATCCAAATTTAGTAGCTAATTATCAGTGCCTGGAACTGCGATTCACTCGATAACCTGGGGTACCAGGAACAAGCCGTTCTCGACCTTGGGTGATATTTCCTGGAACTTATCTCTTTGATTTTCCTCGCTAACCTGATCCTCGCGCAGACGCTGGACCATGTCCAAGGGATGCGCCATGGGCGCCACCGCATCGGTATCCACGGCATTCATCTGCTCCACCAGCTCAAGGATGCCGGACAGGTTGTTGGTATACTCGGGGATCATCTCCTCGTCGATGGCAATTCGCGCCAAATGCGCAATCTTTACCACATCGGCTTTGTCTAGCGACATAGTCAGCTCCGAATTTAGTGTGACTCATTTAACAAGGAGGCAAACTTATCACAGATAGCCGCTTGCCCAAAGCCCCTGCAACTGTGTAAAGTTAGGGGTTCTAGATACTAAAACAAATAACACACAGAATTTTTCACTAAATCACGAGTTAATTATCTATGTTTGGTCGTTTCCGAGGAATGTTTTCGAATGATGTGTCCGTAGATCTGGGCACAGCCAATACCCTGATTTACGTACGCGGCAAAGGCATCGTCCTGAACGAGCCCTCTGTAGTCGCTATCCGCCAGGACAAGGGTCCCGGTGGTCCCAAGACCATCGCCGCTGTCGGCCTCGAAGCCAAGCGCATGCTCGGCCGTACCCCGGGCAATATTGTCGCCATCCGTCCCATGAAGGACGGTGTGATCGCCGACTTCACCGTTACTGAAAAAATGCTGCAGCATTTTATCCGAAAGGTGCATGAATCCAAGTTCTTTAAGCCCAGCCCACGTGTCCTCATCTGTGTACCCTGTGGTGCCACCCAGGTAGAACGCCGAGCCATCCGCGAATCAGCCGCTGGTGCCGGTGCACGTGAGGTCTACCTGATTGAAGAGCCAATGGCTGCCGCCATCGGTGCCGGCATGCCCATCTCTGATGCCAGCGGTTCCATGGTATTGGACATCGGTGGTGGTACCACCGAGATTGCAGTTCTGTCTCTGAATGGTATTGTCTACTCTGCCTCGGTACGTATCGGTGGTGACCGTTTCGACGAATCCATTATCAACTACATACGCCGCAAGTACGGCAGCCTCATCGGTGAAGCCACTGCTGAACGCATCAAACAGGAGATCGGTACCGCCTATCCTTCCACCGATGTGAAGGAACTGGAAGTACGCGGCCGTAACCTGGCCGAGGGAGTGCCCCGTGCCATTAAGTTAAGTAGCAACGAAATCCTTGAAGCCCTGCAAGAACCGCTCTCCGGTATCGTCGAGGCGGTGAAAACCGCGCTTGAGCAGACGCCTCCAGAGCTGGGTGCCGACATTGCTGAACGTGGATTGGTACTAACCGGCGGTGGTGCATTGCTGCGAGATCTGGATCGCTTATTAATGGAAGAGACCGGCCTGCCCGTCATCGTTGCCGATGACCCTCTGACCTGTGTGGCCCGTGGTGGTGGTAAGGCACTGGAAATGATCGATGAATACGAAGGCGAATTGTTCTCTCTTGAGTAACCGCTCTCAAAAATGACCGCTGCAGCATGCTGCAGCGGTCTTGTCGTTATAGAATAATAATAATTATCGTTAATTCGACTACGGAGACAGGAAGATTAAAGCCCTATTCGACCAAGGTCCCTCGACCACCACTCGTATGGTATTTTTCCTGATTTTGTCTATCGTCCTGATGACTCTGGACCACAGACAGAATCATCTGGAGAAGCTGCGTTCTACACTCACTCTGGTTGTTTATCCATTGCAATGGCTGGCCGATGTGCCACGCACCCCTCTGAAATGGGCCAGCGAATCCCTCACCCCACGCTCTGAACTGGAAGAAGAACTACGACATCTGCGTACCCAGGAATTATTGCTCAAGGTACAGTTGCAAAAGATGATCACCCTGGAGACTGAAAACCGGCGTCTGCGCCAACTTTCTCAGGCAGCACAACGTCTTACCGATGAAATGTTAATCGCTGAAATGATGTCTGTGGATCTCGACCCTTTTTCCCGCCACATCGTTATTAACAAGGGCAGTAGCAGTGATGTCTATCGTGGCCAGCCGGTACTGGATGCCTATGGCGTCATGGGACAGGTAATTCACACCTCACCATTTAGCAGTAATGTCATGTTGATTAGCGATCCCAGCCATGCTGTGCCGGTACAATTTAATCGTAATGGCCTGCGTGCCCTGGCTCTAGGTACCGGTTCCTCTGAGGAGCTGAACATCCCATATATCCCAAACAATGCCGACATAAAGGTCGGTGACCAACTGGTGACATCCGGCCTGGGTGGACGTTTTCCCAGTGGTTATCCAGTGGCGCGTATTTCCAGCATCGTCATCGACCTGAATGAGCCGTATGCCCGTGTAACAGCCAAACCCGCTGCGCAGATGGAACGTGGTCGTGAGGTATTATTGATCAAACCCTCGGCAAACTGGCAGGCAAAGCAAGAGCTTAGCGAGGAGAAACCGCTACCATGAGTGACAATAAACCTCAGGGTAATCTGGTTATCATTTTCAGTTTTATCACCGCGCTTTTCCTGACCATCGTCCCCTTGCCGGAAATACTGGAACCCTTCAGACCCGCCTGGGTACCCATGGTACTGGTTTACTGGGTGATGGCCCTGCCCACACGCTTTGGTGTGGGTCTGGGCTGGCTGGTGGGACTGTTGCTGGATGTCTCCACGGGTACCCTATTGGGGCAAAATGCCATGGCTTTGAGTCTGCTGGCCTTTTTGACTCTACAACTCCACCAGCGTCTGCGCGCTTATCCGCTGGGCCAGCAGGCGATGAGTATTCTCATGCTCATAGCCCTCTACCAAATGCTGGTGGTGTGGGTACGCGGCATCATCGGCTTTCCACCCGAGACCTGGTTGTATTGGATGCAATCC
>Ga0224506_10000964_pt1 | contig 21637 bp, 16 predicted proteins | sample SF_Jan12_sed_USG_2_FD_169108 | JGI IMG/M metagenome (GOLD analysis project Ga0224506, IMG submission 169108) | Sediment microbial communities from San Francisco Bay, California, United States - SF_Jan12_sed_USGS_8_1 | ecosystem: Environmental > Aquatic > Marine > Sediment | place: USA... | reverse complement strand
GTGCTCACCATATTGCTTATTCAAGAGTGAAAAATTATCGATATTTACAGATAAAATGGCACAACAACGCCCATGTCTATCGGCTTTTTTTAATGCCGTATTCATATTTTGGTAAAACCAGGCATGGTTAGATAAGCCAGTCAGTTGATCAATATAGGAAATCTGGCGAATCTTCTGTTCTGTCATGCGTTGATCAGTGACATCTTCACCACGTAGAAGTATTTCTCGAACAGAACCATCGTTGGCCTGAACAGGTTTAAAGGTGAATTCAAAACGACGCTGATCACAAATAGCATTATTCAGGTTTACTTCAAAGGAATGCTCAAGCTCATAATCATTATTAAGGATATGTTGCAATCGAATAATTAATTCTGGACCCAGTTCAGCCAGTGGCGTATCCCAGATGAACCTGTTAAGTACCTCTGATTTTTCAACTTCGATAAATCGAATCGCCGCATCGTTGATATCCAGAATATGGCCATCTATTGATAAATCGAAAATCAGTTCGTGGTTAATGTTGAACAGGCTGTTAAACTTCTTCAATGCATTTTCTTTTTCGCGGCGTAATTCCTGTCGTGACAATAGCAACTCAATCGCATCAATCAATTTTTCTGTGTCCACAGGTTTATATAGATAACCCGATATCAAATTCTGATCGAACTGTTTGATTGTTTTGATCTGCATTTGGGAACTGATGCCCATGCATTCCATTTCAGGATATATATTTTTGAATTGAGATAACTGCTCGAATATAGTTTGTGAGTCATCTTTGATGTCGATGATCGTGATATTTGGTTTAAAACGCCGTGCCAGGTTATCAGCCTGGAGCAGATTTGCCGCTATTTCGACACTATACCGATTATTCTTTTGTTCCAGATAGTTCTTTAATTGAGCGCAAATATCCAGATCGTCATTTATTATAAGAATTCGTTTGCTCTTGATAATATTGTCCTGAATAACATCCAGCGATTGCATTAGCATTTCCTGATAAAGTATTTTTCAAATAGGTACGTGGTTCAGTATAGAAGCAACTTTACTGAAAGGTTTTGTGATTTACGATATCAAGGGCTTCATATTTTTGTTAATTCTTGTTAACACACATTTAAAGTATAAAATTCTGGTGAACAGGCACGAGGAATGAGCATTTTAAATGTGAAAAATGTGCTCCTGAAAATAACATTTCATCTGTGCGGGAATTTAAGACAGACTGATGGCACATACCGATAAGATGACCGCCTAAAAGATATTATTTTCCTCGGGCTAATCGTGCGATAATGATTGTTTCCCTGTTCGCAGCTGTACTTTTATGAGTCACTATATTCGTTACGAAGACAATCCCCATTCTCATCGACATGATCGCCAGAACCTGGGCCGGATGTTTACCTACATATGGGAATATAAAGGGCGTGTGTTGTTTGCACTGTTGTGCCTGATTGCCTCCAAACTGGCCCTGGTTGGGGTCCCCTTCATTTTAAAACAGATTGTTGACCATCTCGATGTCTCAGGTGATGTGGTGATGGCGCTACCTCTGGCGCTATTGCTGGCCTATGGTGCATTGCGGCTGGCGGGTAGTTTGTTTAATGAACTACGTGATGCTGTTTTTGCCCGGGTGCGCTATCGGGCTATGCGTCGTATTTCGACCCGAGTATTCCAGCACCTGCATAATTTGTCTCTACGTTTTCATCTTGACCGTCACACTGGCAATATCTCGCGTGATCTGGAGCGGGGTGCCACCAGCGTTAGCTCAATCTTAAATTATATGGTGTTTAATATCTTACCGACCATTGCAGAATTTATTCTGGTCGCGGCGATATTATTCAGTCAGTATGAATTGCGTTTTGCCATTGCGATTTTTTCAACGGTCATAATCTATTTTGTTTTTACATTTATGATCACTGAATGGCGCATGCATTTTCGTCATGAAATGAATGCCTATGATTCAAAGGCAAATGGTCGTGCGGTTGATGCCCTGTTAAATTATGAAACCGTCAAATACTTCAATAACGAAAAACTGGAATTGCAACGCTATGACGAAACCCTGTATCACTGGGAGCAGTCGGCGGTGAAGAGCCAGACTTCAATGTCACTGCTTAATTTTGGGCAGGGCAGCATTATTGCCATTGGTGTGACGATGATCATGGTGTTCGCGGGACAGGGTGTGGTCAGTGGACAGATGAGTATCGGTGATCTGGTACTGGTTAATGCACTCATGTTACAGCTCTTTATTCCGCTGGGATTTCTTGGCATTGTTTACCGGCAGTTAAAATATGCGCTGGCTGATATGGATCTAATGTTTAAACTGCTTGAACGTCAGGGTGAAGTGCAGGACCAGGCCGACGCCAAACCACTGCATGTTAAAGATGGTGAGATCGAATTTAAAAATGTGAGTTTTGCCTATCAACCTGAACGCCCAATCCTGCAAGAACTCAGCTTTTCAATTAAGCCAGGACAGAAACTGGCTGTGGTTGGTCCATCAGGTGCAGGAAAATCGACACTGGCGCGTTTATTGTTTCGATTTTATGATTTAAACGATGGTGAAGTTATTATTGATGGGCAGAATATTGCAACAGTCACGCAACAAAGTCTGCGTGAATCCATCGGTATTGTACCGCAGGACACCGTACTGTTTAATGATACGATCTATTATAATATTCATTATGCCCGTCCAGCAGCGACTCGTGATGAAGTCATCAAAGCGGCGGAGCTGGCACACATACATGAATTTATTCAGAGTCTGCCGGATGGTTATGACACAGTTGTCGGTGAGCGTGGATTAAAATTATCCGGTGGTGAAAAACAACGCGTTGCCATTGCACGTGTCATTATGAAAAATCCGAAAATACTGGTGTTTGATGAAGCCACCTCCAGTCTGGATTCACATGCAGAGAAAGCTATTCTCAAGGCCTTGAAAGAGGTTGCCGAAAACCATACAACACTGGTCATTGCGCATAGACTGTCGACGATTATAGATGCGGATCAGATCCTGGTGCTGGAAGCAGGTAAAATAGTCGAGCAGGGGACACACCGAGAGTTATTGACCAGTGATGGTTTGTATACACATCTATGGCAATTACAACAGGAAGAGCAGATCGAGCAGAAACAAACAACAGGCAAAAATATTTAATCAAAGAGGTTATTAGTAAAGTGGACGAATTTCAGGATATGTTTGAATCCAGCGGTTGTGGTGCCAGTGAGCCCGTTGCCCTGCAGGTTATTGATGACAGTATGGAGCCCGAATTCAAAAAAGGGAATATCATTATTATTGATCGTTCAGGATCAATCGCGCATGAATGTTTTGTTATTGCCATCGTTGAAAATGGTTATATCTTCCGTCAGCTCATTATCGAAAATGAACGTTACTTTATTCAACCCTTGAATGAAGACTACATGCATGAACGTCGCGAAATCACTCAGGATGCAATTCATGCGCGTGTTGTACAACAGGCCAGCCCTAGAGGACGACGTAAAGATCGCAAACACTATATCTGATAGCTTTTCAGAAAAGACTGGCTTCTTTATGGCATTATTCAATGCCGAATAATATTTTTAATCTTCTTTTTGTCACTGTTGCGTACGATTTTCTGTGCAATAGTTTTGAATTAATCATAACGCATCTGCATATAATATTATTAACAAAACTTCACACTTGTTTCTTATAAGTCACAGCTTATTTAAGAAAAATTCACGAACTGTAGGTCTTTTAAGTTAAACACCAATGCCCGCTTACACGATATAAACCTGAGACACAAATCTTTGGTTTGACAGTAGTAAGAGGTGTATGTAATGGCTGAGAAAAATAACGTTTCTGATATAGATGTACATAATTCGGTTAATGAGCAGGACTCAGAGAAATTACGCGATGAGCTTGATCAGTTTACTGTGATGCAGGATGTTCCAACCGTTGATCTAAATGCAGATAATGAAGAGATTTATGAATCTGTAAATCAGACAGAAGACGCGTACAGTGTTGGCGCAGTAGGTGAGAAGGCTGAAAAGCTAGAAACTGTTTCTATAGTTAGAGATGACTCTTCGATCGCCTCGGGTGAAGGTATTTCTGATAGTCAGCATCAAGCAGCGGACACTGTTAACGAATCGGTTCCCAAGTTTGATGATGTAGTGTCAAACAGTAATGTTGAGGGCGTTATATCTTCTGCCAAAATTGAAACAGCCCCCCTGCAAAATATTGAATCGCTCGCGCCAGCGGGTACCGCAATAGGTAATGGCCCGGCAATAAATTCAGAATCATCGTCCATATATAGCGATAGTAATGATGACGTTGTTGAGATTGATGATGAAGTAACTTCAGAGACCAACGATGATGTTGTCGCGATTGAGGATGATGAAATAACTTCAGAAACCAATGATGATGTTGTCGTGGTTGAGGATGATGAAGTAACTTCAGAGACCGATGATGATGTTGTCTCGGTTGAGGATGATGAAATAACTTCAGAGACCAATGATGATGTTGTCGCGGTTGAGGATGATGAAGTAACTTCAGAGACCAATGATGATGTTGTTGCGGTTGAGGATGATGAAGTAACTTCAGAGACCGATAATGATGTTGTTTCGGTTGAAGATGAAGTAATTACTGATATTGGAAACGATTTAAACCCTGTAGAACAAGATGAGTCGGACGAGACTGGTCAATCATCCGAGGAGTTGGTCGCCAGTAGTGATAACAACAACGGTCATGGCAATGATGCTGAGGGTGTTGATACAAGCAACCCGGCACAGAACACCGGGCCCCATAATACAGATTCATCACCACATGTTACTGCGAGTAGTGGTGATAACAACAACGGTCATGGCAATGATGCTGAGGGTGTTGATACAAGCAACCCGGCACAGAACACCGGGCCCCATAATACAGATTCATCACCACATGTTACTGCGAGTAGTGGTGATAACAACAACGGTCATGGCAATGATGCTGAGGGTGTTGATACAAGCAATCCGGCACAGAACACCGGGCCCCATAATACAGATTCATCACCACAGCTTACTACGAGTAGTGGTGATAACAACAACGGTCATGGCAATGATGCTGAGGGTGTTGATACAAGCAATCCGGCACAGAATGCGGGACCTCAGAATGCAGTCTCATCACCTCAGGGTATAGTCAGTAGTGGCGACAACAATAATGGTCATGGTAATGATGCAGAAGGAGTTGATTCAAGTAATCCGGGTGGTGGTAAGTCTGCAGTTAATCAGGATGCTCAGACACAGACACAAACTAATGAAATTAGCACCAATAACCACGGCAGTGAAGATCGTCATAACCGCGGCCATGGTAATGATCGAGATGGTATTGATCAGAACAACCCGTCGCAAGGAATTGGTGGCCCAAACTCGGTTGTGAGTAGCAGGGTTGATGATGGAGATACCCCTGGGTTTAATCCAGTTGATGATGATATGGGTGCAATGTTCGATAGCTCTGAAGGAAATGGTTGGCATGACATTGTCGTAAACGATGACAATGGCCCAGAGATTACGATGGATGCCTCTGAAAGTTCAAACGGATGGGTTGATGCTGTTGAAAATCACGGCAATGGAAATAATGTCAAACAACAGGGAGGTGGTAAAGATAAACGCTCCCAGAATGATGAAGATAATCCGGCTGGTGCTGTTGACGATATAGGAACAGTTGATGTTAATGCGAATAATGGAGACAACTTTGATGTTGCGGTTGGAGGATTATAAGTGTAATGGAATCACATCAAGGATCTGGTGAAAACTATATAGAAAAAGGCGGATATTTTTCGAAGTATCAGCAGCGCTTATTCTCAATGCTTCATCCGGCATTGCCGGATGAAGCTGTTAAGAGACCTGCGGTGTCGTTTGACGTTAAGCGTACGCATCTGGTTTTAGCCTCATTGTCAATTAATCTGTTAGCGCTTGCGCTTCCAATTCTGACTCTGCAGGTTTATGACCGGATTCTCGTTAATGAAAATATTGCGACCCTTTATGTATTATCTGCAGCTGTATGTGTGGTTGTAGTTATGGAAGGGATTCTAAGGCTTGGTCGATCTTATGTTATCACATGGGCAAGCGCGGTTTATGAGCATGTGATTGCATGTAATGCGATGCGCTATATGCTTGCCGCAGATCTTTCTTCGTTAGAACAAAAAGAACCAGGCGAGCAATTGCAGCGCATGGCGGGTATTGCCAAGTTAAGAGAGTTTTTTGGCGGTCAGGCATTAACAATTCTAATCGACTTGCCATTTGTGTTTATTTTTATTGGGCTGATTGCTTATCTGGCAGGGATTTTAGTGCTTGTTCCTGTTGTGTTGCTTTCGTTATTTGTTTTAATCGCGATAACTTTGGGTAAAGAATTAAAAGAAGCGCTTATAAGTAGAGAAAGACTTGATGAGATGCGTATGGGTTTTATTATAGAGACCTTGAATGGGATACATTCAGTTAAGTCGCTAGGTATTGAAACATTGTTTCAAAGACGTTATGAAAAAATACAAAAAGAAGCAAGTTTTTCAAATTACAATGTGTCAAAACAAACGAATAAGGCGATAAACTATGGTGCCCTTTTTACGCAAGGGATGATCGTTGGAATAATCAGTTTTGGTGCGCCACTTGCAATGCAAGGCCAGCTTACACTCGGCGCTCTTATTGCCTGTGTACTGTTATCAGGGAGAATAATGCAACCCGTACAAAGGACTTTAGGAGTCTGGACACGATATCAGGATTTTAAACTCGCTCTTGATAAAATTGTTGAAGTGTTTGAGTTGCCATCTCATGCACGATCTAGTCCGGCCGAATTGAACAAAAGTGTAGGCTTGCTTGAAATTCACAATCTCTCATTTTCATATGGGCCAAATGAATCGCAGCTTTTTGATAATCTAAACTTGAAGCTGTATCCCGGGCAGAGTATTTCCATCACAGATGACTTTAGTAGTGGCAAAACTACTTTATTACAATTAATGGCGGGATTTTATCAGCCTACAAATGGAAAAGTACTGATTAATGGGGTCGAGTCTACGCGTTACCCAGCGCGCATGTTGATACAGCACATTGGGTATCTAGCGATGGAAGGCACAATTTTCAGAGGAACAATATGGGAAAATTTAAATGCGTTTGGTGGTCTGCCCGACGACAGGGTTTATGAGCTGGTTAGACTGCTTGGGCTTGATAAAGAAATTAGCAAATTACCAGCAGGCTACGAAACAAAACTGGAAGGCAGTACCGCAGACCCAATACCACCAGGTGTCAAGCAACGCATTACCATAGCACGTGTTCTTGCATCAAAACCGCGCATAATATTATTTGATAACGCTGATCGTGCATTAGATAAGGAAGGATACAATCAGGTCTACCGCTTACTTGCCCGACTAAAAGGAAAGGTGACCATGATTATTGTCACCAATGATAGAAATATAATGGGGCTTGCGCAAACTGAGTATGTTCTAAGCAATAAGGCACTACAGAAAAATGAAACAGTGGAAAGTATAAAAAATTACGGCCTGGTTTCATATGTGGGAGCACGATAATGAATGTTGCTCTAGAGCTAGAAGGGTTTGTTGGTGAAAATAGTATAAACAAGGTATTAAAATATCTTAGAGATACAGGCTGGCTTCCAAAAAAATCTCTGAAAACAGATCTGTCTGCATGTCTGCTCACTTTGATCAAAGAGTTGGCACTTCCAGTAAAACTTAATCGCTTAAGTGAGATATTACCCTATAAGGCCGAATATATTGGTGTTGTCGATGTTCTCAATGCAATGGTCGAGCTGGGCTATATAGGTCGTGCAGTTAAATTACGTATTTGCGACATGGATAAGCGATTACTTCCTTGTTTATTTATTCCGGATGAGGTGTATCAGAACAAATACACGTCTCTCGTTGTGACAAAAAACAAAAATGAAGACAATAAATATTCAGTTTTTACCAATAATAATGAAGTTATATATTTTGATAGTAATGCAAGAGTTTGCGGTGTCGCCTACTTTTTTACCAAAAAAGAGAATATCGAAGATATTGCTTCAGAATCAGTTCGGCGTGTTTCCGGTTTTAGTTGGTTTCGTTCATTGCTTGAGAGATTTAGAGGATTATTTGCACGTGCCCTAATACTCAGCGTTGCGCTCGGGATGGTTTCAATTGCTGCACCAATCTTTGTGATGTTGGTGTACGATAAGGTTATCACTGAGCATTCATTGAATACGTTGTTGCCGCTAACAATTGGTGCCTGTCTCGCGCTACTAATGGAATGGGGTGTGCGAGGGTTGCGAACACGCTCGCTCGCATGGATTAGTTCACGTCTGGACAATATCGTAAGTAATAAAATATTTGAAAAGCTGATGATGTTGCCGCCAATATTTATTGAACGTGCATCAGTTTCATCACAAATATCGCGACTCAAAGCTTTTGATGCTGTTAGAGAGTTTTTTAGTAGTGCGCTATTTCTAGCAATTGTCGAATTGCCTTTTACATTGATTATTTTGTTGGCGATTGCGTTGATTGCAGGAAAGCTGGCTTTGATCCCGTTTCTTGCGGCTATGTTGTATACGGCGGTGTTTTTCTGGTTTAGACAAAGACTTAAGACGGCAATTAAGCTAGCAGGTAAGGCATCATCAGATCGTCAGCAAATAATTGTCGAAACTTTCGAAAAAATGCACACCTTGCGAGGCTGCGGAATGACCAGCAGCTGGTTTCAGCTTTTTCATGAACACTCTGGCAAGGCGTCACTTGCAGGATTTCGGGCAGGATTTCTTGCGTCAATAGTTGAGAGTATTGCGCATGGCATATTTATTCTATCCGGTCTTATCACAATTGTCTGGGGGATTGATCTTGTATGGGAAAACAACATTACAACGGGAACATTAATTGCGACCATCATTCTTGTTTGGCGTGTTTTAACTCCTTTTCAAATATTTTGCACTTCAATTTCACGCCTGGAACAAATTCAAAATGCGATTGATCAGATTAACCGCTTGATGGAGATCGAAACAGAACGAGATGTTGAAAAAGTAAAGTCACGTCTCAGCGATCTTAAAGGGCAAATAAGTTTTTCCAAGGTTGGTTTGCGTTATACCAGAGAGCTGGATCCCATATTTAGTGGTCTTTCATTTCAGGTTGAACCTGGACAGGTCGTTGCCATTGTAGGTGTTAATGGTTCAGGTAAATCGACAATATTAAAGTTAGCGAATGGCTTATATCAGCCACAAGCTGGAACAGTCCGTGTTGATGGAATTGATATACGACAACTAGATCCCATTGAACTACGTCAAAACATTGCCTATGTGCCCCAGACACCAAGTTTTTTTCAGGGGACAATCGCAGAAAATCTTCGTTTGTCTGATGCGCTTGCCAGTGATGAGTCATTGAGAGATGCCTTACAGGAAGTCGATGCATGGGAAGAGGTATGCAAACTACCTAAGGGAATAGAAACCCAGATAGGAAAAAACAATGCGGGTTTGCAAACAGGTCTGGCATATAAGTTAAACCTGGCTCGTGCTCTGATAAAGACTACGCCTATCATGCTTATCGATGAATTGCCTTATGTTTTATTAAATGGATCTGCAGGAAAAGCATACCATCGTTTACTGAATAAATGGCGTGGTCAACGAACGATCGTGCTTGTTACTCATCGAGAGGATTATCTAAGAATGGCAAATGTAGCGATATTGCTCAGGGAGGGCGGAGTTCCATTCGTATCAACACCCGATGAAATAATAAAAGAAATGAATAAACGAAGTTATTAATATGAAAAAAATAATTAACATTATTCTAATAAAATTTATATCAGTTTTTTCGAAATTGAAAAGCGTTGATATTTTTCATAGAAACCGAATGTTGCGCAGTGAAAGTGAACAGCTTCGATACTTGCCGCAGTCAGTCATGTTGGAAGAGGCAGTAAATCCTTATCTTGCGAGAATGACAATGACCTGGGTTAATGCAGCTATTGTAATATTTATTATTTGGGCAAGTATTGCGAAAGTTAATGAAGTTGCGAAAGCAAAAGGAGAAGTTGTGCCAAAAGGTTTTGTGCAGGTCGTGCAGCATCTCGATGGTGGAATAGTCACCGATATCCTGACAGGAGAAGGAGACCTGGTGCAGAAAAATCAGGTTTTGTTAAAGATCAATGATGGGGCAACTAAACAGGATCTTGCAAAGGAAAATGCGATGCAACTTTATTTAAATCTTGAGGCCGAGCGTCTACGCGCCATGCTTGAAAATAGAAAACCAGACTTCTCAAAATATACAAATAATAAAGGCATTAACCAGAAGGTAAATAATTATGCGGATCTGGCGAATACAAATAACCCACAAATTGCAAAATTGTATAAACGCTCCAGAAAACTTAAAAACAACCTGCAATTAGCAAAGGAAGAACTGGCATTACAGGAAAGAATGCGTAAAAAAGGACACGTATCAAAACTGACAATTTTGCAGTATCAAAAAGAAGTTAGCAAAATAGAAGAGGAAATTCATGGTGAGCTAAGTGTGATCGAGTCAAGGCTTGCTCAAAATCATGAGGTTCTGAATAAATTAAAAAACAAGCTTGAACGTTTGCAGGTTAGATCGCCTGTTTATGGTCTGGTTAAAGGACTTAAGGTGAATACGATAGGAGGCATTATCGAACCAGGAAAAACTCTCATGGAGATAGTCCCCGTTGATAAGAACCTGGTGGTCGAGGCACGAATTTCACCCAAAGATATAGGTCACGTTCAAGTAGGCCAGCCGGTCAAAGTAATTGTTAGTTCCTATGATTTTTCACGCTATGGAGCAGCCGAAGGTTTGCTGGAGTTTTTATCCGCAACAACGTTTATAAATGAAACAGGTGAGCCGTATTATAGAGGAAGAATAACCTTGAAAAATAATTATGTCGGTAAAGCCTCACGCAAGAATATTATTTTGCCAGGAATGATTGTCGAGGCAGATATTGTGACTGGAAAGAAAACCATTCTTGCCTATTTGTTAAAGCCTATACACCAGTCATTAAGATCGGCTCTGACGGAGAGATAATAAGGAGATCGCCATCATGCAACTTATGAAACAACATAATACAAATCCAGAAAATAGCGCATATAGAGTCAATGTCCTTGCAGTAGATGATGATGAAAATATGCTTGAGTTGCTTAAGACTTTTGTTGAAAGTCTTGGGTATTCTGTCATAACAGCAAGTGATGGCAAAGAGGCGTTAAATTTGTTGCTGCGCGGAGAACATAGTGTTGATCTGATTTTGATGGATCAGGTTATGCCAGAAATGACTGGTTTAGAGGTTGTGGTGACGCTCAAGCAGGATCCAGTAATGAAAGATATACCTATCATCATGCTTACGGGAGATAAAGAACCAGAGCAAATTAAAAAAGGAATTGATGCTGGAGTTTATTACTATTTAACTAAACCAATTAATTCTGGTGTGCTTTACTCTGTGGTGTCAGCGGCAATTCGAGATATTAATCAAAGGAATACATTGAATGCAGAGATTAACCAACATTTAGCCGGATTTTCTTTAATGGATAAATGTTCATTTAAGTGTTCTTCACTACAAGAGGCAGAAAGTCTGGCTTGTTTTATTGCTAATTTTTACCCTGTCCCATCACGTGCCATTTCCGGTTTGGCAGAATTGTTAATTAATGCAGTAGAGCATGGTAATTTAGAAATTGGCTATGAGAAAAAAACTGATTTGCTAAATAACAATAACTGGCGAGAAGAGGTTTTGCGTCGCGGAGTTCTTCCGGAAAATAAAGATAAGCAGGTCGCTGTAAAATTACAACGCAACGAAGACGGGATATATATTACGATCAGTGACCAGGGTAAGGGGTTTGAATGGCATAAGTATATGCAAGTCGATCCTGCACGTGCTCAGGATAATCATGGGCGTGGTATCGCTCAGGCAAATGCCATGAGCTTTGATCGTATTACATATAACGACAAAGGCAACCAGGTAACTGCATTTACAGGTGTTGATTCGGATATAGGATGGTAGTTAAAGGTAAGGTAACCAAAGAGACACCATTGATGCAGCAGCAACCAGCCACAAGATTATTTCAATATTCATCTCAAACTCCTGTTGTCATGCAGTAACAGTTTTATTGTCAGTTGTAATTACCAGGACGTTTTGAGCTCCAATAAAGATCCATGTTTAGAGCAATTTTTCCAAAACTTTACAAAAGTCATAGAAAATCAATTGCATATAGATATGATATTTTGGCCTGATAGTGTAATGGGACAGGAAAATTTCAGCAATTTGAAAAAAGAAAAGGAGGCGGTCAGTCCTTCGTTACTAATGATCAAGCTTCAGGAGAATCTGTCGTTTTAACGCTCAACGGGCCACCGCGCAAACTCTGTTTACGTTTATTTCGCGCAGCGGCGTTTTCACGCCAGTTGAATAGATATGATATCCAGTAAATTATTTTAAAAAATAAAAGCGGTCGTTTTAAAGGTGTGTCGCGGAAGAGATCACCAGCTAGCAGGGATTGAATACCTTCCTCCATATGAAACCAGTTTCTTGGAGCCATAAACATGTTTCGCATTGCAGGTTGGGTGATGCGATAAATAAACCATGAAAAGGTTTTAATGCCATGTCGAACCGTATGGTTGAAGGATTTAATCAAAGCGGGTGCGGATTCAGGCTTACGTAGAATTTGATCAACAATTTCTGAGGCAGCAACCGCGCCATTCATTGCTAACAACACACCACTTGAGAAAACAGGATCAACAAAGGCAAAGGCATCGCCAACCATAATATAACCATCACCCGCCATACGTTCTGCACGGTAAGAAAAATTACCGGTTGCGGTGACTGGTGAGATCAGTTTTGCATTATTCATACGTGCAGCAACAAGCGGGTTGCTGTTAATGGTGTCCCAGAGAAATTGTTCAACCTCAACGGTGCGAGAATTCAGATAATATGGCCAGCACACAGCGCCGACACTCATGCTGCCATCTTTAAAAGGGATCATCCAGAACCAGCCATGCTCAAACCAGTAAACACTGATATTGCCTTCGTCTTTACCGGGGCGGCGTTCGACATCACTAAAGTGTCCAAAAATTGCTGCGCTATTATGATCCTTGCAGCGTTTTTTGATTTTAAACTTATTGCCGAGAAACGTGCCACGACCTGAGGCATCAACCAGAAATTTTGCCCGCCAGGTTAATGTCTGGCCGCTTTTATTCTGTGCTTCTATAACAGATGAGTGATCGGATAAAAAATCAACTCGTGTGACTTTTGTTTCTTCGAGCGTGGTCACACCTTTCTTAGCGGCATTGCGAAATAAAATGTTATCAAACTTGTCGCGTTGCACTTCATAGGCATAAGGAAAGCTTTTATCCAGGGCGCGCGCAAAATAATAAGTGACAGGATGTTCATGATTGAGCGAGTTAAATTCAGCAGCGTATTTTTTTATACCAATCTCATCAACCTGGGCCAAAACACCAAGACGATCCAGAATAGGTAAATTCATGGGTAATAAAGACTCGCCTATATGAAAACGAGGGTGATGGGACTTTTCCAGCATTGTTACCGACCAGCCTTTCTCGGCAAGCAGGGTAGATACAGTAGAACCGGCCGGGCCACCGCCTATTACCAGTACATCACACTGCTGTTCCAGCATCGTCAAACCTTTTTATTATTATTAATGTTAGCGGTAAGAGCATACCGAAAATGCCAGAAGAAAACTAGTTAAACTGATAATAAATACAATATAAGCCATTGTAATTATTGAAAAAATCAAAAAGTCATAATAAGTTAGTATAAAGATCATAACTTTTCTCGGCCAGTCACCTAGATTCACCTCAACGGCGTATTGCCCTATTTTTCAAACGAGGAGAACGGTCATGTTAAATAACACGAATTTTTTACAATCATTGCTCGTCTGTGGCGGTCTGCTTATGTCCTTAAATACCACAGCAGCTGATCTATCGATCAAAAAAGATTATCCACTGGAAAAGCTATCGGCTAATGTCTATGTCATCCATGGGCCGAATGAAGAGGTGAGCAAAGCCAATCAGGGCTTTCGTAATAATCCTGTGCTGGTGAATACTAAAGCGGGTGTGGTAGTTATCGATCCGGGTAGCAGCCTGTACACGGGGGAGATGCTGGTGAAAAAGGCGAAGACGATTTCACCAAAACCCATCATTGCCGTTTTTAATACTCATGACCATGGCGATCACTGGCTCGGTAACCATGGCATTAAGAAACATTATTCAAACGCAACCATTTATGCCCATCAGGCAAGTAAACTGGCGATTGCCAGTGATGAAGGTGCAAACTGGATCAAGGCCATCAATCGTCAGTCAAAAGGTCAGATCGAAGGTACCAAAGTTGTCGCACCTGAAAAGATCATTAAAGATGGCGATCGCATTAAACTCGGTGGTATCACTTTCCGTATATATAGCCCCGGTAAGGCACACAGCAACAGCGATATTATGATCCAGATCGTCGAAGAAAAGGTGTTTGTCTTTGGTGACGTCTTGCGCGACCAAAACCTGAGCCTGTTCATGGCCAGCTACACAGGAAATCTAAAGGCACTGGATATTGGTCAAAAGAGTGGAGCGAAAGTTTTTGTGCCCGGACATGGTAAGAGTGGCGGCAAAGAAATCATCAATCGCTATCGTAAATTCATTACAGCTTTAAAAGGTGAAGTGAAAAAACAATTTGAAGCGGGCCTGAGTGATTTTGAAATGGCGCCAAAAGTCACTCGAGCGCTGAATAAATACAAATCATGGAGTGGCTTCAAAGACAATATCGGCAAACTGATTAACCTGGCCTATCTCGAAGTCGAAAATGAGTCATTCTAATTATTAATAGTAAATAAAAGTCGCGCAGGCTGAATTGATCAGCCTGCTTGCGATTAATCAAAGGGGTAATCAACAGTCAGAGGGGTAGACCGCTTAATTCTACTGATTCGAGCTTAACTGCTCCGGCTTTAATTTCGCAGTAAAATAATCATCCGCATCATCGACGTCGACTTCTTTACCCTCTTTATCAATCATTGGTTGCTCAAATTCATTCCAGCCACGTAGGCCGGTTTTAAGTGAGATGACATTGCCAAAGCCCATTTCCTGCATGACGAGACAGGCGAGGGCGCTGCGTCTTCCAGAGCGGCAGACGACAATGACTTCTTTGTTACGGGCATGAGCCAGTTCAGGGATGGTTTCTTCATAATCAAATTCACAGGCAGATTCCAGAATACCGCGAGGGACATTAATGGAGTCTCTGATTTTCATGGCATCGAATTCATAGGGTTCGCGCACATCAATAATCAAGGGTTTTTCATGGTCCAGTTTTTCGGCCAGATCCCAGGGAAAGATTTCCTGAATATGTTGCAGACATTCATCAACAATTTGGGTAAATGTTTTCATGGCTTATCTTTGTTATGACGAAATAGGGTTACGTTGCAGACCTTTTTCAACCGCCATCACTGCGGCTTCGACACGTGAATGCACACCGAGTTTTCGTAGAATGGCTTTTACATGCAGTTTAACGGTGCCATCTGAGATGCCGAGGTTGCGCGCAATGGCCTTGTTACTCTGACCTTCTGCAAGCAGGCCAAGGATTTCTGTTTCTCGTGGTGTTAGATCATCAAAAGGACTGGCTTCACTTTCAGATGTATCATCAGTTTTACCCTGTACGGCCTTGGCCAGGATCGGTGCGAGATCCGGGGCAACGACAGTTTTACCTGCGACAATATCTCGTAGGGCGAGAACCAGATCGTCGGGTTCCATATCTTTTAGTAAGTAACCCTGCGCACCTGCACGTAAAGATTCAACCAGATCCGATTCTTCACTACTGGTTGTCAGCATGGCGATAGGTAACTCAATATTGTTATCACGTAAAAGTCTTAGTACACCCAGACCATCAATACCCGGCATGCGCATGTCGAGCAGGATAACATCGGGTTTCATTTCTGCGACCAGCGAAAGACTTTCCTGACCGCTATTAACGGAGGCGACAACTTCAATACCGCGACTGGAAAGTAGACCTTCAAGGCCGACACGAAACAGCGTGTGATCATCAATCAGTAATACACGTAAACTCATTAAATTACTCTTTTGCCTGGTGGGCTAACTTCAATTTGGTTTGTCTTACTGGTGGTGTGTTTGAAGCGCAAAATGATCTGCGTGCCTTCACCCTGTTCACTTTCTACACGTAGATCACCATCAATCTGTTTCGCACGATCAGACATAATGTGCATGCCGTAATGATCGATGCTGTCATCGCCGCCCTGTGATTGAATACCGACACCATCATCTTCGATTAGAATCATACAGTTACCGCTGGGCTCACTTCGCAGCAAAATACGCACGGTGTTGGCTTCACTATGTTTGCGAATATTATTCAGTGCCTCCTGAATAATACGCAGCGCCTGTACCTCAATACTGGGGGGCAGGTTATGCAGGTTCCATTCTTTTTGTAGGAAGATATGAATCTTGGTTTGTTTCTGAAAACGATCAACCAGATGTTCTACCGCCGGGACAAGGCCGCGATGGTCGATAGGGGCGCGGAAGTGGGTAATTAATTCACGCAGTTCTGCATAGGCTTCATCCAGATTGTTTTCAATTTTCTCCAGCTCATGCCAGACTGCAGGTTCACGACCCTGGCGTAGTGTTTCATCAAGCACGCGAACCTGAAAACGTAGACTGGCCAATGTTTGTGCCAACGAGTCATGCAACTCATGCGCAATGCGGGTGCGCTCCTCCATAATGGATAAACGATTCGATTCATCATCTGAACGGGCTTTATCAATTGCCATGCCGAGGTGGCGCCCAATACTGGTTAACAGTTCCTTTATGCCATCAGGATCTACATAGTCTTCGCGATAGACGAACAGGTTATACACACCCAGCGTTTTGTCTCGATACTGCAAGGGAACAACCACCATGGCAACATCTTCTTTGCCAAAGAAGGCGCGACCGACAATTTTGTCGCATTCCTTGATGTCACGTCGGAATAAAACCTTGCCTTCATCATAGGCACTACCACAGAGGCAGCTTTCGGAAGGGATCAATTGTTCACGGGCCATTAGATCTTCATCAAGTCCAATGCTGGAGACCAGTCGCATCTGACCATCGTCCGTCATCAGGCGCACAACTGCTGCACGTGCATGTACGACATCTTTTAGGGTATGTAAAAAGCGGGTGAGCAGATCATCCAGATCTCGCGAGATATTAATACTGGCAGCGACATCATAAATGATTTCCAGTGAACGGGTTTTCTGTTCAATATAGCGGGTTTGTTTTTTCACCTGACTTTGCATGTCTTCAGACAGGGCCTGCAGGGTTTCGGCCAGCTGATTAATATCCTGCGATAAGGCGGCGAATTCACCCGGATAATCTTCAGGTGACAGGCGTACCGAAAGATTCCCGGCATGCATTTCATTGGTCCAGTTGCGCAGCTGTGTCAGAGGGGCAATCAGGTGGTTTTGAATTCGATAGAAGAGAATACCTAGCAGCCCCAAGGCAGTAACACACAGGAGCATGGTCAGGGTGAAATAACTGGCCTCAGACAGGGGTAGCTTTGAGCCCCACAGACTGACTAATCCAAGCAATAATATGCTTGAGCAAAGCGAGATAAACAGCACGCACAGGCGGCTTCGCCACAGCCCCAAAAACAGAATTTTGTGCAGGCGCGCACTTTTTGCCTCAAAAGGGAGGCTGATTAAGGGCTTCTTTGTCTGTTCAGGTGCAACATTACCCATCACAGTTCTCTCGATTTGGCGATATCAGATAATATTAACAGATTCTGATGTAAATCAGTCGCTTAATTTCGCCTTCAGACCTTAATTGGTAGGCTGATAGGCCGGATCATTCGGGTTTTTGAATATAAAATTCATTTCACCGGTGTCCAGTTTGACGTAGTCAATCACGGTATTATTGAGTAAATCCTGACTGATCGGTGCGATAACGAGTTTAATGCCTTCGGAGGTGTAGCTCAGATCGTTTTCGGTTTCATCGTCGGCAAAGCCCATGCCGTATTGAATAGATCCGTCTTCCAGACGAGATGCGGCGATGCGAAGGGCCATGCCTTCAGCCTGAGATTGTCTTGCAGATTCCTTGATTTGTTTAGCGGCTTCCGGGGTAACTGAGATCATGATTATGCTCCTGAAGTTTGTTTATGTTTGCGGACAAAATCGGTAAATCGTTTTGTCCAGTGATTCTGATTTGTATCGCGTAAGTGAGTATAACTGGCAAGCAGGTTTTTATAGACAATGCCATCGTTTTCACCATCAATACCGTGACCGCGACAGACTTTATAGGCATAGTTTAAGTCATTGTCTTGATTCACAAGCCCTGAGTAGTGAAACTCATGCGCCATAATTTCCTGCGCGGTTGAATCTGTTGGCCAGAGCTGGTGTGCTGTTTCCTGTAGGCGTGTGTAACCTCGACCCTGCGGTTTTTCGTGCATTTGAATATCAGCTGGGATCACGCCACACATGTCATAGCTTTGATCCTTCCAGCTGATTTTACGCGCCAGATACATCAATCCACCGCATTCAGCATAGGCCGGCAGGTCATTGTCGATGGCTGAGCGAATAGAGTCACGTAAGGGTTGATTCGCATTAAGTTCTTCGAGAAACGATTCAGGGAAGCCACCACCGATAAACAGGCCATCGACTTCAGGTAGTTTTTCGTCTTTCAATGTGTCAAAAAATACTAGCTCAGCACCAGCTTGCTGCAGTGCGTCGAAGTCGTCCTGATAATAAAAGCCAAAGGCGGAGTCGCAGGCGATGCCAATTTTTATATCGGCTTTAATTTTTGTGCAGGGGTTTATTTTAATTTCGTTAAGTTTGGGAGCCTGTTGACTTATTTCGATGAGTTTAGATAGGTCTACCTGATCAGCAACCAGTTTGCCGATGGTTTCTATTTTGTTTCTAACATGTTGAGCTTCGTTGCTGGGGACCAGACCAAGATGACGCTCATCAATATTCATCTCAGGATTTTTCGCAACCGCACCAATAACGGGAATATCAGTATAGTGCTCAATAACCGTCCGTAGTTTTGATTCATGTCGACTGCCACCGACCTGATTAAAAATAACACCAGCGATATGAATATCTTTGCAAAAATTTTGATAACCGAGCAGCAGAGGCGCAATACCGCGTGTTACACCACGTACATCGATGACTAACACTACAGGCGTTTTTAACAGCTCGGCGAGGGCGGCATTGCTATTTGAGCCATCGATATCAAGGCCATCATAGAGTCCCTTGTTGCCTTCAATCAGGGAAACATCTGCACCTTGGCTATACGATTGAAAGCGTTGCTGGATCTCCTCATGTTGCATGGTGTAAAAATCAAGATTAATACAACGGCGCGAAGTTGCACTACTTAACCACATGGGGTCGATATAGTCGGGACCTTTTTTAAATGTTTGAACCGTCTTACCAGATTGGTGTAATGCATGACTCAAACCGATACTGAGTGTTGTTTTGCCTGAGGATTTATGTGCAGCGGAGATGAAGAGTCGGTTCATAGCCTATACTGCCTGAGGTGAGATACAGGTGTGAGTCACCAATGAGGTGACCACACACCAGAGAATTATTTCGAAGCTTCTTCTGCTTTATAGTGAGGGTCAACAGCGGCATCGGCCATGGTAGCTGGCAGGAAGCGTAAAACTTTAACCGCTACGGCAACCATAATGAGAGCAAGTGCAAAACCACCAACGCCCAGTAATGTTTCTGCCAGAGTCGGTGTGTAACTTTTTACGCCACCATCAAAGAATGTGCTTTCAACAATCTTGCCGGGGAACATTTCAATCGGGTAGGCCTGACCACCAATGATGATGACATACATGGTAGCAAGACCACCAAGGATGACCAGAATACTCGCCAGGGCAATCGAAGAGCGGCTCTTTGCACACGCTGGAACATAAACCAGTAATAAAGGAATAATGCCACCAACCAGAATCGTGCCGTACCAGAATAACTGTGTATAGATGCCACCATCTTTTAAGATAAAGGCTTCAACACCATGGTTTTCAGAGGCATACAGGTTCGTCAGATGATAGGCCGCCATAAAGTAGAGTACCGCAGCAACAAACACACCGAGTAAGTTCTTCATACGATTGACTGTGGCATCGCCCAGTTCTCGTCCAGACCAGTTATACGCGGCCATCATTACCAGAATGAAGATTGCCAGACCATAGGCAAAAGACATAATAATGAACATAGGCGCCATGATTGCAGCATCATAAGCCTGACGCGCAACCAGGAATCCAAAGATAGAGCCGGTACCAGTAGTAAGAATCAGACGCCAGAAGAATGCAGTGAAGCCAGCATATTTACTGTAAACATTCATTTTGCGTTCCAGCATAAACCAGATGTAAACCGCAACAATGGCGATAAATCCGTTATACAGGATCATGTTCCAGGCGAAGATCGATTTAAAGTTATAGATCGTCATGGCAACAACCAGCCGATCAGGTTGTCCTAAATCAAGCACCAGTACAGTCAAACCACCTAACAAGAGGCAGATAGAAAGTATCGCGGACAAAGGCGCGAGAGGTTTATAAGCTTTTTTATTAAATACGGATGATATTGATGCAACATTAAGTGCACCAGAGGCGGCGACAATCAGGAATACAGCAAATACATGTGGCATACCCCAGACAATCTGGTTGGTCATCCCCGTGACCCAGTGGCCACTATGCTCCATATATAAGGCAGAGATTCCACCCGCTGCAACAATGAGTCCCAGAATCCCGAGCAGGGCATAGTAACCCATGCTACGACCTTCAACTTCCAGATATCGAATTGTTTTCATTGTTTCGCTAACCTGATTAAGTATTTTAATTAAAGACCTTGATAACGGACGCCGGTGTTTAAGCCGAGATCAGCACGAATTTGTTCACCACCGAATTTCTTCAGTTGTAGTGAAATTTCACTACCGGGATCATTTAGGTTGCCAAAGTACATCGCTTTGTGGCCTTTATCGTTACATGACTCAACACAAGCCGGTGTGCCGTCTTTATCAACACGGTGAACACACATTGTGCAGCTTTCAACCGTACCAATACCACGTGGGGCATGCGGCTTCTGATTTTCCAGTGGTTCATGAATAAATGAACGTGCTTTATAAGGGCAGGCCATCATACAGTAACGGCAACCAATACAGATATGCTTGTCAACCAGCACAATACCGTCATCACGTTTCATTGATGCGCCAGTAGGGCATACATCAACACAGGGTGGTTTTTCGCAGTGCTGACACATCAACGGTAATGATTGTACATGACCTGTTTGTTTATCGGTCAGTTTAACCTTACGAATCCACTGAGCCTGTTGCTCTGGTGATGACTTGGTTTCAGTTGAGCCCCAACCATTTTCAGTTTTACAGGCGGTAACACAATCATCGCAACCGGCTTCACATTTGGCTGTATTGATGAGCATACCCCAGCGTTGTTTACTGGTCGCAGCCTGATCAGCAGGACGCGCCTGTGCTTCATAAAGCATAACGCCTGGTGCAATAGCCAGACCTGCAGTAGCGGCGGCCTTACCAAGAAACTGGCGACGATTCATATCTGTATCCTGTTTCATTTATTGGCCTCCTTTAACAATATGCTTGTATTGCGTGTTTGCTGGTTTATCTGCATGACACTCAAAACAATCTACATTAACTGCAGAGTAGGTATGACAGCTACTGCAAAAATGCTCATCGCTGGATATATGCGCGACCTTGCCATT
>Ga0224506_10000963_pt1 | contig 21645 bp, 20 predicted proteins | sample SF_Jan12_sed_USG_2_FD_169108 | JGI IMG/M metagenome (GOLD analysis project Ga0224506, IMG submission 169108) | Sediment microbial communities from San Francisco Bay, California, United States - SF_Jan12_sed_USGS_8_1 | ecosystem: Environmental > Aquatic > Marine > Sediment | place: USA... | reverse complement strand
AGTCGCGACGAAGTTGTGTCGCATATCGGCACCATAGCTAAGTCCGGCACGCGTGAATTAATGCAGAAACTCAAAGAAAATGCGGACGGCGATTCTGTCACCCAACTGATTGGTCAATTTGGTGTCGGCTTTTACTCGGCCTTTATGGTGGCCAGTAAGGTCGCGGTGATCACACGCCGGGCTGGTGAAGACGCCGCGACTCGCTGGGAATCGACGGGCGAAGGCGAATATACGCTGGAAGACACGCAACGCGACACTCATGGCACCACGGTGACCTTGGAGTTGTTACCTGCCGACACCGAAGGCGGCATCGAAGATTTTACGGATCAATGGGTGCTGTCACGTACTGTGAAGCGCTATTCAGACTTTGTGACGTTCCCGATCATTCTCAAGGTGGTACGGGACGAGGTTGAAAAGGACGAACAGGGCCTGCCGAAACCCGACGGTCAAAAAACGACCGTGGTGGAGGACAAAACGCTGAATTCGATGAAGCCGATTTGGACGCGAAGCGACGTCACGGATGAAGAATATGCCGAGTTTTACAAGCACGTCTCGCATGATTGGTCCGACCCGATGAAAACCTTGCGTTTTCACGCGGAAGGTCGCATTGAATATCAAACCCTCTTGTTTATCCCCTCGCATGCCCAGAGCGATCTGCACTACCACTCCTCAGAGTTTGGCCTCCAACTCTATGTGCGACGGGTGATGATTATGGAACGCTGTGAGGAGCTTCTCCCACGGTATCTGCGATTTGTGAAGGGGATTGTGGATTCAGCGGACTTGCCTCTGAATATTTCCAGACAGCGTCTGCAGGAAGATCGGTATATCAACCAAATCCGTAAATGGATTACAAAAAAAATTCTCGAGACGCTCGAAGACATTCAACGCGATGATGCCGAGCAATATCTCAAATTTTGGGAACCTTTTGGCAATGCCTTGAAAGAAGGCGTCTCTGACCACGACTACAAAGACAAAATTCTTGGCTTGTTGTTGTTTGCCTCGTCGCAGGATCCCGAAAAGTTGACCACACTCGAGGCCTATGTCCAACGAATGAAGCCCGATCAAAAAGAGATTTTTTACATCACCGGTGAAACTCGAAGCGTCGTAGAACATTCACCTCACCTCGAAGCTTTCAAAGCCAAAGATTACGAAGTGCTGTACCTGACATCCCCCGTCGACGAGTTCCTGCTGCAATATGTGTTCGAGTTCAAAGATAAACGACTGAAGTCGGTCGGAAAAGGCGCAGTTGATCTTGGTGACGAGAACGAGCAGAAGGAAACCACGGAAAAGTTACAAACCCTTCAAGAGCAATACAAAGATTTGTTCGAACTGTTGAAGAAACAACTTGCGGATCACATCAAAGATGTTCGTTTAACCAACCGCCTCACTTCCTCCCCGGTGTGTTTGGTGGGAGCTGAACACGATTACAGCCCTCAGCTCGAGCGCTTGCTTCAAAAAGGTGACGCCCCGAAACAAAAACGGATCATGGAGTTGAACCCGGATCATGCCATCGTGACGAAGCTCAAAGAACGCTTCGAGAAGGATCCGACGGACACCCTGTTGTCCGATTACGCGGAATTGCTCCTTGGCTACGGTTTATTAGCCGAAGGGTCTCCGATCCCCGATCCCGTTCGGTATAATCAGGTCTTGGCTGATCTGATGACCCGCACGTTGTAGGCCCTGTTGAAAAAAGCCGCCAGCGGCGTTCCCTGCCTTCGCCGTATCGGCTTCGCGTAGGCAGGTCGCCATTTTCCCGTGCCCACGCATAGAAGGTACGCTCCGCGCGCAAAAAAGGCTGCGGCCTTACTGGACGACATTTTTTGAACAGGCTCGAATCTCTTGGGAAGAAAACTAGTTTTGGGTAAATTTGGCTTTGGCGTTCGCCATTATTCAACACTCTCTTGTAGGCACCCAGCTGATGAGCGAACCTGATGTGTCCATCCCTTCTTCATTTGTGGAAATTTTCATGCGCGAAAGAAGGAATATTGAAAAAGCCTTAGAAACCACCAACAGGAATATCTACGGCATAGGTGGTGCAGCCGAACTTCTCGGCCTCAAACCCACCACGCTCCTCTCCCGGATCAAAAAAATAGAATAAAAATTTCAGGGGACGAGCGATAATTGTGACCCGGCTCTTTATTCAAATTTTGACGGAGAATTGATTTCTCCTTGTCTATAAAGTTGTAATCATCTGATTACCACGTAGCCACTTTTTTCCCCTAGGACATCCAACCTCCAATATAATCAAGCTCACAGATGATCCAGGCTACTCTATAGAGTAGTCTTTATGTGTATTTTAAAATAAAACTACAATAAATTCAGTTAGTTATGATTTTTATATTATTGTAAACAGTATAAATTTAAATTAAATTATATTGTAAACTAGTTTTTATTTATTGATATAACATTGTCTGCAATATATATTATTGGTATGCGCAAAAAACAGACTACAATTGTCGATGATATTTCTCTGTCAAAGCTGCGGGTTAATTCAGTACCCGAGGATGACAACCTCAAGCCAGGTGATTGGGTCCGTCTTCTACGAAACTACCTTCGAATGACGCAGGTGGAACTCGCGAAACGCGCGAATATTACCCAAGCCAACCTTGTGGCGATTGAATCAGGAAAAACCGATCCGCGAGTCAGCACGCTTCAGCGGATCTACCAAGGCCTTTCCTGTCATCTCAGCGTCGAACCCCGACCTAGAAAATCACTTGAGGAGGTTCTTCGTGGCCGTGCTCGAGCCGTTGCGCTCAAACGATTGAACATGACGATGGGGACCATGGCGCTTGAAGATCAAGCGCCGGAGGCAGAGGTGTTTAGGAAGCTTCTAGAGAAACGAACAGAAGAAATTCTTCGTGATCCTCGCGAAAAGTTATGGCGCAAAGACCATGGCGGATGACTCGCAACCTCTTGGTGCGACACCCGGCGGGGATGTCTCGGGACTTATCCTTGGGCATTTATCAACACCAGCTGCACGTAATGCTGCGGAAGCTGAGGCAATTGATCGAGCGTATGTTAAGCATGTGTTTCGCGGGCGCCGAAAAAAACGCGAGACTGAATGGCTCACCGATGACTTTATTCGCAAAGTGCATGCGGACATGTTCGGGACTATTTGGGAGTGGGGAGGGCAGTACCGTCAGACCAAAATGAATATAGGAGTTGAGCCACACCGGATCCGAGAACAGATCAAACTCTTAACGGGAGATTTCGTTTCTTGGAACGATCCAGAGTCCACTATGTCGGTAGTAGAAATTGCAGCGTGCCTGCAACATCGCCTGACCCAGATTCACCCCTTTCTCAACGGAAATGGACGGCATGCCAGGCTGCTGACTGATATTTTTTTTCATTCGCGTCACCATCCCATACCCCAGTGGCCACAAGTCCAATTGATGGCGCAGGGCAACCAGATCCGTGAGGTCTATATTCGGGCCATGAAAGATGCTGATGCTGGCGACATCACCGAATTAATACAGTTTATTGATGAGTGTCTAAAGGAGTCCAACGAGAGTCCATTCAGGCGTAGAGAGAATTGATTGAGTATTTCATCCTCACCTGGCAACAATCCCGAAGTTCAGAAAAAGCGATCACCTTATGCGCATTGGCATGAGAATCTTCGTTTGATGGTTGGGCTTCTTGCCGTCTGGTTTGTGGTTTCCTATCTCCTCGGCATTGTCTTCGTCGAGCCGCTGAATCACTTTCACCTTGGCGGGTTCCCTCTGGGTTTTTGGTTTGCCCAGCAAGGGTCCATCTATGTTTTCATCATACTCACCTTGGTGTATGCCGTGGCGATGGATCGAATCGATCGGCGACATGGGGTGGAAAGTGACTCAGCTCCAGGTCATTCCCACAGGTCTTCGGAGACGCCTGAGTGAGCATTCAGGGTTGGACGTATCTTCTCGTCGGCATCACCTTTGCCGTTTACATCGGCATTGCTATTTGGAGCCGCGTCGGGACGACCTCTGGATTTTATGTCGCGGGGCGAGGTATCCCTCCACTCGCCAATGGCATGGCCACGGCTGCCGATTGGATGAGTGCGGCCTCGTTTATCTCCATGGCCGGACTCATCTCGTTCATGGGGTACACGGGCACCATTTATCTCATGGGGTGGACTGGCGGGTACGTGCTCCTGGCTTTGCTGCTTGCTCCATATTTGCGGAAGTACGGGCGCTATACGATTCCCGAGTTTGTTGGTGATCGCTACTATTCTCAAACGGCTCGTGTCATTGCAGTCTTCTGTGCCATTTTTGTGTCCTTTACTTATGTGGCCGGACAGATGCGTGGGGTTGGCGTCGTCTTCTCACGCTTTCTTGAAGTCGATGTAACCGTCGGTGTGCTCATCGGCGTAGGAATTGTCTTCTTTTATGCGGTTGTTGGTGGGATGCGGGGCATTACCTATACGCAAGTGGCGCAATTCTGTGTGTTGATTGTCGCGTATCTGATCCCAGCCATCGCGATTTCCTGGAAAATGACCGGCTGGGCCATTCCCCAGATTGGGTTTGGCTCCACGTTGATAGAAGGACAGTACGCCGGTCTAGCCCTACTCGAAACACTGGATACGATTCATCGTGATTTAGGCCTGCCCGAATACACGGGGGCGTGGGTGGGTGGGAAGAAAAGTATGGTGGACGTCCTGGCGATCACCATGGCGCTGATGGTGGGCACGGCTGGGTTGCCTCATGTCCTAATCCGTTTCTACACCGTGCCCAATGCAAGTGCGGCAAGGTGGAGTGCTATGTGGGCGTTGATTTTTATTGGCCTCCTCTACACCACTGCGCCGGCGGTGAGTGCCTTTGCGCGTGTGAACATGATCGAGACGCTTCACGAAAAGTCCTATACGGACGCGCCTCAATGGTTTAAGAGCTGGGAGGGGACAGGACTGATTGTCTTCAACGATCGCAATGGCGACGGAGTAATTCAGTACAGTGGCAACCCCGACACGAATGAACTGACGGTAGATCGAGATATTATGGTGCTGGCCAATCCTGAGATTGCCAAACTCCCTGCCTGGGTGGTGGCACTGGTGGCTGCTGGCGGCCTCGCCGCCGCGCTCTCGACTGCTGCGGGTTTACTCCTCGTGATTTCGGCCTCGGTCTCCCATGACCTGCTGAAATCTGTCATGTGGAAAGACATGCCACAAAATATCGAATTGCGGATGGCTCGCATCGCGGCGGCTTTTGCGGTGGTTGTGGCTGGAATTCTTGGCATTTATCCACCGGGGTTTGTCGCGCAAGTCGTGGCATTTGCCTTTGGCCTGGCCGCAGCCAGTTTTTTCCCAATCTTACTGCTCGGCATTTTTGACAAGCGCACGAGCAAGGAGGGCGCGATCGCAGGGATGCTGATCGGGATTGGATTTACGACGGCCTATATCATCTGGTTCCGATTTGTGGATCCAACGGCCACGGCCGACCGATGGTTATTCGGGATCAGTCCCGAAGGAATCGGGACCATCGGCATGGTGCTCAACTTCATCGTGGCCATCACCGTCAGTCGTTTTACCCCGCCGCCACCGCTCGTCGTTCAAATCATGATTGAAGATATCCGCTCCCCAAGCGGAAATCGGGATAGTTAGAGATTCAGCCGATCATGGCGATTTGAAATCTTCCACTTGGATGAACTTTCGTTGATACAGTCGACCATGGAAATTTCTGCTGATGACCAAAATAATGATTTGCCAGAAGGCGTCAATCTGGTTTATCTTTTCCAGTTTACATTTTTCCTTCCTAACCCAAGAGAGTTGAAAAATTTCCCGATTATTCACTGAAGACGGAGATGAAAGTTGTGGACACGCCCCCTGCTGTGAATGAGGATTTACCGACTATGAATAATGATACGTCAACGGTTTCCGGAATACGGCGTCTTCTCTCGTTTTTCCAAAAGATAGGGTTGTCATGGTTTGACGGTGAGGCCAAAGCCGGGCTGGTGCTGGATGCAGAGAGCAAGCAGATGGATCGGGTTCGGACTATTCCATTTTTTCTCATGCACCTGGCTGTTCTCACAGTCTTGTGGGTTGGGTGGAGCCCGGTGGCTCTGGCCACGGCTGTGTTGTTCTATGTGGTCCGGATGTTTGCAATCACGGGCTTTTACCATCGGTATTTTTCACATCGCACCTTTCGGACTTCACGCGGCATGCAGTTGGTGTTTGCGATCATTGGGGCCTCGGCGGCGCAACGTGGACCTTTATGGTGGGCCGCCAACCATCGCGTCCATCATGCCCACCCTGATCAGCCTGCCGATGTGCATTCTCCGGTTCAACACGGACTGTTGTGGAGTCATATGGGGTGGTTCTTAGCCCAAAATCAGCTTGCCACAAAGATGACTCGTATCAAGGATTTTGCCCGCTATCCCGAATTACGTTTTCTCAATCGATATGATGTGCTGGTGCCGATCATCTTGGCTGTGGGCTTGTTTCTGTTTGGTACCTGGCTGGGGAGTGTCTATCCAAGTTTAGGGACGAATGGGTGGCAAATGCTTGTGTGGGGCTTTGTGATTTCCACTGTCGCGCTTTGGCATGGAACGTTTACCATCAATTCCTTGTCGCATCGGTTCGGTACCAGGCGGTATGCTACTGCCGACAATAGCCGGAACAACGTGTGGTTGGCGCTTCTGACCTTGGGTGAAGGTTGGCATAATAATCACCACCAGTATTCCAGTTCGGCCCGGCAGGGATTTCGATGGTGGGAAATTGATATCACGTATTATCTTCTGCGTGGGCTACAACTCTGCGGTCTTATTTGGGATATTCGTCCCGTGCCTGCCTGGGTGTTGAATCAACCGGCTTCAAGTCAGGTAGCTGGGGATCCTGACTCCGAAAAAATTGCCGTTTAAGACTTTCCGCATTCGACCCTGTATTTTACCTTCCTTTTGCTCCAAAGATTTTGGCCTCAATCACCAAGTATTCGGGTAATTTCTGATAAGAGTTCCCGATCTTCGTAGGGTTTTGAGAGCGTGACACGTGCTCCGGCTCTCTGCGCTTCCCTAAAAAGATCACAAGAAGGATTTCCAGTAAGTAGGATGAGAGGTGGGCGGCTTGTACTTGGTTGTTTGGCAAGTGCTTGAATCAATTCCAAACCCGTCATGACAGGCATGGAATTGTCGGTAATCACGAGATCGAAGTGTTTCGTTTGTAAGGTTTCCAACCCGACCAAGCCATTTTCAACTTCTTGGCAGGCGTACCCTTGCATCTCCAGCTTTTCTCGGAGGAGAAGTCGTCCCGGTTCGAAATCATCGACAATAAGAATTTGTCTCATATCCTCCCTCTGTATATGGCACGTCACCCATGCGTTGGTGGGAGTATCATGATGGATTCAATTGTTGCCGATCGACATAGGCCGAGAAAATGAGGGTGCATTTCTTAGCTAGAAGATTGACATCAATTGGCTTCAGCAAATAGTCATTTGCACCCAGTTCGATGGCCTGAATTAATTTCTCCTTATTGATTTCTGCACTCATGGCAATAACCGGAATGTTCGGATACTGTTCCTGAATGTGTTTGAGCATGGTTAAGCCATCCATGACGGGCATCTGGATATCCATCAAAATTCCGTCGATGGCCATTCTTTCAAGGATCGCGATCCCCTCGGCCCCATTTCTGGCGACTGTCACATAGAATCCTAAAAACATCAGTCGATCTTGCAACATGAGACTGATGTCCTCTTCATCTTCGACGACCAAAATAGAAAGTGCCACGTTCGGGACCTCGTTCCTATAGATAAAGCAATCTAATTCTTCTTTGAAATCGTACTTCTGAGCTACATAAAGAAACTATTCCTACTGTGGACACTAGGCGTAAGTATTTTATAAATATATTGTCTAGGCACAGGCTAATGAGTGGAGCTATCTCAGGATGGACTAAGATCGATGATGAGCTGAAGGCAAAGCTTGTCAGCGGGTAAGAACGACAGAAATCTCGAGGTGCGCACGTCCGTGAAGGGGGTATTGGCTGAGAGAAGAAATCTAAGGGTTCTCCTCTTGGGAGATGGTTGCAAAGCGATAGCCGACGCCGGAGTCGGTGAGGATGTATTGGGGCCGTGCCGTATTGCGTTCGAGTTTTTTTCGAAGCTGTCCAATGAACACACGAAGGTATTGGGCTTGATCGGCATAGGCTTCGCCCCATATGGCGGTTAGGAGTGTGCGGTGTGTGAGGACTTTTCCGGAATGTTGGATCATGTATTTCAGGAGATCATATTCCGTTGGGGTGAGCTTTACTGGTTCATTGTTTAGGCGGACTTCACGCCGTTCAAAGTTGATTGAGAGACCGCCACTTGTAAAAACCGGCTCAGAACCGGACAACATCATGGTCCTTCGCAATGCCGACTTAATCCTGGCTGCCAATTCCTCCATGCCAAAGGGTTTGGTGACGTAATCATCGGCACCTGCTTCCAGTGCGTTGACCTTTTTCGGTTCATCACCAATGGCTGAAAGGACAATAATTGGGACTGAAGATTGTTCACGGATGTGGCGAGTCAGTGTAATCCCGTCCATGGAAGGGAGCAGGAGATCGACGATGACGACATCTGGCGTTCGACGGGCGATGGTTTCAAGCGCTTCTTCTCCCGTTGCGGCGGTGAACACGGCATATCCTTTGTTCTCCAAATTGACTTGCAAAGAGCGACGGATTTGTGGCTCGTCGTCGACCACCAGTATTCGGGCGCCTGAATTCATGGTTTCGGTTCCCCTTTGTGTAATCCTTCAAGTGAAAAAGTTGCCATGGCTTCAGTGGCTGGTATCGTAAACGCGATCGTCACATTTTTGCCCATCGATTCAGCCCAAATACGGCCACCGTGGGCTTCAATGAGCCCTTTGCATATGGCCAACCCCAGGCCTGTGCCACGAATCTGTTCTTCAGATGGTGATCGACGGCGATAAAAGCGATCAAAGATACGTTCTAAATCTTGTGCCTGAATAGGTTCTCCGGTATTGGATACCTCGACCTCAATCTGTTGGGGGTCAACGCGGACGAGAAGTCGAATCGGGGATTCTGGCGGTGAATACTTCACCGCATTATCGAGCAAATTGATGAGCACTTGCTGTATTTCCACTGCGTCGACAAATACCGGAGAGATGTCCTCAGGAATCTGTATCTGGAGGTCCCGCGTTTCAAAGTATTGTTCCGTACGACGAAGCGCACCTTCCAAGAGATCTTCGAATAGGTGCCACTCTCGGTGAGGTATCAGCGTGCCGGCCTCAATCTGAGACATGTCTAAAAGATTATCAACCAGCCGACTCATGTAATTGATTTCCTGGTCAATGCCATTGAGGGCCTCTTGTTGTACCTCGTTCACCTTGTTTGACGGATTCCCCATAATATTGGAAACCGAGGTTTTGATGGCGGTGAGTGGAGTTCGTAGTTCATGGGAAACTGATGAGAGCAAGGCTGACTTGAGATCATCGCTTTGTTGAAGGGCATTCATCCGTTTTGCCTCGCTTTCCCGTAAACGCTCTTCTGCTTGTTTTCGTTCGGTAATATCCACATTTAAACCATCGAGATAGAGAAGTTGCCCGGCATCGTCGAATATAAATCGGCCACGCGCCAGGATCCATTTCATTTTTCCGTCACTGGTGATGATTCGATGTTCATTCTCATATGGAAGATGTTTGGCAAGTGCCTCCTGTACGTTAGCCCAGACTTGCTCATTTTCACCAGGAGCCAGTAAAGAATCGTAGTTGATATTCCCACTCAGGAGATCCGAAGCTGAAAAACCCGTGACCTCTTCAATGCCATCGCTGACATAGACGGCGGTCCAGTTTTTGTTATTGAGGCATCGGTAGGCAAATCCTTTTGGTAGCTGTCCTAGTACACTTTCAGTCAGTGTTTTCCATTCTTGCAAAGCTTTTTCTGACTCCTTGCGCTCGGAAATGTCTTCACACACAATCAAGACAACCAGCTCTTTTTCTTGGTTATACACGGCGCGTGCGACTTCTTTTACCCATAGGACACTCCTGTTCTTCCGGACTTTACGATATTCCCAAGAAAAGACGGTTAAAGGGTTTTGTAAACAGGTCTCAAACCGCTGGAAAACTCGAGGCCGATCTTCTTCCAAAAATAAATCAATGACGGGTAACCCTACCAAGTCCGCAACAGCAAATCCGAGCTGTTGGGCACCGAAATGATTCACGGATAAAATCTTTCCATTTTGAGCGACCGTGAAATACATTGATGGGTTGTCCTCATATAATGCCCGGTAGCGTTCTTCACTTTGTCGTAGAGCTTCCTGCGCGTGTAGACGTTCAGTAATATCATTTGAGATCCCCAAAAGGTACTGAGGGTTTCCTTGATCATCGAGTAGGGGAATTTTCTTGGTATGTAATTGCCTGATGCCATGTGATTTCGTTTGGATAGGTTCCTGGATAATGTTCACCAGATGTTTTTCAGTTAAGACTTCTTGATCTTTCATGATAAAAAACTCGGCTTGTTCCTTGGGAAAGAGATCATAGTCCGACTTTCCCAATATTTGTTCCCTTGAAGATTCGAGTAGTTCCTCGCCGGCTTTATTCAGGCGAACAAAACGGAGGTCCTTTGCTGATTTTACGAAAATCATATCGGGAATGTTCTCGATAATAGAGTTTAAAAAGTTTTCACTCGCTTGCAACGCGGACTCTGCGTGCTTTCGTTCATCAATTTCTTTTTCTAATCGACGACCATCTCGGACCCCCTTGCTGGTAACAAACATGCCCAACCAACCAATAATAATCGCGATAAGGATCTCCCATTTGACCATCGAGGTGATGGCTGCCTCAGAATAGTCATCAAATTGTTTCACGGCCTCGTCGGCAGTCCGAATCGTCAGGGCATGTTGGGTGCGAAGGGTGAGAAGTTGCGGCCGAAATTCTGGATGGTCAGGAGAAAGCAAAAGGAATTGATCGGCAAGTTGGAATATTCGTGTGATGTATTCCTGTTGTTCCCGGAGTTTTTCTTGAATTTTTTGTGTGGGCGCGGCTGGTATCGTTTTCCGTTGCCCAGTTTCAGCATTCGACGCGACCGATCCTCCAGTCATGAGCGTAGTGAGCGTTGAAGTAATGAGTGCTCTTGTCGAGGCGTAATCCGTTGCAATTCCCTGACTTGTGAGGAGTATTTCATTCATATGTTTTTGGATTAGCATTCGTTGGCGACCGGCTAAGTCAATGACAAATGCATTCGACTGGCCTTTTTGAAGTGTCGTCATGGTGTAGACGGACATGCCCACCAGGACACTCAAAAACATAATCGTAAGGATGGTGAATCGGCGACTGACAGTAGACCTTTTAGATATAGGGCTGCTAGAAGCGAGGTTCATAGTCGATGTCCTTCATGAGCCGAATGCAATGATTGAGGCTTGCGGTTCATTTGCTTTTCCCTATCATCATAATACTGTGTAGTGGGTGCTCCGCAACCCTGTCGGTGAATGGTAGAAGCTGGTCTGAGGAGAAAAACAATGTGGCATGAGGGAAGGGCACAAAATGGAATTATGGCTTTATGGTGTTGGTTGTATATTGGCTTGGAGCACCATTTAAGGCTTCAAGCTCACGATCCTTGTTCTTTATTCTCCAAAAGCGAATTTTATTCTGTTCAAATTTTTAAAGTGGGCATTCATGTAGGCCATTGTCAAAGAACGTGTTCTCTGCCCCCTCAATTTACGTAGCAGACTTTTTTGTGATCCATTCTTTAAATGGCGTGAATCGTGGACGAGGCCTTGGACAAAGGCGCTGCGATTTGAGCCGTAAGTGAGGCGACCGTGGAAAAATGGTGGCTCAGTTCCATGGCCCGATGTTGGGAGAAGATTCCTTCATTGGAAATCCCGGTGGCATACATTCGTGTGGTGTCGACTGAGTAGATGGTTATGAGTTCGGGGATCAGCGCCTTTATCCACGCCACATCGTTTCCTGCTCGGCCGTGTTCTTGAAACTGTTCGCTCTCCCTTTCATCATTCCAATGTTTATTGATGGCTTCGAAAGAAATAACCAGAAAACTATTCTCCTCGGATATCTTGTTGAAACCTGAGAATGTGGCAATCTGCTCGACATTGCCACTTCCCTCATGAAACACGAAGGCTATGGGAAGAGCCAGATCAAGTCGATAGCTTGGGGGATATAGACGAAATATTCTCGTGTTAAGCTTCCTGCTATTATTTCTTTCCGAATAAGGCCTGATGAGTAGCCGAGGCTTGAAAGTAAGATTAAAAAGCTAATGGGGTTTTGAGTCCTTCCGCGAAATCCCTGCCCACTTCCTCCCCGCACTTTTAGATATGTTGCTATTCCGCAGTGCGTCTTTTTCAATTTCCCAAAATTTTTGAAACAGTTTCGGAACACTTTGGTGTTCCATTATGTGAGACGGAAGGAGCCGAAAGATGGAATTTTTCCGTTCCTGTAATGCGGATAGTGGTAATGAGCAGTGAAAACCAAGTGAAATATCTCCAAGGAACGTCTCTGGCATGGACTTTGAATTATCTAAGGTTATCGGCTATCGAGAATCTAACCAACACTGTTGAGGAAAGAATGATGAAGCGCTTACTCATTGTCGATGATGAAGCAGACCACCGGTTGATTTTGCGCACCATACTTGAGAGCTGTGGGTATGCCTGCGAAGAAGCAGAAGATGGAATGGGCGCACTTGAACAGCTTGCCATGACACCAATGGATCTGGTGTTGACCGATATGAATATGCCCAAGATGAATGGCTTCCAACTTATTGATACTATGGCGAAATTCTCATTATTTTCTCGCATTCCGGTTATTATCATGACGAGCCAATCAATGGAAGGCAGGTCGATTGAAGCAAGCAAAACTGGGACATGGACTCTTATCTCTAAACCGTATGATTTCCCAAAACTCTTAGAGGCAGTTAACCGTGCAATTGGGCAGTTCGAACCGGTATGCAACGCATCAAGGTCTTAGCATGTGTTCGATGGTATTTGTCGAAAATTTTACGGGAGCCTTAAGTGCTGCTCAATGAATGCCAATGATTTTGCCCATGAAGATCCTGACCCTTGCACATGATATTGATGCCAAGTGGTTCCGTTTCGTATGGCCGGGGTATAATGAGAACGTAAGGTGATGATGGTTCCCACGTGTTTTCAGATAGAAAGAAATGAAGAAAAGAACTCGCATTTTATCATTATGTTTGATGCTCATTTTTGGCTTGATTGTAGGCTGTGCGGGGCCTCAGCCTGTTCTGTATCCAAATGCGCATTTGCAGGAGGTGGGGAAGGACCTCGCCGAGGAGGATGTGGCTGCCTGCGAAGAGTTGGCTGAGGACTATGTCTCCAAGTCAAACGCCGGTGAAAAGGTCGCAACTCGAACCGTGGCAGGAGGGGCCATTGGTGCTGCAGGTGGAGCCGTTGGCGGCGCAATTGCAGGCAATGTTGGGATTGGAGCGGCCATTGGTGCCGCCGTTGGCGCCACGCAGGGATTTTTGCAAGGGTTGTTTGGGGCGAGTCGCTCTGAGCCGAGCCCGGCCTATCGAAACTTTGTTAATCGATGCTTAAAGGAACGTGGATACGAACCCATGGGCTGGGATTAATGATTTTGGTTTCTATCCTGTTTGTCTTAAATTTCCCAATCGATCAGGGTCAGATGGATATTCAACTCGACGAGGGCGTCTGTTGTCATCTCCCATTTCATTAATCCCGTTGGTCATCATAAAGAGAGATGTCACGAAATACCATCTGTGAAGGCGCAAATGGGGAATCTCTCGGCATGGTATTCCACAGGATCCGCGTTAGACGTTGAAAAATATCGATTGGAGTGCCGAGTGTATCGCTCATGCCATTGCTATGCAGACATTTGATGCGAGCATTATTGTTGTCAGCCCGTATCGATATTTTGTCCTTTAGCTACAATCGCTCATCGCGAAGAAAAACTCTTCTTTCGTAATTTTTCCATTTTCTACCGTGTACAGTCCCATTTCATCCATTGTCATGCGTTTTCCCGTATGTTTAGGCGTGACATCATATTTGAATTGGACAATAAACTGGTTGCCGTTGGGATACGGCCCATTAACCTCGCCGCCATGCATTTGATGGTTATCGACCCACCGCTTGTTCTTACCTTTAATCGCCTCAATTCCGGTTTGAGTCTGGTCCATATTTGGCATGGCCATGGCTTCAACACTCACAATGTTGGGACTGTACAACTTGTCGATGGCTTCCTGGTTTTTGCCTTGCTTGCACAAAGTCACGAGTTCTTTCCCAATTTCCATAGCTGACATCATGAGACCTCCTTATAAAAGGAAACAGGGGGGATAATGAAATGCAATCCATAACCGATTCGGTTGGTCCATCAGGTTCAATGGGGGGTAGTGTCGGTTTCCTTCAAGAGTGAACGAAAGGTTGGGGAGGATCTCAAAAAGGATGGGAACGTCTTTGTGCACAATGCCCAGGAAAAGAATGGTATGATGGCAGGACTTGATTCAATTTCTTTTTGAGATACACATATGAATCCTCCCTGTTTCTCCCTCAAAATTCTTCGATTCGTCATCTGCCTAACATTCCTGGTTGGATTGCCGTCAGCCTGGCCGTTTTCAATCAGTGAACCGAAAGCTGCCAGCGTTCACCAAGCTGGAGAACACATCTCCGTCGCCTTAGAGTTGGGAGACCTCCCCGGGGTCACGAAGGTGAACTATTTTTGGTATCGAGAAAATGAAGACATGCTGAAAGCATTGGTCGAGGAAAAATTGGCGTTGGTCTCGACGGCTAAACATTCACCTCCTTTTGGCGGGCCGCTTCTTATTCCAGAAGAAGCGATAGGAAGGTATCGCCTACTCGCGGTGGCTGAACAGGGAGGGCGGCAGTCCAAAGTGGCTCTCCAAGCGATTTTTGATGAAGTCTTGATCCAGATCGAACCGAAGGCACAGCTTTTGGCCATTGATTTTCAAACGAATAAACCACTCCGATTTGGACGAGCTGGAGGCGTACGGGTGTATGACCAGTTAGAGTCCTTGGGAACGATTTTTGAATTGCCAGTGATGGGGGAATTCTCCGACGGCGTCATGCGTGCTATTCGTTGGCATAACGCGGGAACCACCTACCTCTCGGCAGACGAATCGGTGATCACCGTCAACCAAGATGGGGTCCTTCGTCTGGCGGGAAATGGAGCCACGGTGCTCACGGTGAAAAATCGAGATCAAGTAGCAACCCTTGATGTCCTCGTTGAAATTAACGATGAGCCAAATCAACTACCCGTGTCCGATGCTGGAAGCACACAATCGGTCTTAGCAGGAGCCCGAGTTACCTTAAGCGGTTTGGGAAGCTACGATCCTGATGGCGGGTCACTCCAGTATCACTGGTCGCAAGTGCGAGGGAGCAAAATTCCGTTGCTGGATCCGTACTCCGCCCACGCCAAATTCCTAGCCCCGTTTGTGTCTGAAGAACGAACCTTCCGATTCACGCTTCGGGTGACGGACATCAAAGGTGCTGACAGCCTGTCATCCTATGTCGATGTCATTATTCAGCCCTAGCGTAATCTCCTGAGACCTGTAACCCCAAGAAAAGGCGAATGCTCAATCTGAGGAAGAGATGCCGCGCAGGCAGTATGATCGTAGCAGCCCTGATAATGCTCGCTCAACTCAGTGCTTGCGTTGGGAAGTTTGAGACGAAGTCGGCATTGACCGCGACGTGTAGTACCGATTGGCAACGGCAGGGGGGAATTCTTGAAAGCGATGTTCCTCATTCCAATGAGCATATGGGGCTGCGTGTGCTGGTTTGGAACATTCATGACCGGCTGCTTCCTGATTCGCTTTTTTCATCCGATGCCCATACTGAAGATGACGTCGCGTGTATTGGCGATCTAGCCTCTCGATATGACCTTGTCCTTTTCCAGGAGGCCTTTGTGCGTCCGGCACAACTAGCGCGGTATACCGGTCATGTTTGGGCTGACCACCCCTTGTTTGCCGAAGGGGGCGGGGGCGATTGGTGGCCACTTCGATGGATGTGCGAGATCTGTTTAAGCCCGGGTTTGTTGATGTTGGCTCGGGAGGAGCCTGAGTCGGTCTATGTCGAACCGTATGAGGCCTTCGCAGGTTGGAACACAGCCTTGAATAAAGCTGATGATTTTTTTTCCAAAGGGTTTCAGCTTGTACAATTTTCATCCTTTTGGGCGCTGAATAGTCATATGGATGCCGGACGGGGGCAAGACAGTATAGCCGCTCGAGCCCAACAGTTTCGGCAGATGACGATGGCTTTGAAACGATTGGTCCCTGCCGATGCTTCCCTACTAATTGGCATGGATGCCAATCTTCGACCTGATTTGGAGAAACAAGATCAGAAGATCTTAGGAGAGTTTCTTGAAGAGAATGGATTAACTCTTGTTTTTCAAAACGGTCCCGATCTGATTGCGGCCAGAAATCTGCGAACCGACCACCCCCAATCCCTACCTTTAAAAGATGTCCTCAGCGATCACAACGCCTTGAGGATAGTCATCCAGCCCAAACCGATTCCGGTGTCACCGCACTGATCGCTTCCAACAACATATCTGAAAATCATTCCCCACAGAGGCCCAACCCAAGTTCGGTCACGTAGGATACTGTAATCGTCTCCCCGAGATCGGCAGAGAGAATCACATGCTAAAAATAGAGAACGCGCTTAAGAAAGACCAGAAACGGCCCGAAAAAGAAAAAAAGAACAAATGGAGTCAACAGATGATCCCCGCCCAATTGCCAACAAATGAATCCGAACGGCTTCAGGCCCTCGAAAGCTATCACGTCCTCGATACTCTACCCGAACAAGACTTCGACGACCTGACTCAACTGGCCGCCCACATTTGTCAAGCCCCCATCGCGCTCATCAGCCTTATTGATGACCATCGTCAATGGTTTAAATCCAAGGTTGGTATCACGGCTCCAGAAACGCCCAGAGATATCGCCTTTTGCGCCCACGCCATATTGGAAAATGAAATCTTTGAAATTCCCGACGCTTTGGAAGATTCACGATTCGCCGACAATCCCCTCGTCACCAAGGACCCCAAGATCAGATTTTATGCCGGGGCCCCTCTTCGAACACCAGAAGGCCAGGCGATTGGGACCCTCTGCGTCATCGATCGTCTCCCTCGTAGGCTGACACCCGAACAACAAAAAGCCCTTCAAGCCCTGGCCCGGCAAGTCATCACCCAACTGGAAATGCGAAACCATTTGGCAAGCCGCCTCAAGAAAGAGCTTTTTTTTTACTCCATTATCGGATCGGCCCCCAGCGGCATGCTCATGATCGATCACCAGGGCGCCATCGTCTTGTCCAACCAGCTCCTGACCCAACAGTTCGGATATAGCCAGGAAGAGCTTCTTGGCCAACCCATCGAGGTCCTCATGCCGGTCCGGTTCCGGGACCAGCATCCGGCCCATCGAACCGCCTTCTTCCAGACCCCCACGCCTCGTCAAATGGGCAGCGGTCGCGATCTCTACGGCCTCCGCAAAGACGGCTCCGAATTTCCCGTCGAAATTGGCCTGAATCCCGTCACCTCAGACGAAGGTACCTTCGTCCTGGCCTCCATCATCGATATCACCACAAGGAAGGAATACGAGAAGGCGGAGAGGGAAGTCATTCAGATGCGTGAGGATTTTATTGCGAATGCATCTCATCAACTTCGGACCCCCATTACTTCGCTTAAGGGGTTTTTAGAATTATTAGTAAAGGACCTCGTTCCGGACCCTGCTGTTCGAACCGAGTTCATCGCAAGGGCCTATGAAGACACCAAACGTTTGGGTGTTCTCGTGAATGATCTTCTCGATGGCTTTCGCTGTGATTCTGGTTTTTTTCAAATGACTCTGGAGGATACTGACTTATGTGGCTTGCTTCAAAGTTCGCTAGAGGCTGTGAAAGGCCTGGCCCAGTCAAAGAATATTTTGTTGAATCTAGCGTTGCCGCAAAAATCCTTGATGATAAAGGTAGACCCCCATTTACTGGAACAAGTCTTGACTAATCTGCTGAGCAACGCGATCAAGTTTTCGGAAGAGGATCGGTCCATCATCTTAGATGCAAAGTTGGAAGAGGATCATGTCACCGTTAGGGTGGTTGACGAGGGACCTGGAATTTCTACAGAAGATCAAAGAAGGTTGTTTGATAAATTTTTTCAAGGTGATACCGCAGCCAAACGGGCTGGGGTTGGCTCGGGACTTGGAATATACATTGCGAAGAAAATCGTTGAGGCTCATGGAGGCCAAATCTATGTAGAAAGTGAGATAGGCAAAGGCACAACCTTTTCTTTTACCATTCCTTGGTCAAACCCCAACGATCCTAGTTTGAAAGAATGCATGTCCAATACTGATGCCATCAAGGAGGTGGAGGTCTCATGAATAGAAAAATACTCGTTGTCGATGATGAACCAAACGTAGTGTACTGGCTGACCTACGCCCTCCAGGCAGAAGGGTATGAAGTTGAAACAGCTGAGACCGGAAGGGAAGGATTGAATAAGATTCTGACTGCCCCCCCCGACCTGGTCATTCTGGATGTGATGTTGCCAGACCTAAGCGGCACCGAAGTTTGTGAACAAATCAGGGCCAATCCAGGAACTATTGGCTTGCCCATTATTATGCTCAGCGGCCGAGCCCAAGTTCCTGACAAAATTAAAGGATTACAGGCTGGTGCTGATGAATACATCACAAAACCGGTCGAAACCGATGAAATGCTGGCTCGGGTCGAAACCCTTCTGAATCGCACCCTTCGATTGAGCAAGACCCAGGCAGTGCGACACGGGAAGGTCCTAGGATTTATAGGGGTCAAGGGTGGGGTAGGGACCACAACGGTCGCACTGAATGTGGCCCTGGCTTTAGTGGCCAATCAAAAAAAGGTTATTGCGGCAGAGTTGAGATCTTACATAGGCACTTTTGCCAGCCAATTGGGTCTCTCGCCCAATCGCACTTCAACTGATTTACTGAATTTAGAGCCCCAGGAAATTGATGATCACCAACTGAGCAGGCGCCTGATCACTCACTCCAGTGGGTTGCAAGTACTACTAGGTCCCCAAAAAATGGAGATGTGTCAAGAAGTGCAACCCAATCAGGCGGAGGCTATAGTGGCTGCATTATCTGGCATGGCGGACTACACCATTATTGATCTTGCCTGGTATCCATCTATCGGCAACCGGGCCATAATTACCTGTTGTGATTCTTTGGTAATAGTACTTGAACCTGATCCAACCTGCATTGCCTTAGGTAAACAGACTCTTGAACAAATACAGGAATGGGGAATTGGGACAGAAAAAATTTGCGCAACTATTGTTCAGCGAGGGGAAGCCACATCACTGACGTTATCGGATATCGCGTCACAAGTCGGCTGTGAAATCGCAGGAACCATGACTCGCGCTTCCGAACTGTCCCTCCTTGCCTTGAAGCAAGGCTCCCCTTTAGTTCTCTCACACCCTGATAGCCTGGCTGCGGGGACTCTCACCGAATTAGCGAATCGATTGGAGGCCAATCAATCGATGGCTTTTGTTCGGTAGTATGCTCCCACTCCTATGCCATTTTCACATGGGGAAGAGACCAATCAGCAGGTCTTGGTCAACAGATGGGAACCGTGTGACTAAGCCGTTAGGGTGAGGGTGGCCTTGAGCAGGCTTTTGTGAATCCACGAGTCTATCTACTCGCGCTCGGGATTTTCTCCTAACAGGTTGCCAGTGAGGGTGGTACATCTTTCGTTGGCTAATAATTTTGGCCCATTTCCCTGCCCACCAACATACAAGCTCCTGAGGTATTCAAGCCAACAGGTTCGAGCCAGGGGATACGAGCAAAGTAGTATGAAACAAAACTTATAACAATAGGCTTAACCTTATCCAGCGGAGGAGTTAGCCATAATCAGGATTGCTCGCTATCGTAACAGCTATAGAAACCAATTGTAGACGTACTTGCTCACAATCACTCTTGAGGGAGTTATGCACAAAATTACCGCGGTTTTGGCAACAGAAACTTTGCTCACCGGGCACAGTGTGTAGAGGATGAGGCCAAGCGGGCTACTCCTGCCTACGATCTAGCGGTGACCCACAACAAGGAACTGTGGGCGATCTTTAAGCGGGTCTGGAAATTTAAAGACATGCAACCCCAACGGGATGAACACCTTGCGTTATTTAAAGCGGAGGTTCAAGAGCTTCGCGCCTCCCTAGAGGCATTGAAATAAGCAGGGGGCGTTTGGCCCGCAGTGGTCAGGCGATGTTTCGCACCTCTACTTATGTATAGCGAGTAAAGCTGGCCTGTGGCTTGGGGCGCTTTTTTAACACGAGTCCAAATATCAAGCCGATAAGGACCAGTCCGCCACCATACAGGAGCCATTGAAGTTGCACGTTGGCTTCAAGTTGTCTGGTGGTCGAGGAGAGCTCCTCCACCTGGTCCACTAAGAGGGTGTTCTGTTGGGTGAGCTCGACGTTGCGGGCATGTTCCTTAATCGGATCGGCAGAAACAACCTTCAATTCCGCCAGTTCTTTCGTCAGGGCTTCCACCCGGGCATTCAGTGTCTTGTTGGTGGCCTCGGTTTCTTTGTGCGCAGTCTGGATGCTGCCATGTGCTTCCCGTTCTTTGGCAATTTCGTCTTTGAGATTGTTAAGGCGTCTCTCGGTGGTCGCCAGTTTGTCGCGGGCGATGGGTTCTGCGGTGAGATACTGGGATGTGACCCAGCCTTCCAACCCTCCAGCCGTTCGAATTTGAGTAAACCCGGCTTCCTCGTTGATGGCCAGAATCGTCAGTTGCGTTCCGCTTGGGAGGCCACGGTGTAGGATGCGATGGGCATTGGAGGCCCCACTGCGTAATGGAACGCTCAACTCGTCAGAGATGTAATTGGTGTCTCCAACGGCGGCTAATCCCAGGCTGGTGCCTGATAGCCAGAGCAACGAAAATAAGACGAAGGAAATCAATAATTTCAAAACGGGTAACCTCCTTGTTGGGTTCCGTCACGTATAAAAGGAGTTGGTCGTGCGAATGGGAGAGCTCAGTAATTACAGGCAAAATGGAATTGATCTGCCCTGGGGGACCAACGATAAGTAGCAAAGGAGCCGCGACGTGTCAATGGCGTTCAAAGGGTTGTATCAGAAAAAATGTCTCGTTAGGTGAACCAAATGGAGCAAAGTGTCTTTTTGTCTCCTATTTATGACGCGTTTCTAAAATTGTCTGCACTTGTTCTCTGAGGATCGGCAGCAGTTCAGTGGTAAACCAGGGATTGCGTTTCAGCCACATATTGTTTCGTGGACTGGGATGGGGAAGGGGCAGGCGTTCAGGCCAAAAATCTTTCCATACTTTGACCGTTTCTCTGACCGTGGAATAGGGAGAATCGGGCAGGTGATAGTCCTGTGCATATTGGCCAATCACGAGGATGAGCTTGATGTTGGGCAAATGCGCTAATAGCTTGACTCGCCACGTTGCAGCGCATTCGGGACGGGGCGGGAGGTCTCCTGTTCTCCCCGTCCCTGGGTAGCAAAAACCCATGGGAAGAATTGCAATTTTCCGAGCATCACAAAAGGTGTTCCGATTGATGCCCATCCATTCCCGAAGTCGATCTCCACTCGGATCATCAAAGGGTATTCCGGTTATATGAACTGTTCTTCCTGGTGCTTGTCCCGCAATGAGAATAGAAGCGTTGGGGTGCAGTTGGAGAACTGGTCGTGGCCCGAGTGGAAGTTCTTGATGGCAAACGGCACAGACTTGGACGTCTTGAAGGACAAGATAGAATTTCTTCTTCAAAAGCTGGCTCCCTTGCC
>Ga0224506_10000962_pt1 | contig 21684 bp, 19 predicted proteins | sample SF_Jan12_sed_USG_2_FD_169108 | JGI IMG/M metagenome (GOLD analysis project Ga0224506, IMG submission 169108) | Sediment microbial communities from San Francisco Bay, California, United States - SF_Jan12_sed_USGS_8_1 | ecosystem: Environmental > Aquatic > Marine > Sediment | place: USA... | reverse complement strand
GCAAAGACGAGGATAGAAAATATCTTGAGGCAATGTTGCGGCCTTTTATTTATCGCCGTTACCTCGATTACACGGCTTTTGAATCAATTCGCGAGATGAAGTTGATGATTGATGCCGAGGTGAAGCGCAAAGGCTTTAAGGACAACATTAAATCAGGTCGTGGCGGTATACGCGAGATCGAGTTTATCGGCCAGACATTCCAGTTGTTGCGTGGCGGCCATGATGTAGCATTGCAGACTCGTGGCATTATGGATGTGCTGGGCCTGCTGGGCGAAATGAATTTGCTGGAGGCGGGCGAAGTTGTTCGTTTGCAAAAGGCCTATCAATTTCACCGACGCCTTGAGAACAGGATTCAGATGGAACGTGACATGCAGTTGCATAATCTGCCAGTTGAAAATATTTCCAGGCAGAAGTTAAGTTTTGCCATGGGATACGATACCTGGGATGAGCTCAGCAAGGTTATCGAACAGTACAGGGAAGACGTTAATGAAATATTTCAGGGTGTTGTTTCGGACGATAGTAATGCTGAGGATGGTGGCGACGATGTTCATGGGCTAAGGGTTTACTGGTCGAGTTCAGCTAATAGTAATGATTTATTGCGATGGTTTGAACGCAACAGTTTTGCAGACCCGTCGGCCATTTTAAAAATACTGGATATTTTCAGAGGCAGTGTCAATGTCCGCACATTGTCCGAAGCGGCATCCCATAGACTGCTGAAGTTGTTATCAAAACTGCTGGTGGAAATTTCTGCTTATTCGCAGGCATCAATTTTATTCGAGCGCGTGCTTGAAATTTTGAATGCCATTGTCGGTCGCCAGGTTTATATCAATTTGTTACTGGAATATTCAGAAGCAAGAGTGCAAATGTTGTCGTTGTGTTCGGTTAGTACCTGGTTTGTAAAACAACTGGCATCAAATCCGATTCTGCTTGATGGCTTGCTGGATGTGGAAGAGCTCTACCAAAGTAAAGATCACCAGGCATTGAGTGAAGAGTTGAACTACCTGCTTGCTTCGGTGGAAGAAGGTGATCTTGAGAAATATATGGATCGTTTACGTCAATTTAAAAATGCCCAGGTAATGAAAACAGCGGTGCTGGATGTCAATAATGTACTGGCGGTTACTGATGTTGGCGAGACCTTGAGTAATATCGCGGAAGTTATCCTGCTGAAAGTGCTGGACCTGGCCTGGGACGAGATGTGTGGTAAATACGGGCGGCCAGTATGCAGTGTTGACGGCAAAGAGTTCTATCCCATGCTTGCCATCGTCGCCTACGGCAAATTAGGTGGTGTTGAGCTGGGCTATGGTTCTGACCTGGATATTGTTTTTCTGCATGATAGCTCGGGTGAGGGGCAGCATACCAGCGGTGAAAAATCGATCGATAATGCCATGTTTTTTAGTCGGGTCGCGCAGCGTGTTTTGCATATGCTCGGCACTCGAATGTATTCGGGCATATTATATGAGACAGATATCCGCCTGCGTCCCGAGGGACGTTCCGGCTTGATGGTGAGCAGCTTGAATGCATTTGAGCAATATCAGCAGGAAAAGGCCTGGACCTGGGAGCATCAGGCCCTGATCAGGGCCCGTATGGTGACAGGGAATGACCATCTCAGGCAGGAATTTGATAGAATTCGAAAGTCTGTTCTTACGGTTGAGCGGGGGCCGGCAGAATTATGCAGGGCCGTGGTGGAGATGCGTGAAAAAATGCGCACCCATCTGGCGAGCCGGGATGGCGATGTGTTCGATCTCAAGCAGGATAAGGGTGGAATCGTTGATATCGAATTTCTGATTCAGGCAGGTGTATTGTTGTGTTGTCCGCAATGGCCGGCCCTGTTAACCACGACATCCATGCTGGTTTTTCTTGAGCGACTGGCTGATTGTGACTGGCTCAATGCTGATGAGTGCAGGGATCTGGGTAATGCTTACAGGGATTATCGTCAGCAGGTGAACGGGCAGGCACTGCTGATAGAGGACGCGGAAGAATTTAGTGAGAAACAGCTTGACCACCGGCGGCGTGTCAGAGAGATCTGGGACCGGCATATGCCGAGTATAGAACCAGAGTAGATGGCCCGGGAGAAAATCCCGGGTAGAAACATTTGAATTAGCAGCGGAGATTTATTTATGCAAACCATGGACAATCGTGATGGCGTCATCTGGTTTGATGGTGAAATGGTGCCCTGGCGTGAAGCCAGGGTGCATGTCCTGACACACACGTTACATTATGGCATGGGTGTGTTCGAGGGCGTTCGTGCCTATAAAACAGACAAGGGCACAGCTATTTTTCGCCTGCACGCTCATACCGATCGTTTGTTTGAGTCCGCTGACATTATGGGGATGAAAATTCCCTATGACAGCGATACCTTAAATGCAGCGCAGTGTGCTGCTGTTAGAGAAAATAATCTTGATACTGCCTACATTCGTCCCATGTGTTTTTATGGCTCAGAGGGGATGGGCTTGCGTGCGGATAATTTAAAAGTACATGTTATCGTTGCGGCATGGGAGTGGGGCGCATACCTTGGAAAGGAGAACCTGGAAAGGGGTATTCGTATCTGCACTTCGTCCTATGTAAAAAATGACTTGAATGAAAGCATGTACAAGGCGAAGGCAAATGGCAACTATATAAACTCCATGCTCGCCTTGCAGGAAGCGCTGGGTAAAGGTTATGACGAGGCTATCATGCTTGATAGTGCGGGTAACGTTGCCGAAGGCAGCGGCGAAAATGTTTTTATTGTTAAAGGCGGTGTGATCTATACGCCGGAATTAACCGCGGCGCTCGATGGTATCACGCGCAATACTATAATCACCCTGGCAAAAGAAAATGGCTATAAAGTCAACGAGAAGAAGCTGGTAATAGATAATCTCTACGAGGCTGACGAAGTTTTCTTTACTGGAACTGCGGCAGAGGTCACGCCTGTTCGTGAAATTGATGATCGTGTTATAGGCGAGGGTTGTCGTGGTCCGGTTACAGAGAAATTACAAACCATGTATTTTGACCTGGTTCATGGGCGTCTGGATGTTCACCCTGAATGGCTTAACCTGGTTGATCAATCAAATAATAAAGTTGCAGGAGTTAAAAATGCCTGATCCTCACACGTCACAACAGGAAGGACTGGATACGCCCAATGAGAACAATGTTCACGAGGTGTTGAGAAACATTTTACCGATACATTGTCCCATGCCGGGAACGAGTTTATGGAACTCGCACCCGAGAGTTTATATTCCAGTCGAGGAAACAGGCTCTGCAAAATGTCCTTATTGTGGCTGTGAATATATATTGAAAGATTGATTTTTCAATTCTGTCAAAACTGATTATGCCGCTAACTATGCCACCGATCATGTCTTAGATTATGAAAGTGCAGATACCGAATTTTAAAGACGCCAAAGTCCTGGTGGTGGGTGATCTCATGCTGGATCGCTACTGGCACGGCCCCACTTCAAGAATATCACCTGAGGCGCCCGTTCCCGTGGTGCGTGTCGATGAGATTGAAGAGCGCCCCGGCGGTGCAGGTAATGTCGCGTTGAATATAGCGATGCTGGGTGCACAATGTACCTTGCTTGGTTTGACCGGTGATGATGAAGCGGCTAATGCGCTCGAGAAACGACTGACTTCATCCGGTGTGAGAACGCAATTTGTACGTTTGAGCGGAAATTCGACAATCACAAAGTTAAGGGTAATGAGTCGTCATCAACAGTTGATTCGGCTTGATTTCGAGGATGGATTTGTTAATAGCGATAACTCGGAACTGGAAAATAAGTTTGGCGAACTGCTTGCTCAGCACGATATTGTCGTATGTTCTGATTATGGCAAAGGCTGCTTGCGGGATGTTCAGGCTTTAATTGCATTATGCAAAAAAAATAAAATTCCGGTGCTGGTTGATCCCAAGGGCAGGGATTTTGATAAATATAAAGGCGCCAGTCTGATTACGCCTAACCTGTCTGAGTTTGAAGACGTGGTGGGTGAATGCCGTAACGATGATGAGCTGGTGAGTAAGGCGAAGAAACTCTGCAAGCAATGCGAGCTTGATGCACTGCTAATCACTCGTAGCGAGCAGGGAATGACGCTGATAAAGTCAGATGGAGAAGTTGTGCACATGCCAACGCATGCACGAGAAGTCTATGATGTTACGGGTGCGGGCGACACGGTCATTTCCTCACTGGCTGCAGCCATGGCTGCCGGCCATTCAGCTGAGCAGGCGACAGCGATTGCAAACCTTGCGGCTGGTATCGTGGTTGGTAAGTTGGGCACAGCAAGTGTGACTGTTCATGAGTTACAGCATGCATTGCGTGATCAGATGGAACTGGAGCGCGGTGTCACAACAGCTGATAATTTGTATGAACTGGTACAGACCTGCAGGCAACATGGCGAACGTGTGGTCATGACCAATGGCTGTTTTGATATTTTGCACGCGGGTCACGTGACTTATCTTGAACAGGCGAGGCGTTTAGGCGACCGATTGATTGTTGTCGTTAATGACGATGCCTCGGTTAAGCGCTTGAAAGGTGAAGAACGGCCGGTTAATGTGCTGGAGAGGCGTATGGCGGTCCTGGCCGGTCTGGAGAGTGTGGACTGGGTGGTGCCTTTTTCCGAAGATACACCGGAGAATATTATCTGCATGATAAAACCGGATGTTCTGGTTAAAGGTGGTGATTACAGGCCAGAACAGATAGCAGGGTCAGCTTGTGTGACTGAAGCGGGCGGAAAAGTTGTGGTGCTTGATTTTGTTGAAGGCTGCTCAACGTCAAAGATGATTAACGCCATTCGCGATAAAATGTGATTGCTTGCGAGTGGTTGAATTTAATAAATAAACTATTGGGAAAATTCAATGATAGTTGTAACAGGTGGTGCGGGCTTTATCGGCAGTAATATTGTTAAGAGCCTCAATGATCGAGGTGTTAATAATATTCTTGTGGTCGATGACCTTGAAGAAGGCATCAAGATGAAGAACCTTGCTGATTGTGATATCTACGATTACATGGACAAGGATGACTTTCTTCAGGTTATTAAAGACGGTGGAAAGTTTCATGAAAAAATAGAAGCGATTTTTCATGAAGGCGCGTGCTCATCAACAACGGAATGGGATGGCAAGTTTATTATGAAAAACAATTATGAGTACTCGAAAGAGTTATTGCATTATTGTTTGAATAATAAAGTGTCTTATCTTTATGCCTCATCTGCCTCGGTTTATGGTATGGGTCCGGTGTTCAGGGAAGGTCGAGAGTGTGAGAAGCCGCTCAATATGTATGCCTACTCAAAGTTCCAGTTTGATCAGTACGTCAGACGTTATTTGCCAACAGCGAAGAGCCAGATCGTCGGCTTTCGTTACTTTAATGTATACGGCCCGAGAGAACAGCATAAAGGCACGATGTCCAGTGTTGCATTTCATGTCAATAACCAGATACACGACAATGGTAAGGCGCGATTATTTGAAGGCACCGATGGTTATGAGAATGGCGGGCAGATACGGGACTTTGTCTATGTCGGTGACGCAGTAGCAGTCAACTTGTGGTTTATGGATAACCCGGACAGGTCAGGCATTTATAACCTGGGTACAGGACGAGGTCAGCCATTCAGTGACGTTGCCAAGTCGGTTATTGACTGGCATGGCAAGGGCAAGATTGAATATATTCCTTTCCCGGAACACCTTAAAGGCGTGTATCAAAGTTACACACAGGCAGATATCAGGGCCCTGCGAGAGGCCGGTTATGAAGCCGATTTCAGGAGTGTCGAAGAGGGCGTTAAAGAATACATGGACTGGTTGCACAAGGACTAATTTGATGGCAACTAATTCGATAATAGCCGTCTTGATGACACCTTGAGGATTTTATAGTGAGACGTTATCTTGTCGTCGGCCCTTCCTGGGTGGGGGATATGGTAATGGCCCAGTCACTGTTTAAAACTATCAGGCAGCGTTATCCGCAAAGCAGTATTGATGTCGTTGCGCCCGAGTGGGCACTGCCCATTCTGCAGCGCATGCCTGAAGTCGCAAAGGGTATTGCGCTACCGGTACTGCATGGGCAGTTTTCTTTTTTTACCCGTGTCAGTTTGGGTAGATCACTTAGAGCAAATCAATATACGCATGCCATTGTTCTGCCGCGCTCATGGAAGTCGGCGCTGGTCCCCTATTTTGCCGGTGTGCCTGTGCGCACAGGCTACCGGGGTGAAATGCGTTATGGCTTGTTAAATGACATACGCACGCTGGATAAAAATATATTAAAGCAGACCGTGCAGCGTTATGTTGCACACGCGTACGATAAAGAGGCTGGTTCACCGCCACTTATTCCAGAGCCGCAACTGGAAGTCGATCAGAAAAATCTACCCAGCTTGCTGAACAAACTCGTCCTTAAACAGGACAGGCCAATTATATGCATGATGCCTGGTGCTGAATACGGCCCTGCCAAACAGTGGCCGGCCGAGTATTATGCAGAACTCGCCCGGTTGCTGCAGGCAAAGGGTTATCAGGTGTGGGTACTCGGCTCTGCAAAAGAAAAGGCCCTTGGGGATAAAATTATTGCCCACGCCGGAAATGCCGCAATTAGTCTATGCGGTAAAACCTCATTGATTGAGGTCGTTGATTTACTGTCGTGCGCAGAGCAGGTGGTGACAAATGATTCCGGGCTCATGCATGTTGCCGCTGCGGTCGGGGTGAGACTTAATGTCATCTATGGATCTTCTACGCCAGAGTACACGCCGCCACTGGCAACCACCGACAGGCTAAATATATTTTATTTGAGTTTAGATTGTAGTCCCTGTTTTAAACGAGTATGCCCTTTAGGGCATAAAAATTGCTTGCTGGATATTAAGGTTGATGATGTTTATCAAAAGATTTCTACTGAAAATAAACAGTGAGTATCTTAACTGTTAAAGAGACTATTGAAGGCGCTCAGGTTTTTTGTGCCCAGTGTAATGAGTTCTGGCTAAATTCCATAAAATCAGATATAGCCTGCTCAAGCGGTAAATCAGTATATATCTCTAGCAGTTCCTCTTTGTTTAATTTTTTTCTCTCCTCACTCATGGAGGCGAAGAACAGATTTTTATCCGGTCTTACACATTCTGGACTTGTCTGTAGAAAGAACACAAATGTGGGTGTTTTTACACCTATAGCCAGGTGCATTAGTGCGGTGTCGGCTGTTAGCAATACGTCGCATCTTTCCAGTGCGGCAGCCTCTTGTGAAAAACTATAGCCTTTTAGCTTGATGGTGTTTCCTGAGTATGATTTATGGAACTCATCAGCTAAATAACTTTCTTTTCCTGGATTGAAAAAAACTACTGGGATAATGTCGTAGACTTCGCCAATTTTTTCAATGAGGGCGACAAAGTTACTGACTGGCCACCTTCTTTTAATAGAGCCAGCCCCTAAATTTACGCCTACGTATTTTACTTCTTTGTTGCTAAAGAGGGGGTTGACTAACTGCTGGTCTTCTATTTTACAATAATAATTCGTATCACGATTTATGTCACTGGAAGTGATTCCTAGTGGCATTAGCATAGCGCCTAAAGCCTTTGTCCAATTGCCTGTAAATGATGGGACTGGCACAAGAAGATTGTTCGTGAATCTTAGTTTTTTTGTGTGATCAAAGCCTAATCGAATTCTTGCGTTTATCAAAAAGGTAGCAAGATAGCTGGATCCCCCAGAGTAAAGATTAATGAACAAGTCATAACGTTCTTTCCTTAATATGAATGCTTTCCTAAGGTGGATAAATAGATTTTTATGTTTCGACTCGGTTCTTTTCATGGTATATATTTCGTCGATTGCAGGATGATTTTCTACAGCTATCTTTGACCCTGGATCGACGATAACGGTAAGTTTTGAATCGGGAAATTTTTTACGCAGAGCTTCAAGTATGGGTACGCGGATGAAAGCGTCACCTATTAAACCGCAACAGTTAACACATATTTTTTGTATCGTGACTAGCTCGTCGGGAGATATTGAGTATTTGTCTTTTGCCATTGATTGGGCTGTTATGTGAATTATAAATAAATTAGCCTGGACAGGTATTTGTGTTGAAAAATAGTGGCTAAATAGTGGCTAAAAGAATAAGTAAACCAGGTTAAATTTCGGCTGAAGATTACCAGATATTGATTATAGGTACAAACAATTTAAGAGTGGAAGTGTTTGCAGGATAATATGAGGCGCCGGTTGATATGAGAAAAAAATGGAGCTGTGGATGCATTGGCTGTATCATTATAAATATTTCCGAAAGAGACATCATGAGATAGATGAATGAGATTAAGAAATATTGCTAAGATATGCTCATTTGCCAAATATAATAAACTAAAGGGGGACTTCCGCACGCCATTACGAGCATTGCTTGCTTCCTCTGGGCTGCTAAATAAGACGTGGCATTTGACTACAATAAATGGCATAAATTTTGATTGTGATCGAGGTGATATCCCGGTATGGGATGAATATTTTTACGAGAGACATTGTCAAGTAAGTATTGAGAACGACTTATTTCGTATACGCCCTCATGATAATGGTGTGCCTGATTATTTTATTAAGGGCGCACAAAATGGATATACGTATAAACCAACGAGATGGCTGGCATCTGATAAAACACCGCAATTAATACTGGATCTTGAAAAGTGTGAGAAAAGTTATTTCTCTCAACATGGAGAGGATGGTGTGTTAATTGAACTGATGAAGAGAATTCCCATAAAACATTCTTACATAGTTGAATTTGGTGCCTATAATGGAATTTGTATGAGTAATAGCCGTTACTGGATAAGCGAACATAAATGGTCGGCTCTACTTATAGAACCAGGTAAAAAGCAATACAAAAAACTTTTTAATTTATACAAAGATAATCCAATGGTTACAACAATAAGAAGTTTGGTTACACAAGAAAACATAAACTCGTTGTTTATGGGGGCTAATGTTCCCAGGGATTTTGAAATATTGTCGATTGATATTGATAGCTTTGATTATTACGTTTGGGAGGCACTCACAGATTACATGCCAAAGATTGTTGTAATCGAAATTAACTCTTCAATTCTTCCAGATAAAGAATATATTGCTGGTAAGGATGAAATACTTGAATGCGCTGGAAAGTTTAGTCCGGGTGCAAGCATTCTTTCGTATTGTAAGCTGGGAAAAAGAAAAGGGTATCATTTAGTATATGAAGAAATTAATGGGGTCAACCTGTTTTTCGTTCATGAATCATGTATACGATACTTCGATGATGTAAATATTTCCCCAGAGGATGTATATCAACCGCCACAGTTTGGTGTTATTGCGGGTGGTACAGCACCAAATGGAAGAGGAAGTGCATCAATATATTAGATGTGTGTGAGTCTCAAGTTCTGACTTAAATACATAATATGAAATTATCTTGTAACAAATATGCTGCACATAACCATATGAAAATAGGCGGAACAAAAGACATTAAGCACTTCGTTAGGCGGTTTATACAAACCCACAAAGAGGTGTTTAATGGTAAAACAGTTATAGACTGTCCAGCTGGATCTGGATTTTCTAGCGAACTGCTTGACAGCGTTGGTGCAAAAGTTGAGGCATACGACTTATTTCCTGAGTTCTTTAAGTATAAAGAAATTACGTGTAAGAAAGCTGACTTAGAATCTACTTTGCCTGTAGATGATGGGTATGCTGATTACGTCCTTTTTCAGGAGGGTATTGAGCACTTGTCTGATCAAATTCATGCGCTACGAGAAATGAATAGAGTTTTAAAGCCAGGAGGACGTTTGTTGCTTACTACGCCTAATTATTCGAATCTTAGGGCAAAAATGAGTTATATGCTTAACGAATCAGAGCAATACAAACTAATGCCGCCTAACCAGATTGAATCAATCTGGTTTTCGAATACGAATAATGCTGATAAACGCATTTATTTTGGCCATATATTCCTAATTGGTATACAGCGCTTGAAGATATTGGCTTTGCTCTCCGGTCTGAGAATAAAAAAGATTCATCATACACGTGTCAATATGACATCACTGCTACTTTTATTTTTTCTTTACCCAGCTATCGTTTTGTTCACCTACAGGGCCTACAAACGTGCAATAAGGAAAAATAAGGATGTTCCTGTTGGTGTGAAAAAGAAAATTTTTAAAGATATATTTCTATTACAGATTAATCCGATGATATTAATTGACGGGCATTTATTTGTTGAATTCGAAAAGTACTGTGAGTTGGGTGAGGTTGTTGAGAGCGCAGATTTATTTAATAAACATGCGAATACCGATTTTGACACTTAAATTATGTCAAATCAGCTTATTTAATATTTCTTCGGCGCAAGATTCAATATTAATCGTGCTCATGCCAGATTTTATTTCTGATGTTTCTGGTGAAAAAGCGAGTCTCTTGTCTTGTTGATTCGTTGTTTCCCATCTGAGTGAGGTGGCAGACCGCCTGGTTGGATAAAAAGCGGCTGTGTAGACATTTAGTGCCCCGGCTATATGTAGCGGCCCTGTTGAGCCGCTTATAAATAGATCGCAGAAAGCAATGTGCTTTGCGAAGTTAATCAGGCCGCCTGTTGAATGGAATATAGTATGATTCACGTCTCCAATTAAATCGGACAAGGCAGATGCTTCATCGAGTTCATCTGGCCCTGCAGTTATTACAAAAAATAGATCGATATCCATTCTCAAATGCTGGATAAGGCTGGCATATTGTTCTAATGAAAGGTTATTGGCCGAGCCGCCACTTCCGGGATGGACGAAAACCAGTTTGCTCGTGTTTACCAGGTTGAGGCTGGATATAAATTCAGATTTTAATCTGTTGATTTCATCCTGATCAAAGCTGAGGAATGGCGGTGTCTGTAGCTTTTTTGGTATTAAGTTTTCTGTTTCTATAAAATATTTGATGAGATCAACGTTGTACATGTATTCGGGCTTTTCGGAGCGCGATCGACGCTGGGTCAAAGTGCGGTTGTATAATACCTGCCATAGTTTTGTTGCTGGTGAGATTCTTATGGGGATACGCGCCAGCCATAAGGCAAGTGCGACTCGAAATTCAGAAAATAGCGTTATCGATACATCAAAGTTGTGCTTTCGTATTATGGCACTGAGATGAAGCGCATCAGATACCATTGATGCGTGCTGGTCATCAATTAAAATATTATCAATCCACGGACACAGATTGGCCATAGGGCGCGTGTACTCGGGTACGAGAACAGATATTTCAGATTCTGGATATTGTTGCTTAAGTAGAGACAGGGCGGGCCAGGCGAGCATGAAATCGCCGAGTTTGTCATTTCGAATAACAAGAATCTTGCGGGGATTGTTATCCATAGTTAGGGGTGTCTGCACATTTTGCCAATGGGTTAATATTGAGTAGCATTATATGCTTAGTCGCCTCCTGAATGCTAATGCGGGTATATAAGTTCATGGTCAGTAGGTGCTTTAACATATAAACTACGCAGCGGATGGTTATAGCTGATAATTGATGAATATTTTAAAAAAAATTAAAAGAGAACTAGTTGTTTTTCTGTCAAAGATATGTCTGAAATCGGCCAGAAATGATTATTTTGGGTTGGATTTAAAGTATCCTATTCTGTATGGAATGGGGCGGGGTTATGTTATTCCCAGAGAAGAATGGATGGGACAATGCTTAAAAGCATTCATAGAAACCAAGCCAGGCTGTGTTATTGATGTTGGTGTCAATGTTGGTGTTTATCTCGTCAAGCTTAGGGTTTTGACTGATGACATTGATTATTATGGTTTTGAGCCAAACGCAGTATGTAATTTCTACACAAATGAACTAATCAGATTAAACCAGTTCAAGCGTGCTCGAGTGCTACCGCTGGCATTGTCAAATGAAATGAATGTAAGGACGCTCTACGCTAACAGATTGGGCGATAAGGGAGCCTCTCTGGTTTACGATACAAGGATCCCCGTTAATCTTGAATACTCTTCAGATGTCGTTACTGTTAAGGGTGATGAATTTATTGAGCTGCTGGGAATAAAGGATGTTTGCGTAATTAAGGTTGATGTTGAGGGCGCAGAACTTTTTGTTTTGAACGGCTTGCTAAATACTATAGAAAAATATAGACCGTATTTCTATATCGAAGTTTGGGCAAGTTATAGTAACGGTGATGACGTAAATGCTAACGAGCGAATCTCGAATATACACGAACTAATAACGTCACGAAATTACACAATACTGGGCGTCAGTAGTGATTTAAGGATTCAAGTAAAAAAATCACCTGATGAGTTATTTGATCAGTACGACCCAAACTATATGTTTATTCCTAATGAGAGACTACAGGATTTCAGGGACATCATAAATTCTATGGAGAGCTGTGATGTTCAAGTGTGGTGATCGAGATTAATAGTACTTGTATTTTTGTTAAGGTGAATGACTATACCGTACTGCGATTATGTTGCATGTAAAACCAAAAATATTAATTTCTAAGATTACGTGGATTTTGGGCCAACAAATGATATCGATAGTAATTTTATAGAAATTATTAAAAAACCTTTATGCGTACATGTCGCGTAAAGTAGTCTCAAGGGTATATTCAGGCGTAAAGCCTGTGAGTGTTTTTAGCTTAGTATTGCTACCATTAAGAATTCTGATGTCATTTTTTCTAACAAAGTTCTGATTTATTTTAACTTTTATTTTGTACCCGGCGATTTTGTCCATCATGTTAATGATATCTTTTATAGAGAAAACTTCACCAGATGACAGGTTAATTATTTCACTTTTAACACTGGATTCAAATAATATTAAATAAGCGCGTGCAATATCTCTGACGTCAGAAAAATTACGGTGGATATCAATGTTGCCAAGCTCTATAACAGGCTCATTTCTGCGATAGTGATCAACTATTTTTGAAACAAGAAACTTTTTATCCTGTCCGGGCCCTGTGTAGTTAAATGGTCTGGTAATTATAATTTTGTAGCGGCCAAACCATTTTTTTACCATTTTTTCCATGTCGAGTTTGCTTTGTGCGTACTGGTTTACAGGATTCGGTTCTGCTTCTTCAGTTACATTTTCGGATTCTGGATTGCCGTAAACGTTAGCGCTGCTTGCAATCAAAATTTTATCAGGTGTAATATTTTCTTCGTCAAGAACCTCAAGCAGGTTTTGTGTGCCAAGTACATTAACGGTGTAAAATTCATCTGGTTTTTTGTGTGCGACAAAGGACAGGGCGGCGAGGTGTATAACACCGGAAGGTTTTATTTCTCGAATAATGGGCCTGATGCTGGATTTATCCGTAAGGTCACAGCTATATTCGCCCTGTCTTGATGAATGCAGAGACAGGCCGACAACTCTGTAGCCTTTATCCTGGAAAATATCTTTTATGAATTTCCCAGTGAAGCCATTACTCCCAGTAACTAAAATTGTTTTCATACAATTAATCTAGGAGTGGTTAAAACATCGGTTTGCCTTCCTGGTGGCGCTTCATGTCCGCATCAACCATCAGTTGGCATAATTCTTCAAGTGTCGTTTTGGCTTCCCAACCTAGTACCTGTTTTGCTTTAGTGGGATCTCCGATCAAAAGGTCTACTTCAGCAGGGCGATAAAAATCGGGATTGATTTTCACTATTGATTTTCCGCTTGATGCGTCAGTGCCGACTTCATGCATGCCTTCGCCCTCCCACGTGATATCGATGTCAAGGGCCTTGCAGGTCATTTCAATGAAGTAACGCACTGATTGTGTTCTGCCAGTAGCAAGGACGAATGTATCGGGCTTATCGGCCTGTAACATTAGATACATCCCTTCAACGTAGTCACGAGCATATCCCCAGTCTCGTTTAGCGTTCAGGTTGCCCAGTTCAATATGGTCCTGTTTGCCGAGTTTAACTTTAGCCAGTCCATCGGTTATCTTGCGGGTAACAAACTCAAGCCCTCTAAGGGGTGATTCGTGATTGAATAGGATGCCGCTTGAGCCAAAAATATTATAGGATTCTCTGTAGTTAATTGTCATCCAATGCGCGTAAACTTTGGCAATGCCATAAGGGCTTCGTGGGTAAAATGGAGTGTCCTCATTTTGGGGGACTGCCTGAACGTTGCCAAACATTTCTGAAGTAGAGGCCTGGTAAAAACGAATCTTTGGGTTAACGATTCGAATAGCTTCGAGTAGATAAACGGCGCCCAGACCTGTAATTTTTGCTGTCGTTATTGGCTGGTCGAATGAGACAGCAACAAAACTCTGGGCGGCAAGATTATATATTTCATCAGGCTGTGTTTTTGTAATCATTCTAATGCTTGAGCCCAGATCAGTGAGATCATACTCAACTTGATGGAAATTCGGATGATTTTTTACACCAAGCTCTTCGATTCTCCAGAAATTAACAGAGCTGGTACGGCGGTAGGTGCCATAAACGGTATATCCTTTTTCAAGTAACAGCCAGGAGAGATAAGCCCCGTCCTGTCCGGTAATACCTGTAATAACCGCTACTTTCCCTGATTTATTGTTGTCTGACATGTTTCTCTGATCTCGTGTTGTTAATGTGGCGTATTATAACCGATTTGATAGTTATACTATGTAAATACAATTATTTTCGTGAATCAAGCCAGGTGTCTTTTGCATGCTTCAAGTACAGTGACGGGGGCAATGGCGGACAAGCCCTGATCGGCATTTTCCGTGTCTTCTGCTCTAATGATCGAATAGCATTCGGGGCTCATGAAGGGGCCGCAGTCGGCAGGATCCCATCCGGAAAAAAGCGCAACAATATGAGTATTGACTGCAGCAGCGATATGCATGGGTCCGGTATTTGGCGATACAAAAAGATCAGTTCGTTGTAGCAGGGCCTTGTATCTTTCGAAGTTAGGTCTTTCACTAAGTAATATAATCGTGCCATCACTTTTTGAAACGATTTCCTCACCCAGCGATTTTTCTTCTGGAAGCAGGTCGATGATAATTTTTAATTTGGAATTAGTGCTTAAATTATGTAGACGCTTGCCAAGTTCAGCAAAATTCTGTGCAGGCCATAATCTATGTTTTAAGGTTTTTCTTTTTCTCAAGCTAAATTTCGAATATCCACTGTTAGATGGATGCAACATAACCAGAGTATCATTTCGCGAAATATCTATGGCAGCCAGCTCATTTTCAACCAGCCCCGAAGCTTCTGCTGAAACTGGTAGATTGACAGGGATGTCTTCAAATTGCTTTGAACATACCTTTTCAACAAGATTCAGATATTGGCGAGCACTGTGTATAGTTTTAGTTGTGCCACTATTCCAGTAATATTCTGCTGAGGTATTTGAAAAAAGTTTGGAGATACTTTTACTGGTTTCAAAACATATAATGACGTCAAAATCACTTTCACTGAGCTGTTTTCTGAGCCTGATTTTCTGCAGGAATGAGTCTAATGATGATCGATCCCAGACCCAGATGTCACTAATTCTGGAATCGTAATTGTGCAGCAGCCTGTTACCGTCCTTACTTGTCAGAAGGGTGTAGTCGGCATCTGGGTAAGTTTCCAGGAGTGCTCTGAGTGCCGGCGTGGTCATGACAATATCACCAGCACGGCCGATTCTAACAATCAGGATTCGCATATTTGAACGAATAGTAGGATAATTAACTTAATATAAATAATGAAAGCGTAATTATATCATGAACATAAATGTAGAAATGTCGATCGGTGAGTTTTTTGACAAAATAACAATACTGGAAATTAAGGAAAGCAGAATCAAGGATGCTGAGAAATTGATCAATGTCAAAAAGGAACTCAGTTATCTGAATAATCTTCTAAGCGGCCTACCATTTTCTCGTGATCAGGTGGAAAAGGAGGTTATCGATCTTCGCGAGATCAATGAAAAAATCTGGGACATAGAGGACAATATCCGCTTGAAAGAATCATCAAAGGCTTTCGATGAAGAGTTTACTGAATTAGCTAGATCGGTATATTTTTCAAACGATAGACGTGCCGAGATAAAACGTGATATTAATCTCAAGCTAGGTTCTGATTTTGTTGAAGAGAAATCGTATGAGGATTACTCGGACTGATCGGAAATCGCTTTGTCACATACTGCGAGTGTTTCATCGACACTTGGATAGCCGGCAGATTCAGGAATCACGACATCGTGGCCGTGGTGTCGAGGCCAGTAGCGATATGGATGTGAAGCGAAAAATATTCCAATGGTTGTAGTATTGCAGGTGATGGCGAGGTTGCGGATACCAGTGTCATTGGAAACAACCATGGCAGCACCTTTAAGCAGTGATATAGTTTCTTCGATGTTGTCGGCAGCTATTGCACCCAGATTTTCTCGTTTTTGTATCGAACCTAGAACAACATCTGCTTTTTCGTAGTCGTGCAGACCGTCTAGCACAAGATGGTCGTAGCCTGGGTGTCGCTGCGACATCTGCTCAACCAGGGCGCTATAGCGTTCCTGTGGCCAGCATCTATTGAGATCAGCAGAACCAGTAAAATAGATAACGTAGGGCCTTTCTCTTACAAGAGCTACACCGGGCATGCCGAAATCATGAGGGTATGCTGTCTTGATGCCGATTGCATGCAGCATGCTTAACATATCGTCAACTTCAAAAGATAAATCACTTCGAGGCACGCTGATATCGTAGAAAAGCCTGGATTGAAACTTGCGATACGGAAATCCGAATTTTAATTTTGCCTTGTTAAGCAGGCACGTTTTAAAAGACCTGTTAGTGGCTGCCAGGTCAAATAATAGATCATGCTCACCGAGCTCCTTGAAATTGTTTATTTTTTCCCTGAGTGATATGTCTTTTTTATCAGAACCATAAACGATATGTACTCTATCGACAAGGTCTTCAGGCGTACCGCGGGTATAGTTACTGGTAATGCTCAGGGTGATTATTGCATTTGGAAATGCTTTTTTTAATTCTATGAGAAAACAACGCGTCAGCACCATGTCCCCCAGTGCTGCATGTCTTAGAACGGCGATGCTTCTGATCTCGTCTCTTGAAATCGAATCTATAATTTGATTGGCTTTCTTAGATGTGTAAACGGTGCGTTTAAACCAGAATTTCATAATAATTCCGAAAAAAATTTGTCAGTAAATGTTATAACTATTGTTTTTCTAAAATATTGAGCATGTACTCTTCGAGTTTATTAAAATGTGTTTCATCGTTAAATTTTATATCAGCCATTCTTTTCCCGTTATCAGCAAGTTGTTGTCTTAGATTCGGCTCATTGTACAGGCGATTAAGCTGTTTGTATAAGCTTGAGGGATTTATCGGTTCGAACAGTAGTCCCGTAGAGTTGTGATCAATAATTTCTGGTACGCCGCCACGGTTGCTGCCAATAACAGCTATCCCGGCGCGCATCGCCTCGGGTAGTACCAGTCCAAAGGTTTCATTGTAGGTAGTGAGGGCGACGCAGTCACAGAGTTGCATTAGTGACTGTGGGTCATTTACGAAGTCATGGAAAATAACATGATTATCGACACCGAGATTTTTAGCAAGAGTCTTGAGTGTTTGCCGATATCCTGCGGTCATTTCGTGCCCAACGATGAGGGCTTTTAACTTAATTCCATCGTTTTTAGCCAGCGCGATCGCCTCGATCAGCAGGTGTTGGCCTTTGCCCCGTTCAAGTCTGCCAAACAGCCCGACAAGGAAGTCATTACTGCCGATACCCAATGATGAGCGCTGCATGCTGATTTCATCAGATGTAAGAAATTTATCGGGTTCCGGTACACCGTGATAGAGGGTTTTTATTTTCCCTTTAAAATCATTCCCAATAAAACGTCGGCACGATTCAGCCAGTTGTTCAGTGATAGTCAGAAACAGGTTGACCTGAGAATATTGCATTTTGTGGTAGAAGTCATTTTTTCTTCTCGTGATGTCCATTTGCCGGGTAAATATGAGTTTTGGTTTTCTCTGACTCAATATTTTTGCCAGCGCTACAAGTGGCAGGTCCTTGGTCCAGTGTGCATGAACAATATCTATTTTATTGTTATCGATGTAACGCGCCAGTTTGTAAGCGGAAAATAGTGGTAGAGGCCTAAATAGGCAGTCAATATGCGTGGTCTTAATGTCGGAGTGTTGTCTGAAATGTTCGAGCAATTTGCCGCTGGTTATTACACTGACATTATGATTGTTTGATAATGCCCTTGAAATACGAAACACATAAACCTCAAGGCCTCCGAGGCCACCAGTGAGACATAACTCCAGAATATTCATATCAGTTAATAGCTTTATTTTTCAGGGGCTTTGTTATTTTGTAACTTAAGCCAGAGGTCCGCGTGCTTGACAAAGGTCGAGTGCGCGGACAGCAGTGCCAGCAACAAGCCGGGTCTGCCGTCCAGAAAGCCGGCGCGGACAATATACATTCTTACAAAGCAGCCAATGCCATGTAGCAATGCACTTCCAAGACCTGAGCGCCTTCCCTCGCTCAACTTTTGCGTGCTCCATATATCGGCATAACGCGCAGATTTGACCAGGTAGTGTTCAAGGCTGTTGTAGGTGTAATGCAACAGGTCGTGTTTCAGCTTTACCAGAGTCAGTGAACTGTCGTAGACAAGTTTTTCATGCACCTGGTCGGATGAATAGCTGGCCTTGTTTCCTGGATAAATCCGGGCAACGTGATCCGGGTACCAGCCGCTGTGTTTCATGAAGGCGCCAAAACAGTAGGTCAGCCTGGGTACGGCATAAACATTGTTTTGATTATCTTGCTTGATGGCATGCTGTATCTCGTCGGCGAGTTCGGGGGTGACGCGTTCATCGGCGTCGACCATAAATATCCAGTCTGAGGTTGCATGGGACTGTGCCAGCTGACGTTGCGCACCGTAACCCTGCCAGTCGGTATTGGTAAATATCTTATCGGTGTATTTTTTGGCAATCTCGATGGTAGTGTCGGTGCTGCCTGAATCAACAATCACTATTTCGTCAGCAAATGACAGCGTGTCCAGGCAGGCGGCAAGATTCTCTGCTTCATTTTTAACGATCAATACGGCTGTTAGTGTCGGCATTTCAGGTGTCTGATTTTATGGTGTTGTTGTGACGCGTAGTTTCGCAGAAAAACACGGCATAACCCAGTTCAATCGTGCCTTTTGATGGTGGCCTGAATCGTGTTCAGCATGTCGATAACTTCCTGCGTGGTAATCATCGCCATGCATTCCGAATTTTGAATGCGCTTACCCCAGGGCGCGTCGTCGACGCTGACGGCGTAATAGTGTTCAAGTGCCTGCGGGTATTTGTTGATGACATAGTGCTGTGAATTATAGGGCGCGGCGCGCTGTGGATTGGTGGCGGCATAGAGACCAATCACCGGGGTATTGAGTGCGCTGGCAACATGCGCAGGGCCGGTGTCGGGGGCAATCACAATGCTGGCCAGGTCAAGCAGTGCCACCAGTTCCGCGACACTGGTCTTGCCGACCAGGTCAACCGGTTTTGTTTTGCAGAGGGACAGGATGTTATCGGTGATAGTCTTTTCCCGCAGCGAGGGGCCACCGCTGATGATGACTTTCAGGCCGAGCTCTGTCGCAGCATAGTCGGCCACCTCGGCATAACCTTCGGCCGTCCAGTCGCGCCAGTTACGGGACTTGGCCATGGCGCAGGGGCTAATCACCAGCAATGGTACATCGGCAGCCGAGTTGTCGATCAATGCCTGCACGCTGCTCCTGGCGGCACTGGAGACCGGCAGTTGCCATGACATGACGGGTTCGAGACCAAAGTGTTTGGGGAATTCAATAAAGCTGTCGACCACATGCTGGCGGCTCGATGCGGGCACAATCTTTTGATTGGTGAACAACCATTGCAGGTCCTTGGCGCGCTCGCGGTCAAAACCAAGCCTGATATCGGCGGGAATAAAAAAGCTGGCCGCCGAGGCGCGCAGTGAAAGTTGCATGTGCAGCAAGATATCAAAGTGGCGCCCCTTCATCTGGCGCCGCAGATCGTTGTAGGCACCAATGCCACGTGATTTATTAAAGATGATAAACTCGACGCCATCAATATCCCTGACCAGCTCATATTCGGCTTTACCAATAATCCAGGTGATACGGGTTTGTGGCCAGTGTTTTTGCAGTGTTCGTAAAACGGGAAGTGCGTGCGTGATATCGCCCAGCGCAGACAGGCGCAAAATACAGATGCTGGTGGGCGGGTTCTCTGGGGTTATAGCTGGGGCAATAGGTCGTGACAGAGTCATTAGATAAGAATATAAAGATAGCCTGGCTTGGTCAGCGACATATCCTATATGATGCGGCGCTGATTGAACATCCGGATGAGGCCCTGTTTTCGCCCGAATCACCGGTTTCATTAAAAACAGCTGAAGGCAGAGGCGAGGCGCTGTTTTTTGAGCGCGGCGAACTCAGGCTGGTATTAAAACACTATCATCGCGGTGGCCTGGCCGAGCGCTGGCTGGGTGATCGTTACCTTGGCCTCAACGTGGAGAAGACACGCTCGTTTCGGGAGTGGCACCTGTTGAAACATTTGCAGGCACTCGATCTGCCCGCACCGGTACCGGTGGCAGCCAGTGTGACCAGGCAAGGTCTGTTTTATCGGGCAGACCTGGTTACCCGTGAAATCACCGAGACCCGCACACTGGCAGATCTGTTGCTGGCGGCTGAACTCGATCAGAAAACCTGGCTGGCGATAGGCCGGTGCATACGACAGTTCCATGACAAGGACGTGTACCATGACGACCTCAATGCCAGGAATATTCTTATCGATAAAGCCGGTGCCATCTACCTGGTTGATTTTGACAAGGGTTACATTCGTTACCTGAGTACCGCGTGGAAAGCCGCCAACCTCGCGCGCCTGAATCGTTCGCTGCTAAAATTTAAATCGAAAAATCGTGATTTCTATTTTGAGGCAGAGGATTGGAAGTCTTTGTTGAGCGGCTATGGTGCTGCTTAGCTTACTGGTTAATCACGTCCGCATAATTAGAAATGATATGTGAAAAAGGTTCTACTGCCTTGAGCGCGTTCTGTTCCAGTTGTTTGCGTTCATCATCGTTATCCAGCAAACGCGCGACGGTCGTTTCAATTCCACCGATAGAAAAAATTTGAACGGCCGCATTTTTATCCAGCAGTAATTTGTTTTCATCGACAAAGTTTTCCATGTGCGGTCCAACAACAATGGCCTTGCCGAAGTGGGCGGGTTCGAGAACGTTATGCCCGCCACGGTGTATAAAAGTGCCGGCCATCACAATCAGCTTCGCTTTTGCATACCAGCTGGTGAGTTCGCCGACGCTATCGAGTACATAAATTTTTGTCTCGCGTCCGATAGCATCGTTCTTGCTGCGCACTGCCACATATTTGTCGACATTGCCCACCACGGTTTCGAGTTGCTTGACTACCTGGCTGCTGCGATCGGGATGACGCGGCGCAATAACCAGTAGTTCTTTCCTGTGCATCCTTTTCCAGACTGCCGCTATTTTTCGTTCCTCACCCTCGTGCGTTGATGCGATAACAACATAATCGCGCGTGGTATGTTCCTGCGGGTGTACTCGCATCGAGGTAGGCGGGATGTATTTGAGATTGCCAAGCACCGAGACATTTTTTTCGGGGGCGCCAAGTTCGATATAAAGATTGCGGTCATGCTCAGAGCGAACATAGATATGCTTGACCAGTTCAAGTGTACGTTTGTAAATCAACCTGATCCAGTTATTGGTCAGCGTGGTCTTTTTGGAGAGCCGGCCGTTAATAATGGTGACGGGGATACGACGTTGATAACAGACATCGATCAGGTTGGGCCAGAGCTCTGTCTCGACAATGTTCAGGCTAGTCGGTTTAACGCGTTTGATGAAACGTCTTGTTGTACTCACCCAGTCCATCGGCAGATAGGCATGCATCAGCCAGTCATG
>Ga0224506_10000961_pt1 | contig 21685 bp, 9 predicted proteins | sample SF_Jan12_sed_USG_2_FD_169108 | JGI IMG/M metagenome (GOLD analysis project Ga0224506, IMG submission 169108) | Sediment microbial communities from San Francisco Bay, California, United States - SF_Jan12_sed_USGS_8_1 | ecosystem: Environmental > Aquatic > Marine > Sediment | place: USA... | reverse complement strand
GAGTTTTATCACGCTTCGTTTGAAGGATTGTTTTTTCACCAAGACGGGATCGTGGTTGACGCTAATCCTGCTGTCAGTCATATGTTTGGATTTGAACGCCAGGAACTCATGGGACGTAATATTGTCGAGTTCATTGCGCCGCAAAGTATTGAATACGCCGTTGAGAAAATGATTGAGCATGACCCTGGGCCATACGAGATCATTGGTTTGAAAAAAAACGGTGAAACTTTTCCCATCGAAATCCGCGCAAAAACGGTTAAATTCCATAATGAGGCAACTCGCATCGTTTCGGTTCACGATATTAGTTCTCTACGACAATCGCAATTGGAATTAAAAGAAAGTGAGCAAAATTTTCGCGCACTGACTGAAAATGCAAGCGAGGGCATTTTAGTGAATCAAGATAGTCGCCATGTATTTGCTAATCCACTGATTGCTGAAATGTTAGGCTATAGCATTGAGGAGCTGCTGCAAACGTCGATTGCAGATTTGATTCATAAGGATGAGCTTCAGAAAGTCAATGCGTTGTTTATGAACCGTATGCAGGGCCATTTGGCGACTAAACAATTTGAAACTTTATTTGTCAAAAAAAATGCAGACGTGATTCCCGTAGAGCTTACAGCGGCAAAAACGGTTTGGCACGGCCGTCCAGCAGGCATGGTTTTTGTGCGCGATATCAGCTATCGCAAGAAAATTGAACGCGATTTAGAGCAATATCAAAATGATCTTGAAGCCTTGGTATTAGAACAAACACAGCAAGTTAAAACTCAAGCCTATATTATTAACGAAATTCATGATTCAGTCACGATGATGGACATGTCAGGTAATGTGTTGTTTTGGAATCAGGGAGCTGAGCGTTTATTCGGCTATACGGCAGAAGAAACTTTGGGGCGCTCGATCCGTATAATTTTACCGGAAGAGGTTCGTGAGGATTTTCATAAACATATTGTTGAGCCTTTGGTACAACAAGGAAAGTTAGAAATTGAAACTCAACGGTTGCATAAAAATGGAGAACGCATTGATGTGCTATTGAGTTTGTCGCTGATTGGTGGTGAACAAAATACGCCGCAAAAAATAGTTGCTTACTCAATCGATATTCGTGAGCGCAAGCGCATGGAGTCGGCATTGCGTAAAAGTGAAGAGCAAATGCGTGCGCAATATAAAGGCATTCCATTGCCAACGTATACTTGGCAGCGCAAACAAGATAATTTTGTATTAATTGATTTTAATGATGCAGCCAAGAATTATACTCACAATACCGCAGCAAACTATCTCGGCGCGAAACTGACAGAGCTATATAAGGAATACCCGGAATCGATTAAGTGTCTGCAATTGTGTTATGAAGAGCAACGTCCGATTGAATTTGAAATGCTGCTTCATTTTGAGAAAATCGGTGACCGCTACGTTAATGTTAAATGCGCCTATGTGCCACCGGACTTGGTCATCGTGCATACGGAAGACGTAACTGAGAAAAAATTAGTTCAGCAAGAAATATTGCAGGCGAAACAATTTGCCGAAGAAGCTAATAATGCAAAATCCGAATTTCTCACCCGCATGAGTCATGAATTGCGTACCCCGCTTAATGCTATTTTAGGTTTTGCGCAATTACTGGCAATGGAGTTTCGTGACCACAGAACCTTGGATAATGTGGAAGAGATTCTCAAAGCCGGCCAACATTTACTGCGTTTAATAAATGAGATTCTTGATCTTTCCAAAATTGAAGCGGGCAAACTAAATCTCAACATGGAACGGATCAGTCTGCAGGCCGTGGTCAAAGAATCCGTGGGTTTGAGTAAATCCCTATTGTTAGAGCGAAATATTACCCTGCATAATGAATTGCCTCGAGATATGGATTTTCTGATTCATGCAGATAGTGTTCGCTTTAAACAAGTGATATTAAATTTATTATCCAATGCGATTAAATATAATCGAGAAAATGGACAGATTTTTATTCGTTATTCCAAGCCCAATCCACAGCGAATTCGTCTTGAAATTGCAGATACGGGTATTGGCATTGCGAGCAAGCAACAGCTCAGACTCTTTTCTCCGTTTGAACGTGGGGGTGCAGAGAAAACCGATATTCAAGGAACCGGTATTGGTTTAGTGATCAGCAAACGATTACTCGAAATGATGGATGGGATTATTGGCGTCGAGAGCGAATTATCCAAGGGCAGTCAATTTTGGCTAGAAGTCGATTTAATTGGGGAAGTCGACACACCTGAGCTCGGCTCGCAAAACCATGAATCATTGGTGACACCTCCGAACGTAATAAAACAATTTCAACACAGTTTGGTCTATGTGGAAGACAATCCAGCCAATGCGCGTTTAATGGAACGTATGCTTGCTTATTACCCCTCGTATGAATTGTTTACTGCAATGGATGCACAAAGTGGCATAGCATTGATATTACAAAAACAACCGGATTTGGTCTTGCTGGACATTAACCTGCCGGACATGGATGGTTATCAAATGCTGAAATTATTACGCGCCAATCCTAGTTTGGCTGATACACCGATTATTGCGGTCAGTGCGAATGGGCAAGACGAGGACATTCAGCAAGGCTTGGTTGCAGGATTTGATGACTATATAACGAAACCCTTTGAGATCAATCGCTTGGTGGAATTGCTTAGTGCGTATACAAGTGTTGTTGAGGAATAAGTCATATTTGCGCTATGAAGCCATTTACCAGGCTGATAATATTGTGGCACTCAATGGCTTGTGGTTAGCGCCAAAAGTCATACAAAATTTATTTTACTTTTAAAATCATTAGCTTATATTTGCTTAGAGGTGATCCATGGCGTCAAAAGGGGTAAATAAAGTCATATTAGTGGGAAATTTGGGGCAAGACCCTGAAATACGCTATATGCCGAGTGGTGGAGCAGTTGCGACTTTAAGTATTGCAACATCTGAAACCTGGAAAGACAAAAATACCGGGGAGCAACAAGAAAAAACCGAATGGCATCGTGTGGTCATGTTTGGTCGTCTGGGTGAAATTGCCGGGGAATATTTGAAAAAAGGCTCCAAGGTCTATGTCGAGGGTCGCTTGCAAACACGTAAGTGGCAAGACAATAATGGCAATGATCGCTACACCACAGAAATTGTCGCCAATGAAATGCAAATGCTGGATACCCGTGGCGCCGGTGGTGCAGCAGGTTCTAGCAACCAAGCTCATGCCAACCAAAATCAAGCACCTGCTATGAATAATAATATGAATGCGCCAGCCATGAGCAGCGCCGACGACTTTGATGACGACATTCCATTCTAGAAAGGCCTGGGTTTAGGAATCTGAAGCGGCGTGTCTAGCTTGGCTGCATGGTTATAAAAATGTTTGCTTGTTAATTTTTAGACGCCGCTTTTTCTATTTTTATGAGTTAGTTTCTTACACTGATTATTGCGCACTTAATAAACTCACAAGTTTGGCATGACCTTCCCGCCGTGCAACATCTAAAGCGAGTTCACCATGTTTATTCTTAATGCGTACATCGGCATTTAAATTCAATAATTCCCTAACCAGGGTTTCATGATTGTGTTCTACTGCCAAATGCAAGGCTGTATTGCCATAAGTGTTACGGTGATTGATGTCAGCGCCGACGTTTAATAACGCGTGTACGACAGCCACATGACCATTGGATGCACCTAACATCAGTGCTGTATTGCCTTCTTTGCTTTGTGCCATTGGGTCAGCTTTTTTTGCAATCAAAGGGCGAATCAAATGTGCTTGCCCAAGTTGGGCGGCGGTATGCAATAGGCCTAGACCTTCTATATTTTGACCTTGGGCAGAACGTAATAAAGGCAATAATTGTTGTATCACATCTTCATAATTATTTCGCATGGCATACCATAAGGCCGTGTGACCTTCTTCATCACGGATATTAGTGTCAATTCCCAAGCTTATGAACTGTAGAGCGAGTGCTTGGTGGCCTCGTTGCAGAGCTAGAATCAAAGCCGACTTTTTCTGATTGTTAATATGATTGATATTAATGCCGCTGCGTAAAAGCAAACGAATGATTTCCGGGTAGTGGCGACTTACCGCAACAAATAAAGCATTATTGCCTTGATTATCAAGTGAATTGAAATTAGCGCCGCGTTCAATCAAGCGCTGTACTGCTGTGGTATAGCCTCCCTTTGAGGCCCACATTAAAGCATTAGCCCCGTGTTTATCGCGGGCATTAAGATGGGCTCCATTATCAAGCAATAAATCAATAACTTGGATATGTCCATTCCAGGCCGCATACATCAGTGCGGTAGTTTGGTCTTCATCATGCGCATTGACATTGGCGCCACGATTGATTTCCTGTTTCACTAGGTCGCTTTTGCCCTTGGCCGCGACCAACATTAATGCTGTCCAGGTGTCAAATGGCTTGGCATGAGCTAGACTAAATATTAATAATAATATTATGGTAATGCTTGTCTTATAGACTGATGTAACGCGTTTTTTAGTACAACTTTCAGGCATTGGGAATCCGATAAAAATCCGGTATAGTAGAAACTATGTAAACATGGATGTTACAAAATAAAACTTAAGGAAAGGATATATCACCACGGACTATTGTCCAACTTTCATATTGAATTAATCCATATGAGAGAGGCTTTAATAGGTGATTAACGGTGGGGAGCCGTTCTACTATGCATGATCAAGCACAATTCCGATCCCTAAAGGCAAGCGATAAAACGCCGTAAAGTTTTGATAATGTGATAAAAACTGCGAAGTTTGTTTATGGCTTTTAAAATAATCAAATTGCCGTACAAGGGTATCTTGTTGATTTTTCTATTGTCATTAGGCTCAACTGTGAGCGCTAATGATTTACAAGAGGCCCAGCGGGCATTTAAGGCCGGTGAATACCGTGAAGCCTTGATGTTGTTGCGCCCTTTAGTTCGTGAGGGTATGCCTGATGCCCAGTTTTTGCTTGCGGAAATGTATGGGCAAGGTTTAGGTTTAAACGTCAATAAATCCGAAGCGAATCGATTATATGGACTGGCTGCAGCCCAAGGTCATGATCAAGCGAATATAAAATATCATCCACCGGTCAAAAATGCATCCACAGGCGCTGATTCCTCCGGGGCAAGTAAGGTGTTGGATTGGTATCTACCCGCGGCAAAAGAAGGTGATACAGAAGCTCAATATAATCTTGCTTACATGTATGAAACCGGCCTTGGTGTAGATGCAAATCAAGCCAAGGCGCGTAAGTGGTATTTTGAAGCAGCAGAACTTCAACATGATGTCGCGCAAATGCGTTTAGGCATGATGATGATTACTGGAACCGGCGGTGAGAAAGCGGTTAATGATGGAATTGATATGCTTGAAAAGGCTGCGGCCAATGGTAATCGCATCGCAGAAATATTTATGCAAGAATTATTTGATGCTGGTGATATGGATCGAAAGGCGAGTGTTGAAATCGTCAATCAAATTCGCCAAATTAGTGCTGAGGACGGCGAGCAGAAAATAATAACCCAATTGCAAAAACAAATAGAAGTCCTGCGAAAAAACAAGCCATCACAAGCACAGACAAAACCTGTTGAGCGCGCGCCGGAACCACGCTCAAGCAAGAGCATGAAATCATCCAGTGAAGTTCAAGCAATCGATGTGTTGGATTCTCCAGAAAACAATTTACCCCCATTAACATCTAGCTCCAGTGAGCAAATGCCGAAGAATAATAATGTTGCCTCTGACGCTCAGTTCAATTTGGGCAAAGTATTTGATCTTGGTTTGGGCGTAGCGAAAAATGATGCGGAAATGGTGAGGTGGTATCAAGCCTCTGCTGAAAAAGGTAATGCCGATGCTCAGTTGAATTTAGGTATTCTTTATGTGCAGGGTCGTGGCGTGAACAAAGATATGGAGCAAGGGCTTGCCTGGTTTCGTAAAGCCGCGGAGCAAGGACATCAATTGGCGCAGAATTATTTGCAACTTTGGGATAACAAATTTTCCGTTGGTGAAGTCAATAATAGTGTTGCGCTCTCTTGGTTGACTGATGCAGCGCGCGCGTGGAATCTGGATGCGATTTATAATCTTGGTTTTCTTTACGAGAGCGGTCGAGGAGTGTCTGTCAACATGGGTGAAGCCATGAAATGGTACCGTTTAGCTGCATTGCAAGGTCACAACGAAGCACGGACTCGATTGGCATTTCTGCAAAAAGGTGGCGCACCTGTCGCTCAATCGGTGGAGCAGCAATTAGTCACCTCAAAAAATATTAAAGTGAATAATGCGAATAATATTTTAATTGGCAGTATTGTCTTGGGCGTGGCTCTACTAGCAATTATTATTTATTTCTTGCGTTTTCGTGTCGGTAAATTCAATTTGCCAAATCCGCTTAATTTGGCCCAAGGGAAAAAAAGCAATCCCTCGCAAACAACGGTAGAAGGTATTCCCAAAGGTGGTATTAGTTCCAATGATATGGCCTTGCTTACAGAGTTGTGGAGTCATGACAAGCCTGCTGACCTGTCCCAGATGGAGACTAATCATCCCCCTCCCACCGCGCCACCTGTCGATACAAAAGCTGAGTCGGTTGAAAATAAACGCGAGGTTGTCAATGGTATCCGTTTTCCCAGCCTTGACGATGTAACCCGTGAAACTAGTCAGGTGGATGTTGGTGGTAAAGGAATGTTTGGTGAGACAATTGAGCAAGCGCTTGCTGCCGACTCTAAGGGGGTGGCGGCAACAAATGAACCTAAACAAGCGACCCCCGATGTCGAGTCTAAACCCAAACCACAAGTTCCTGCTAGCCCAATTGAGAGCGAAAGCATTGAAACCAATGACACTGATTTTATTGAACGACGCAAACAAAGTCGTAGTTTGTCAGCAGACTTGTTTAATATGAATAATATTTCTCAAGATGCTTTAGCGAGTAGTCGTGTTAGTGCAGATAATTTATTCGGAATTGGTTATGCGATTGACCCTAAGGGTAAAGTGCGAAAGTCCGTGGATGAACCGCAGCGTGTTAAAGCTGATGAGTTTTTAGAAAACTTTCAGGAGAATAGTAATTCATGGGAAAGCTCATCACCAATCAAAGAGCAAGACCTGCAGTCATTCTCTGGACAGGCATTTGAGTTCAATGATTCTGATGCAAAAAGTCAATTCCGACCCAACAGAGAAAAATCAGATCAAGCGAAACTGGCCGAGGAACAACAACATTTGCATCAAAAACTAAAAGCGTCGATTGCCAAACAACAAGAAAAAAATCATGCCGCGCAAAGCAAACTGGAACTGCCTCCGATGGTGGAAGCGCAGGTGCCTGCTGAAAGCCCTATCGATTTGCAAATGCCAGTCAATGGCAGTCACTCCTTATCCGACGTGCATGTAAATATTGCGAATATGTTTGCTCAGGGCCGAGGCGTACCAAAAAATGATATGCTGGCAGCCAAATGGTATCGCAAAGCGGCGACCGAAGGCTCTGCTGAGGCGCAGTACCAATTGGCGCAAATGTATTTTGATGGTCGAGGCGTCGGTAAAGACAGCGAGCAAGCCGAAATGTGGTTACGCAAATCTGCTGATGCGGGTTATAAACCAGCCAAGGAGTTGTTGGAAAAAAAGTATAAAGCAGGCTAGCAAAAGCAAGCCTGAGAAAAAAGACTAAGGCATACCGTGTTTGGTTTCCACTTGAATACCTATTTTCTTGAGAAACGGTGTTGGTAAAATACCTCCAGCGCTAATGATTACCGCTTCATTTGGGAATTCAATTTCGCCGTTTTCAGTTTTAATAATAACTTTGTCTTCCTGAATTTCTTTAACATTACTATGCAGCATCACTTTTAAACGCCCTTCGCTTTCCATGCGACTGACATTATCGCGATTCTGTTCTGCCGCGCGACTAAAAGAGCCACTACGATAAGACAAGGTGACCGTGGTACCTGGTTCTTCAGCGATACTGACCGCTGCTTCCAAGGCGCTATTACCACCACCAACGACCAAGACGTGCATGCCTTGGTATTGGGATGCATCGATTAAGTTATATACCACTTTTGGCAAGTTCTCTCCTGGTACGCCGAGTTTTCGTGGTGTGCCCCGGCGGCCAATTGCCAGCAAAACCGTTTTAACTTGATATTCACCTTTGGTGGTTTTAACTGTGATGCTTTCATCGCTATTTTGGCTTATCATTTCCATGCGCTCTTGGTAACTAATGCGCACACCAGTTTTTTTCTCCACCGCTTGCCAAAATCCAAGCAATGCTTCTTTGCGGGTTTCGTTGATTTTAACTTTGCCAATAATGGGGAGTTCAGCCGGTTGGGTCATTACCAACTTACCACGGGGAAAATGGAATACTGAGCCACCTAAAGAGTCCTGTTCGATAGTCACATAATTCAAGCCTGCTTCATGGGCTGCCAAAGAAGCTGAGAACCCGGATGGGCCTGCACCGACAATCAGCACATCAATGTCTGGACCACGGATTGAGCCGATTCGTTTAATGATTGCTTCCATAGCTTGGCGTCCCTGGGTGACCGCATTGCGGATCAAGCCCATACCACCTAGTTCTCCGGCGATAAAAATACCAGGCATATTGGTTTCAAAATTTGGTTTGAGTAGCGGGATATCCACGCCTCGTCGCTCCGTGCCAAAAACCAGGGTTATGGCGTCCATCGGACAGGAGGCTTTGCAGGCACCATGGCCTATACAGTGTGTGGGATTAATTAAATGTGCGCGGTCGTTGATTACTCCAAGCACATTGCCTTCGGGACAAGCGGCAACACAGGTGCCACAGCCTACACATAAATTAGCATCAACCACTGGATGTAATGAGGCAGGTTCGGTAAGCCCGGCTTCTTGAATGCTGTGAAAGGTTGAGAGGTTTTTTACACTATTGTCGCGTCGATTGCGCAAAAAATAACCAACAATAAGGGCGATAGGTATTCCATAAATTAGAATATCCGCCAAATAATAGGTGATTGACGCCCAAAGTGCGCTCACTACATCTAGAATAAATTGCATTGTGATCAGTTTTTAGTTTGTTTTGGCTGCTGACTTCCCTCGACTAGGATCAAACTAGCAAGTCGCGGTTAAGATGATCTTAACGATGATTCACTAAAATTCTATCAAAAACAAGTTTTAATAAAATTTTGACGATCCAGCCGAACTTGCAAGCAACCAAGTAACAGCGTAGGATTTTACGTCAACGTGGGACGAATCGAGGGTGATGGGAAGCTTCATCCAGTGCGCCGATCACTTCGGTTCAAGTGGGAGTTTACTCATCCGCTAGCAGAAAACACAATAGCGGAAGCGAAGCGTAAGCAAAAGCAAAAGCAATTATGACAAATCCAATCGTCGAAAAAGATCGTGTGAAGTTTGGTCGAGAGGCCAATATCGTGTTATCGATTTTTTCATTGCTGGTCGCTGCCATACTCTACATCTGGTATAACTGGGATGAAGAGTGGTTAAGCAATGCCGATGACTTGATTTATAATTTAGGATTAATCGGCGGACTTATGATGTTATTGCAGTTCGTATATTCCGCACGCAAACGTGTGCAGAAAATGCGAAGCTGGGGTAATTTGAAAGTCTGGTTTGCCGTGCATGCTTTTATTGGCCTTGGCGCTCCTATCATTATCATCATCCATAGTCGTTTTGACATAGAGTCCATCAATGGTGGGGTGGCGTTTTTTGCCATGTTGTTGGTCGTTATTAGCGGAGTTGTTGGCCGTTACCTCTATAGTCAGGTCAGTTTCGATTTAGTCACGAGTCGTGAAGAACTTAAAACTTTGCATCAACAACTACAACAGCGCATTATCAAGGCCTATCCCCTCGTGGCTACTGACGTGGAACAACCCCTCAAAGTATTTATGGTACAAGCCTTTGTGGCTCCACGGTCAATTGCTGAAGCGTTTCGCCAGTCCATGGTGACCGGTGTTAAATCGCGAGTGTTGTATTGGCAGTTATGCCAGTTGCAGCGCCCTGGTGCGACAGGTGGCGGTGGACAAATGACCATGGATACACCTGTGTCGGTTCCCTTATTCACTGGCGACGAGAAAAAATTGTTAAAACGTTACTTGGTGACCTTGTCCAAATTGGCGCGTTTTAATGCATTTAAGATGCTTTTCTCGCTTTGGCGGGTGGGTCACGTGCCCGTTATTTATTTATTATTAATAACCGGTTTAGTTCATGTTCTCGCGGTACACATGTACTGAGGTTTGAGTGTTGCAGCAACAGTTTGCTTGTCACGGTTTGATCAACAAGATTTTTTGCCTGATTGTTCTTTGTAGTGCTGCGCTATTTAGTCAATCGTTACTGGCAGGACCGCTTGATCGTTTTGAGCGATTGGTCATGCCTGGTGAGTTGAGTACGGCTCACGAAAAGTATAAGAAAGACTGTGACCAGTGTCATAAACCATTTGAAAAAGGGGCGCAAAATGATCTGTGTCTGGATTGTCACAAGAAAGTGAATCAAGACGTGATGAAACAAAAAGGACTGCATGGCAAAATTCCTAAAATTGAGCAAATCAATTGCAGTCATTGCCATGCGGAACATCGTGGTCAGGACGCGAATATTGTGCCTTTTGATAGGGACACCTTCGACCATAATCGCACGGACTTTCCCTTGCAAGGCACTCATGATCGTCTTGTTTGTTCCTCTTGCCATAAAAAAACAGAAAAATATCGTAAAGCTGCTAGTGATTGTTATGGTTGCCATAAAAAAGATGATTCGCACAAAGGGCGTATGGGTAAAAAGTGCCAGAACTGTCATATTGAATTATTCTGGGGGGAATCGTATTACAATCACAAAAAAACCGATTTCCCTTTAAAAGCCACGCATAAAAACGTTCGCTGCATCGATTGTCATCCCAACCAGCAATTCAAGGATACCAGTAAAACCTGCTATGCCTGTCATGAATTTGATGATGTTCACCGTTCGGATAATGGAAAAAAATGTGAAGACTGTCACAACGAAAAAGCCTGGGAAATTATTGTTTTCGATCATGACAAAGATACCAAATTTAAATTAAAAGCTCGCCACCAAAGTATTAGCTGTCAAGCTTGCCACAAAGGTGATGTGTATAAAGATATTAAGCACGATTGCATTACGTGTCATGAGGGTGATGACTCGCATCAAGGCTTTTTTGGAAAAAAATGCCAAGACTGCCACGTAGAAAAGTCTTGGTCGCGTAATACATTTGATCACACCAAAGAAACTGACTACCCATTGAAAGGCAAGCATCGAACTGTTGAGTGTATTTTATGTCATAAGGGCGATGTCTATGCTGAGTTGGATGACAAATGCATTAGCTGTCATCGCAAAGATGACTCTCATGAAGGTGAAGAAGGTGAGAAATGTGAAAATTGTCATAATGTCGATGGTTGGGATGGTAACGTCTTGTTTGATCATGGCTTAACCGCGTTTCCGTTGTTGGGGATTCATGCGATTACGCCTTGTGAAGAGTGTCATTTGACTTCGGTATTTCAACAGGCGGAACTCCGCTGCAAGTCCTGCCATATGAAAGATGATAAAGAAATTCATCGCAAACGCTTAACGACCAACTGTGAGTTATGCCATAACTCCAATGATTGGAAGGCGTGGTTTTTTAATCATGACACACAAACGGATTACAAGCTTGACGGGGCGCATAAAAATCTAGATTGCCATGCTTGTCATACGGTAGCCGTGGAGAAAGAGATTGAACATGATCAAAAATGCATAAGCTGTCATGAGCGAGATGATTATCATAATGGCAGTTTTGGTAGTGATTGCGAGCGTTGTCATGTGACATCGTCGTTCAAGAAAATAAAATTATTAAACTAGAAAACGCATGATGCGTTGGGTGGGGAATGTCGTTACTAATAATACAAACTCAAATTAAACAGCGAGTGTGGTTCCGCTTGACTCATGTCATCAGTGTGTGTTTTTTCGCGTTGTTAATGGCGCCATTGGTGCAGGCGGGTGAATTTATACAGGCAGTTGAGTTTAAAAATTTAAATGATGAGTTCGTGCAAATGCAAGTGCGCTTTGCTCACGAAATGGATTATGTGCGCCACTTTCCATCATCGCGTGGGAAAATCGTGCAAATCCAAATTATTCCCAGTGATAAAGGTTTGCCGGTGGAGCAATACAAGTTGCGTGAGTCAGCTGAGTTGCCCGAGCAAGGAATTGTGCCATTACGTGATGTGTTTTATGAAGGCAATGTTCGTGGTGGACCGTTTTTAGTGATTCGTTTTGAGCAGGTGACAAACTACCAAGTGGAGAAATCTGAACAGCAAAATGTAGTTACTCTGAAAATCCGCAAGTCAATCAATCAAACCGCAGCATTGCCAGTGACACCGGAAGCGATTAATGACAAGGAAGAATTGCTCGAGGCAGGCAAGCAAGCTTTGACCCGGGGTGAAAATGAGCAAGCGATTTTGTTTTTCTCTCGGTTACTAAATGAAGGGAATGCCGAGCAGCAGCAAGCAGCAAAAGAATTTGTAGGTTTGGCGCGCGAACGAAATGGCCAATTAGATATGGCTAAACAAGAATACGAAGACTATCTAAAAAAATATGAAAAAACTCCACGCGCGAGTATGGTGAAACAACGGTTAATGAATTTGAATGTGCGTATTGCGAATGCGCCAAAACGGGAATTGAAAAAAGGCAAACGTCAGCAACAAGAACAAGAGCAGCAAGCGCGACAAACCACACAGCATAATTTCTTTGGTCGGTTGTCACAATTCGCGTTCGCTAATCTGATTGATAACTCCGATGATCGAAACTTTCAAGCGAGCACCGTGAGTAACCTGAGTCTGACCGAGCGACGCCGTAATGAAAATCGTGAACTTAAGCTGAGCGCGAGTGCGAGTTATGACATCGGTTATGATCGCGAAAAGGATTTACGTGAGGACATTAGTGCTTATTATGGCAGTAAATATGGACGTGTCCGTTCGTTTTATGCAGAATATAAAGGTCGTAAAGATCGCCGGCAGGCCGCTATAGGACGCATGTCATCGCGTAGCGGTGTGCTGGGACGTTTTGATGGCGCTGAATTAGGCTATCGTCTGTCTGAGAAATACAGTGTGTATGGTGTTGCTGGTGCCTTAGTGGATTATGAACATTTCAATACACCTCAATTGGTTTCTCGGCCCATGCTGGGTGGGCGCTTGGATACGGATGGTGTGTGGAAAAATTGGAAATCGAGCACCTATGCAAATTATCAACGGATTGAAAGCGGTATGGTTGATCGTGCCGCTATTGGTAGTGATGCTCGTTATTACACTCGGGAATATATTTTTTACAGTTTAATTGATGTCGATGCTTACTACAAAAAAGTGAATTTTCTAACGGCGCATTTTACATGGAATAAATCGACCAAGCATAAATTCGATTTTCATTTTGATCGCCGCACCAATCCTATCATGTTTACCACCAATGCCATTCAAGCTGCACGGGTGTATGGCTTGGAAACGGGTGCAGACGCACCAACGACGATTGCCGAGATGATAGATGCGGGTCGCGCTGAAAACGGTCTACATGTTTATACGCAATCAGAGCTTGAGCAATTGGCGCGCGCATATGCGGGTAGTACAACGTTGTTTACTTTGGGTTCGACTACGACCTTGAACAAAACTACCCAGTGGTTGAATACGTTTACCTTGTCGAGTTATGAGTCGGGTCCCGGCTTAATGGCGGGTGCGCCAGATGTCATCATCGCCAAACAAAGTGAAATTCCTTTTATTCCGTTGAGTGGTTATGATGCTCAGCTAAGTAGTCAATATATTCGTCGCGATGTTTGGCAGCCGCAAGATTTAGTCATGGCGTCGACGCAAATGACGGCAGGGGCTGAGAAAAAAAGTGCGGCAATTTATGGGTTGATACGTACGCCGTGGAAGCCGGGTTGGCGTGTAGATTTCCGTGGACGTGTGCAATATACCTACACTACGCGTGAGACTATAATTAAAGACCCAAATGATCCAAAAGAGCAAACATACGTCACATTGAACGAACGCAAAGTCACACAGTTTCAATTGTCGAGTCGCACTGAATATCGTTTCTCCAGAGAAGTTTCAGTTGAAGCGGAAACGGGTATCGATGCCTTAAAAGGCTACGATATTCTTAATGGTGAGCAATCGGCTACGCCAACTGATTATAAACGTTTTTATGTGAATCTGGGTTACCAGTTTTTGTTTTGATAGCCAAGTGGTGATAAGTCTTAAAAGTTAAAAGTCATGATTGAAAAATTATTAAACTGGAAAATTGTCACAGGTGTCGCCTTTTTGGGTTTAGTATTGTTGTATACTTTTCAAATTGTCGAGGCGCCTAATCGTTTATTACAAGACGTTTTGGTGTATGAGGAAGGGCAGAAAAACGTATTGCAGGTGAAATTTAATCTCCCTGTGCGTTATGAAAATCATTTTCCGCAAGGCCCAAGCGATTTTGTGCAAATCAAAATTCGTCCCGTGAGTTTGAGCGGTGTGCAAAAAAATGAATATATCGGCAGCGACACTATTTTACCCGGTTTTTTGGAAAAAGTGCCGGTGTCAGATATTGCTTATGAGGGTGATGTTAATGGTGGGCCATTTCTAAGTTTGCGCTTTAGCAAACCAGTGAATTATCAAATCGCTGAAGATTCTAGTATGCGCTCAATTCTGTTAATATTACCCGCCAGTTAAGCTGGAATTGAATGTGCTAAGCTACTGTATTCGCAAGTAAAATAATTACAAGTTAGGTAGTCTCTTAAGCCAGAGTTCAGAGCTGGGCTTTATCATTCACGATGGCAAACAAATAGTCAGGCTCAGGATGAGCCTAGTTCAATAGCAAATAAACCCGCGATACACAAAAGAATTCAAAGTTGAAGCGGTGGGAATAGAATCAATTCTGTTGCAATATATTGATTTAATTAGAAAAGCAATTGGTCTGGATGGGATGAAAACCAATAGCATCAGTCAGGCGTACTGAGGCGAGTTTTAATGCACAAGGTGAATTTAAAACCAATCCTGTTAGCATTTTTGCTAAGCCTTGGGCTATGCGGTGCGGTCAGTAGTGCCTGGGCTGCCGATCCAGCACGTTCTATCCTGGAAGCGATAAAGGGGCTGGATGAGGTTGACACCAAACCCAAAGCTGAGCAAGCCCCGGATAAAGAATCCGCTAAGAGTAAACAAAAACAAAAAACCGAATCGACAACACCAAGTAGTGATAAGCCTAAAAAACAGGTGTTTGATGTTAATTTTGATCATAATCAAACCGGTTTTCCCTTGAATGGTCAGCATCAGCGTGTGGATTGTGCAGTCTGTCATATCAATCAGGTATTCCAAGGTACACCAAGCTTGTGCTCCCAATGCCATAATAATGTTATTGCGCCCGGGCAAAACTTGGAACATATTCTGACGCAGGGTGAATGTAATGCTTGTCATAATGAAACAATTTTCATTATGGCGCGCATGAACCACGATGTGGTCACTGATCAATGTGATACCTGCCATAATGGTTCTCGCAAGAATGCTCGCGGCAAGCCGTTGAATCACATACCCAACGAAGTGTTGTCGACAACCAATGGCCAGTGCGATTTATGCCATGTGACCACTTATTGGGTGCCGGTGCCTCGGTTCAAAGGCGTGCATAGTACGCTCGCTGGGGATTGTGTGTTATGCCATAACGGTAGTTATGGCACATTAGGCAAACATAGAGCGCATGATCCGACCACGGATTCTTGTGAGGCTTGTCATAACAATCAGAATTTTTCCACGGTCGCGTGGGTTGATCACACCCATATTATTGGCGTGGAATCCTGTAATAATTGTCATGTCGACGATAAACCTAAAGCGCATATTCCAACGGGTACGGAACAATGCGGCACTTGCCACACAGACGTCGGTTTAAACTGGGGGACGCAGCTTGATTTCAAATCCTGGCATAATGTTTTGGTGAGTGATTGTGCCAACTGTCATAGTGGTGTATCCGCTGCTCCGGCCAAGCCGGGTAGCCATATTCTCAGTACGGATGTATGTGAAAACTGCCATGTAGCCAATGCCGATAGTTTTTTAATTTTAATTGATCCTAAACCGGATCATTCACAAATTCTTGGTGCGTGTACGATGTGCCATGCCGCAACGCCCGCGCCCGGTGGCATTCCCGCCCAAGCAAAACCACAAGACCATATTCCTTCGACCGATCGCTGTGATGCCTGTCATTTGTCGGGAGCGACTTGGGCGGTGGCGCCTAGTGCGGTTGATCATACTCAGTTATTTGGATTGGAAAATTGTATTGCTTGTCACAATGGCGTCATTGCTTCATACAAGAGTAATAACCATATCTCCATTAAGTCCCCGGAACTTTGTGAGACTTGTCATACGGCTGGTGGCAGTTGGACCAACATCATCAGCGGCGTTGATCATACGCAAGTCGTCGGTTCATGTGAATCAGCCGGTTGCCATGCGAATGATAAAGGCGTTACTCATATTCCGGCAGGCAACATCTGTGTCGATTGTCATTTGTCGACTAGTACCTGGTCCGATGTTTTGTTTACTCATGGGGTGAATGAACAAGTCAATTGTGCGCTATGTCATAACGCAGTTATGACACCTACTTACAAAAGTGCGGCGCATATTTCCAGTACGGATGTATGTGAAGCCTGCCATAACTTTAATTCATGGGAAGCGATTAAAGTCGATCATGCAGAAGTGACTGGTGATTGCGAGGCCTGTCATTTGGATGCGCGTTCCAGTTCACATATCGCCACAAGCACCAATTGCGCGGCCTGTCATTCGGGAGGAGTTAGTTGGCTAACCGATATCGTAAATCATAACGAAGTCATAGGCGCATGCGTCGACTGTCATCAAAGCGATTATCCGGCCACTCACATCGATACCACCAACGATTGTGCCGCTTGCCATAGCACGGCTGCGTGGGCTCCTGCAATTACCGTGAATCACGATCATGTGGTTGGTTTTTGTGTTGATTGTCATCGTGCGGCAAAAACCACAGCAACTGCTCATATTAATAGCAGTGACAAGTGCGAAGCCTGTCATACCACCTCAACTTGGAAACCAGCGGTCAGTGTTGATCATGTGGAAGTGTTTGGTGTTTGTATTGATTGCCATAACCGTGTGATTGCCCCCGGTAAATCCGATCAACATATTTTAAGTGATGATCAATGCGCGGCTTGTCACGACACCAATCAATTCATGCCAGCCGCCTTTGTTGATCATTCACATTTATCGGGCAGTTGCTCCTCCTGTCATTCCATTCCTAATATCACACCGCCGCATCCTGAGACTGTGCAGGAATGTAATGCTTGTCATAGCACCGTGAGTTGGGCTGAGATTGTTCAAGTTGACCATACGGGTCTAACCGATGGTTGTTCCGGTTGTCATAACAATACGCGTGCACGTGGCAAAGGACCTTTGCATATTGCAACAAGTGAGTTATGCGAGCGATGTCATGTAGTGACTACTTGGTTGAATCCAACCGTGGATCATGCGCAAGTGAGTGGCACCTGTTTTTCTTGCCATAATAACAGCCCCTTCACGGGTAAAACTTCGACTCATATGCCGACTAGTGATGTGTGTGAGTCCTGTCATCAAGCGGGTATTGCCTGGACACCTGCTACCACGGATCACTTAGAAGTGGCCGCTGCTTGTAGTGTTTGCCATAGCCAGGGCAGTGGTTTTGCTACAACGTTTAAGAGCGCTGGTCATATTGCATCGGGTAATCAGTGCGAAGAATGCCATGACACGGTTAGTTGGGCAAATGCGGGTGTGGATCATACTCAAATTGATTTTACCGTGACGCCTTGTGAAACTTGTCATATCCCCGGTGGTGGCGCAACACCCAAATCCAATGGGCATCCCAACACCACCAACGCTTGTGCCGAATGTCATAGTTATATTAATTGGACGCCGATTCGAGTGGATCACGCTCAAGTGATTGGTTCATGCGCGGATGTGGGTTGTCATTCAATACCAACTGGACATATCAGCACCAGTAATCAATGCCAGGCTTGTCATTCCACTAGCGTGTGGGTGCCTGTCTTGCGTGTGGATCACCAACAAGTGAATGGCTCTTGTGTGGGTTGTCATACCATGCCCGGTGGTCATCCCAATACCAGCCAACAATGTGATGCTTGTCATTCGACTTCATTTTGGATACCGGTGCAAACCGTGGATCATTCACAAGTCCTGGGTGCTTGTGCCGATTGTCATCAAAAAAATGCAACCCATATTGCATCGAGTAATGTTTGTGAAGCTTGTCATAATTCAGTTTCCTGGGTGCCGATTCGTGTCGATCATAATGAAGTCTTGGGTTCCTGTGAAAATTGTCATCCACCACCATCAGACCATGTGGCGGTTGGTGTGACTAACAATTGTAATAGTTGCCATTCCACTACCACGTGGGCTAATCCGACGTCAGATTTGCCTCCTGCAGCTGCAGGAGCTGCTCCTGCACCTGCTCCCGCAGCTGGCGGTGGTGGTGGCGGTGGTATGCACTAGCGGGAGTTGCGATTCTGATCACAATATAAAGCTGTTTATTCGCTTTATCGAAAATGATGCTGTTTGATTCCATCGGCAAAAGTAACAACAATTTCTTATTTTTTGGTATGATATAGTCCATATTAATAAAAATTTAGAAAACCGGATTATAAGCTGTTGCCCAAGCATCTACTTTTTTTAGTTTCATTTGCTTTGTTGCTCGTACTGTTTTCATGTGCTCAGAAACAAGAACAAGAAGATACGACGACTGTTCGAGAAAACAGTTTGGTAGTGCAATCGCAGTTTATTCAAACTGAAACCTCAATTCCTAGTATTGTATTAAACTATCTAAATGTAGATCTTGCTGCGTGGATTGTTTTATACGATGGAGCGGAAATATATTCTGCTCCGGTATTTCAAGTCCATTCTCAATTGCTTGCACCTGGTGAGTATAAAAATTTTGTTGTGCCTGTTGAGCAGTCACTCAAACAAACTCGAACTATCACTGTAGCGATATATACTGATAGCAATCAAAATCAACAATTCGATCCGCAAGAAGATTTGTTGATTCGGAATAATGACAAGACTGCATTAATTGAGAAATTTACCTTGGGTGTGCGCAGCCAATATTACGATACTTTGCTGCAATGGCAAACAAAAGCAAACAATGAATTACAATGGCAACTGAATCAGCAATTGTCTCAGGTCTCATCTATTCATCCTGATAGTGCAACAAATCGTTTGGCTCTTACTGCCAATATGCGCTATGCATTAGTTGTACCCGAAAGCTTTGTTATTAAAAACTCAAACAATGAAATTTTATTAGCCGCCACGGCGAATGAATCCCGTTTGCAAGATGATTTTAAGGTGGCGATGGTAATTCAACATTTGGGTTTCAAACGAACACAGCTTATTTTTACGTATACGGAAGAACTGGCGAATCAGCATTTGATTTTTTCTTTAAGTCATGAGGCATCGTCTGCGACTGATATTATTAATGTTCAACATCAATGGGTGGTGAAGACCTGTACTAGCTGCCACGCCACGCTTATGGGGATAACACCTCCCAGTGCTCATGAATCGATAGTCAATCAAGCCTGTGTCGACTGTCATAATCATAGCAGCGCGGCCGGTCCATCTGAGCAACATATGCCGAGTGAGCAAAACTGCGAAGCTTGTCATGATGCCGATTTATATTGGCAACCAGCATTTGTTGAACACGGGTCCGTCCAGCAACGCTGTGAATTTTGTCATAAGGAAAACTCGGGTTTTGCTTCACGATTTAAAACACAAGTACATATTCAAAATGAATCAGCTTGTGACCATTGTCATACCACTCAGTCTTGGTTAGACAAGCGCTTTGTGCATCCACATTTTATTGATCAATGTGAGCAATGTCATCGGCCCCAAGGTGCTGCTACGGCCAAACCAAAGGATCATCTAGACAGTAATAATGCTTGCCAAGAATGTCATGATTATACACGATGGTTAGGCTTGGGCGATCATATTAACGTGACTCAGGCCTGTGTCAATTGTCATGAGCTTGAAAAACCACAGGCGCATATGGTAAGTACGGATTATTGTGAAGCCTGTCATAACACCACAAAATTTTCCCAAGTGGCAGTGATTGATCATGCACAAATTATTGATGTGGAATTTTGTAATACCTGTCATGTCGAGCATAAACCTCAGGCGCATATTCCGACGGGAACTGAGCAATGCAGTTATTGCCATACAGAGGTTGGCTTGAATTGGAATACGAGCTTAACATTCGCCGATTGGCATCCTGTATTAACGAATGCTTGTGCTAATTGCCATGTGAGTGAATTTCGCGGATTAAGTAAACCGGATAATCATATTATCACGACTGACAATTGTGAGGCCTGTCATGCAGCTAATGCTGAAAACTTTAAACAATTAAATCAAACCAAACCCGAGCATGCACAAATTTTAGGTGGCTGTGTCATGTGTCATAGCAGTACGCCTGCGCCAGGAGGCCTTGTCGCGATAACCGTCAAGCCCGATCAGCATTTACAGACAAGTGATATTTGTGTGGCTTGTCATTCTTCGTCTACGCTATGGGACGTGGCACCGAGTTTAGTCGACCATACACATTTTGTTAATGTAGAGGTATGCACGAATTGTCATGATGGTGTTGTTGCATCGTATAAAAACGAAACGCATATGGCGATTAAAACACCTGAGTTGTGTGAAGCCTGCCATAGTGTGGGTGGTCACTGGACAACTATTTTACAAGGCGTTGATCATACGCAAGCTATTGGTGATTGCGAATCAGCGGGTTGCCACATAAATGATAAATCAGCTCAACATTTTCCTTCTTCAAATGCGTGTGCAACCTGTCATTTTTCAACAAGCGATTGGAGTGATGCAAATTTTATCCATAATGTGAGACAAATAAATAATTGCATTAGTTGTCACAATGCAATCACAACAACATCGTACAAATCAGAACACCATCTTAGTAGCAGCGATATCTGCGAAGCTTGTCACAACGTCACAAGCTGGGTGGCGGTACGCATTGATCATAGTGAATTAAGCGGTGACTGTCATTTATGCCATCTGAACGAAAAGTCAATGACACATATCGCCAGTAGTAATCAATGTGCTGCTTGTCATAGTACGGCTGCATGGAGTCCGGCGATTACCGTGAATCACGATCATGTGGTTGGTTTTTGTGTTGATTGTCATCGTGCGGCAAAAACCACAGCAACCGCTCATATCAATAGTAGTGACAAGTGCGAAGCCTGTCATACCACCTCAACCTGGAAACCAGCAGTGAGCGTTGATCATGTGCAAGTGTTTGGTGTTTGTATTGATTGCCATAACCGTGTGATTGCACTCGGTAAATCCGATCAACATATTTTAAGTGATGATCAATGTGCGGCGTGTCATAACATCAATCAATTCATGCCCGCCGCCTTTGTTGATCATTCACATTTAAATGGCAGTTGTTCCTCGTGTCATTCCTTTTCGAATATTTCGCCACAGCATCCTGAGACTGTGCAGGAATGTAATGCTTGCCATAGCACCGCTAGTTGGGCTGAGATTGTACAAGTGAATCACGCAGGTTTAATCAATGGATGTTCCACTTGTCACAACAATATTAATGCCCGTGGCGCAGGCGTGCTGCATATAACAAACAGTGAATTATGCGAACGATGTCATATGGTGACAACTTGGTTGAATGCAACCGTGGATCATGCGCAAGTGAGTGGCACCTGTTTTTCTTGCCATAATAACAGCCCCTTCACGGGTAAAACTTCGACTCATATGCCGACTAGTGATGTGTGTGAGTCCTGTCATCAAGCGGGTA
>Ga0224506_10000960_pt1 | contig 21691 bp, 21 predicted proteins | sample SF_Jan12_sed_USG_2_FD_169108 | JGI IMG/M metagenome (GOLD analysis project Ga0224506, IMG submission 169108) | Sediment microbial communities from San Francisco Bay, California, United States - SF_Jan12_sed_USGS_8_1 | ecosystem: Environmental > Aquatic > Marine > Sediment | place: USA... | reverse complement strand
ATACTGATAGTCATTTTGGTAGTTACAAACATTCTGACATTCGTATTTGCTTATACTCAACGTTTAGAATCTCAAATGCATCAACAGCAAGCATATGAGAACATGATCAGAGCACAGGAAGTAGAAACACTTTCTAAAAAGCAGGCTGAAGAAGCAAGAAGACAGGCAGAAATCGCCAGGCACGAAGCATTAAAAGCAAAAGAACTGGCAGACGAATTATCTAATAAGACGAAATAAACGAATGCCAATCGAGTAGACGGCCGTGAGCTATAAGCCCACGGTGCGCCTCTCACACCACCAAGCGTACGGGTCTCGTACTTGGCGGTTCGTTAAGCATACTACAAAAAGCTCTTTACACCAGCAGTATTACTTTGGCGCTTTTTAGTTTACACATTTATACTCAACGGGCGGCTTCATTAGCTACGGATGGAATACGCAACGTTTTATACCGTGGCGTTAGGCTCTATGCAAAAAAAGTAAAGAACTAGTTGCTACTTGTACCAAAATTTGTATTTTTGGTACAAGTAAAGAAAACATGGGACAAAGTACACCACATTATAAACTTGAAGAACTTCCGCCTCTTAGAGAAAAAATTGAAACAATAAATATATTAAGACAGGCTAATAAATCGACTGCTGCACTAGCTGAATTAAAAGGGATAATGAAGACAATACCTAATCAGGAAATGTTGATTAATGCAATTGTTCTTCAAGAAGCGAAAGACAGTTCAGAGATTGAAAATATAATAACAACACAGGATGAGTTATATAAAGCTTTATCTGTAAATAAGACTAAGATCTCAGCAGAAACAAAAGAAGTTGTAAATTATCGAAAAGCAATATTTCAAGGATTTGATCTTGCAAAGAAACAAGGATTCATAAAGGTCAACGACATTATAAGTATTCAACAAGAATTAATCAATAATACGGCTGGAATTAGGAGTACGCCAGGGACAGTTTTAAAGAATGATACAACTGGAGAAATTGTTTATACTCCGCCACAGGATAAAGATGAAATATTAGGCTTATTAACAAATTTCATAAATCATTATAATCAGCTTGATGATGACTTGTCTCCATTGATAAATTTAGCGATTCTTCATTATCAATTTGAAAGCATTCACCCTTTTTATGATGGAAATGGAAGAATTGGTAGGATTTTAAATATTCTATATCTTATATTGAATGAACTTATTGATGTACCAATTTTATATCTAAGTTCTTACATAACCAAGAATAAACCAGAATATTACAAATTGCTCAACAGAACAAATTTGAAAGGGGAATGGGAAGAATGGATTTTGTTTATGCTTAAAGCAATAGAGAGTACTTCAAAAGATACAATTTCACGTATTACAAACATAAAGAATCAATTAGATAAGACCATCATTCAGGTTCAAACAAAATCACCAAAGATTTACCGAAAAGAACTTGTGGAGTTATTGTTTGAGCAACCATATTCTAAAATAGATTATGTTGTAGATAAGTTAAGTGTTGAGCGAAAAGCAGCATCAAGATATCTAAAAGAATTAGAACGTATTGGAGTTGTTGAATCTCAGAAAATTGGTAGAGAAACATTATACATTAACAAGGAATTGATTGAAATACTTAAACGATAAAGCACTAGAGACCAATCTACTAAACGACTTCGCTCAAAATTAAGCGAAGTGTTCCTCTCACATTTCTCTGCAGAAATTAACGAATGCTCGGGCATATCGCCCTTTGGAACACTCAAATTCTTGAGCTATATTCACCATTCAAGGCACATACAGTAACTGAGTACCATAAATGAACTACCCCGCAGCAAGCTGACGGGGTATCAAGTTGAGTTTTCTACGAAAACATAGTTGTTTCCGATGCAAGCACCGGGGAATTAAACCACTTTAGATTAAAGAATGGAGAACATAGAAATAAGAAAAATAACAATTAAAGATATTGACCAACTACTAAAAATTGGCAAACAGACGTTCATAGAAACGTATTCTTCGGACAACACTGAAAAAAACATGAAGAAGTACATGGAAGAAGGGTTTTCGACCAAAAAAATGAAAACCGAATTGACTGACAAGAACGCTGAGTTTTATTTTGCAGAATTTGAAGGCAACGTAATCGGGTATTTAAAACTCAATGTAAGGCTCTCCCAAACCGTACAAGTGAACGAAAATGCACTTGAAGTTGAACGAATTTATGTTCTAAAAGATTTTCACAGGAAAAAGATCGGACAGCTACTCATCGAAAAAGCAATAGAGGTTTCGGAACAAAGAAAAGTTGACTTTATATGGGTAGGTGTCTGGGAAAAAAACCCGAGAGCAATCCAGTTTTATGAGAAAAATGGATTTGTAGAATTTGATAAACACAAGTTCAATTTAGGAGATGATGAGCAGATAGACATAATGATGAAAATGAAGTTGAATTAAACACGCCCTTTGCGAAAGGGATAGAGGTTAGATCATTTCAAAAACACAAAAAATTATTATATTTATCAACACTACATGAGATATAGTACACATAATGTCTGCTGTAGGGGTGTTATACCACATTAACAACTAATCGAAATGAAAAAAACAATTGCAATTTTAATCACTATTCTAGTCTCCTCATTTGCATACGGACAAAAACCAAGAGCGAGGGATTTAGGCGTTCCATTTGTTGGTGAAACAGGTGAATTCAATGCTATTACAGATGTGAAAGGAGTAGAAGTAGGATATAGTACCATAATTTCTGGCAAAGGAGAAAATATAATTGGTAAAGGTCCTATAAGGACTGGCGTAACGGCAATATTTCCAAGAGGCAAAGCCAAAAAATTTAGTCCTGTTTATGCCAACTGGTACAGCCTAAATGGTAACGGAGAAATGACAGGCACAACTTGGGTAACCGAATCGGGTTTTTTAGAAACACCAATAATGATCACTAATACAAATAGTGTTGGGGTTGTTCGAGATGCAGTGTTAAAATGGTATGTAGATACCGATTGGTATAACGGAGAGAGTTGGTGGTATACCTATCCAGTGGTAGCGGAAACGTATGATGGTTTTCTTAACGATATATATGGTTTTCATGTCAAAGAAAAAAATGTGTTAGAAGCAATAAAAAATTCATCAAGCGGAATGATTGCAGAAGGAAATGTGGGTGGCGGAACAGGCATGATGTGCCTGGGTTTCAAGGGAGGAACAGGCACTTCTTCAAGGATTTTTAAAATCAAAGATTCAACCTATACCGTTGGGGCAATAGTTCAGTCCAATTTTGGGGCAAAAAGAAACTTGTCAATTGTGGGCGTTCCTGTTGGAATTGAATTAAAAGATACCTTAAATTCTGTATTTAATGCACCACCAAAATCAAGTAGACAAGAAGGAGATGGATCAATTATAGTAGTTATAGCTACGGATGTACCTCTTTTACCACACCAATTAAAAAGAATTGCCCAAAGAATTCCTTTAGGAGTAGGGATTGTAGGTGGACGAGGAAGTAATGGCTCTGGCGATATTTTTTTAGCCTTCTCTACTGCCAATGAAAATGCATTTAGTAGGAATAAAACAACAGCTGTAGAAACAATGTCGAATGACCAACTAATGCCTGTTTTTGAAGCAACTGTACAGGCTGTTGAGGAAGCCATTATTAATGCGATGGTAGCCGCTGAAACGATGGAAGGAATTAATGGAAACAAGGTTTACGCTTTACCTCACGACTTGTTAATTAAAACACTTGAAAAATATAATCGGATAAAAAAATAACTTGGCATAACAAACTAAGGGCAAACCTATTTACTAAACTTTTTTTGATAGCCGAAAGTATGGGGGTGAAAACGCTAAAATGAGGTAGCCTAATAACCGAACTAAATTTCTCCCTGCTATCAGTTTGGCAGAATTTTAATACTATCTCAATTGCAGGAGTATTATTTTTGTTTACATTTATTTGTTCTTCTTATATGTATATTTTGAGGTATAAGAAGGATAAAAACAAAACGCAGCTAATGCGTACAATGCTCGTTATGCAAATATTGGCAGTAATTAAGAAAATGAGATAAGAAATAGATACAATCAATAAAACTGAATACCAAGAAGTAGTAAATGTATGGGAATCCTTGGTTAGCGCCACACATGACTTTTTAAGAGAGGAAGATATTGAATATTTCAAACCACTAATCTTACATATTTAGACGTAGTAGAATTGCGATGCATAAGGAATAATGAAAATAAAATAGTTGGTTTTCTCGGTGTCGCTAGACAGCATTTAGAAATGCTATTTATTCACCCAGAATATAGAGGGAAAAGAATTGGTAAAGCATTATTAGATTATGCTATTATCAAATTAAATATGACCAAAGTTGAAGTGAATGAACAGAATGAACAAGCCGTTGGCTTTTACAAACATTGCGGATTTGAAACAATAGGTCGCTCTGAATTGGATTCCTCTGGAAAACCTTACCCAACTTTGAATATGGAATTAAAACAATAAAAACAATTGCCCACAGCACCTAAAAAGGTGCATAGGACGTTTTGTACGGAATGAAAATTTTGTTGTTTTTCAGAAAGTCCACCACGAAGTGTATCTTTGACAATTGTGTGACTATGAGGTGAGGGCGAGACAGTAGTTCTACTCCCCACGACAGCATAGTAATGCGTTAGCTAAAACACTCACTACATTAAAAAATGAAAATTAACAAAGAAAAAGTTCAGTTAAGTAAAGATCAAATTGAGCAATGTATCTCCATTTTAGAAACTTTAAATGGAGATACCAATCAAATATTTGAGATTCCAAAAGATCGAAGAATTGAACTTATTACACAAGCTGGACGACTGTCAAGACCGCAAAGAGAAGAGTTTAAGAAACGTAAAAAAAACGCCAAAAAAAACATCAAAAGAAAAGCTGCGGAAAATGATAAACATGCCCGTAATAAAACAGGAATACGGAGTGCTCGTGAAGCCTCTGTTTTTGTAGCACCTAAAATGATAGGGAAGAAAGGTGAGGAAGCCAATCCTGTTGATTCTTCAGTAGCGCCACGTAATTGCTATGTATGTAAGGAGGTATTTACAACCCTGCACCACTTTTATGACACAATGTGTACCACATGTGGCGATTTTAACTATGCCAAACGTTTTCAAACGGCAGACCTTACCGGACAAGTTGCTCTGGTTACCGGCTCTCGCCTTAAAATTGGCTATCATATTACGCTAATGATGTTACGAGCTGGCGCCACCGTAATTGCAACGACAAGGTTCCCGGTAGATTCCGCATTGCGTTATGCCAAAGAAGAGGATTTTAAAACATGGGGGCATCGCCTTAAAATACATGGGTTAGATTTAAGGCATATTCCTAGCGTAGAGATATTTTGTAATTATATTGAACAACAATACGACCGATTAGATGTACTGATCAATAATGCCGCACAAACCGTGAGACGTCCAGCTGGTTTCTATCAGCATTTATTGGCAAACGAGGAATGTGATATTTCCAAACTGCCCCTCTTGACAAAAAACGTTTTATCAGATCATGAAGCTTGCTTACGAGAATTAGGAGCAATTAGTGATCTGATAGAAAACCAAGACAAGAATTTACCCGTTACTTGGCATGGGAAGCAAGTGGGCATTGGCCTGAGTGCTTCTGCAAAATTATCCCAAATCGCCTACACTGTAGATCATTCTTTAACAACAGAGGAAGTTTTTCCGACTGGTAAAATGGATGCTGACTTGCAACAAGTTGATTTGAGAAAGACAAATAGCTGGAGATTAAAATTAGGAGAGATTCATACGTATGAAATGTTAGAAGTTCAGCTCGTTAACTCTGTGGCTCCTTTTGTACTCTGCAATCGATTGGTTCATCTCATGAAAAAAGACAACACAGGCATGAAACATATCATCAATGTTTCCGCTATGGAAGGTAAATTCCATAAATACCACAAAGAAGCTCGCCATCCCCACACCAATATGGCTAAAGCGGCATTAAACATGATGACCCTTACTTCGGCCTCAGATTTTGCGAAATACGGAATATTTACCAATGCCGTAGATACTGGATGGGTAACTGATGAGGATCCTATTGAGTTGGCCAAAAAAAAAGAAGAAATTCATGACTTTCAACCCCCTTTGGATATAGTAGACGGTGCAGCCAGAGTGATGGATCCTTTGTTCGATGGGATTAATACTGGAAAACATTGGTGTGGTAAATTTCTGAAAGACTATCGCCCAGTTAGTTGGTAATGTTGAGCTATTTTTTAAGATGATACACCTGTAATATAAAGTTACACCCTTCTTTCAAGGTTCGCACTTTAGAGGAAATAATATTTCTGCTTCTAAGATTATTGATTTCGAAGAATAAGCATAAAATTATAATACAGCTACTACGCATATGGTGCATAGTAGGAAGTTGTAGCCAATCAACTAATAATAAAACTGACACAGCTATCAAAGACTAATAAAATCGAAATTATCGATCTTTGGAATAATGAATATCCTTAAAAATTGAATTATAAGACTCTAGCAGATTTTGAAAACCACCTTACTAAGGTAAACGATCAATTTCATATCATACTGATAAATGAAGATCAAGAAATTAAAGGTTAGTATTTGACTTTAATCGAGATAATGAAAAATGGTTTGCGATAATTTAGATTCAAAACAACACGGAAACAGATTTGGCATAAAAACATAGCGTCTTGCTTGGATGCGTTTCAGTTTGTACATTTATACACAACGTGTGGTTACATCACAAAATCCCCTCAGTTCAATAGTGAAATGTTTCATTCAAAATGGAGACCTTCATCATAAAAATGACAGGAATATTTCCTAATATTGATTTTAGCTTCGACCTACAGGATTGTACTTGATTAAAGTTGAGAGTTAAAAGAAAAGAATGAGAAACGCCATTATACCCATTATTTTTCTGCTGCTATTCATTGATTTTGAGATAAAATCACAAATAGACACAACCCTTGTGTCTAAAAATGTATTGTATTTTGAAGGTGCTGGTATTGGTGGGTATGGCTCCATTAACTATGAAAGGTTGATATTTAGAAAAGCAAATTTATGGGTTAATACAAGAGTAGGGTTAAGCACGTATAATCTAAAAGATTATACGGCAAAGTTTAATCCCGACATAATACTACCCTTTGCAATTAACGGACTTTATGGTAATAACCATAAAATAGAATTTGGAATTGGTCAAACGATATCAAATAGTGTAAGTGCAAATTATTCAACTTGGCAACCAGAAAGAGTGACTAATTTTCATGCTAATTTCACCATTGGTTATCGGTTTCAAAAAAAAACCGAGGGATTAATGTTTAGGTGTAACTATTCTCCTATTATTAAATATCATAAATACTATAGACATTGGGGGGGTATCTCTGTTGGATATTCTTTTTAATTTTATAACATGAAATATACATTAGCCCTTCTCAATATATTAATTATTGTATCAGGTTGCCAGAAAGCAGATTTTGATATTTCAAATTTAAATAACCATGAAATATCGGTTTATGGTCATGGAGGTATGGGGATTGGACAAACATATCCCATAAACAGTTTTGAATCAATATTTCATTGCTTAAGTATAGGTACTGATGGAACTGAGCTAGATGTCCAAATGACCAAGGATAGTGTTTTAGTTGCTTTTCATGATAGATCACTCGATCATTCCACCAATATTTCAGGACAAATCATCAATAAAACATGGGATGAAATTAGTGATGTAACCTATACAAATCCATCATTTACAAACTATAAGCTAATTTCGCTAGACGAATTGCTTGATAATACTCAAAACATTCATGACTTCACGTTTACTTTTGATTGTAAACTATATCATTCTACCAATGATTTAAAAAGCTATTATACTTCATATGTCAATGCTATCAATAAAATTACAGACAAATACAATTTGCATAATAATTTGCTTATTGAATCTCAAGACACCACCTTTTTAGCTTTACTACAAGCAAGCAATCTAGATCATAAGTTATTTATTTATCCCGATTCGTTTGAGGAAGGATTAAAAATAGCAAAAATTATGAATCTATATGGGATAACCATATCGACTGAAAAGATTTCCAAAGCACAAATAGAAGAAGCGCATAATGAAGGATTATTTGTAGCTATTTGGAATACTCGTACAAAAAAGAAAACTATTGAAGCAATACATAAACTCCCAGACATTATTCAGTCAGATAAAGTTAACTATTTGGTCAATCAACTAAAATAAGAAACCCCATCAACTGCTAATAGCAACCCTTACAAAGCAGTAAAAATGATGAAAAATGAATGCCTATTTTCCCACATTTCTCAAATTATTATTCATACATCATTCCATTTCTTTTTTAGTGGGTTGAAGGCCTAAGAAATAATTGTATATTAAAGTTAACACTAGCACAAATAATGCCGCAGTAACCCCTATTAGCACATCATAATACGGCTGTACAGAGAGGGCTATTCTAATGAGTATCGTAGCCAGGACAAAGGCAGAATACCTAAATATTTTATAGTAGTTGTGGGTGTAACGAAGAGCAACCAATACAATTACAATATCACTAAAAATCAAGATGCTGAAAAAAGTATGGAAAGAGTGCAGGTAGTAACCCTCAAAAACAAAAGTTGTAACATCGATGTACCCTACAATTGCAAAAGCCACAAGCAAGAATAATCCAATCAATTTTTTAAAGTACACAAATTGCTCTTGGTCATCTTCTATTTGAGAAAGCTTGATATGCTTTTGCAGTTTATGACTAAAACCGATAATGGTAAAGACAGCAATAGCCCCAAAGCCATAAATGGACATAAAAATAAAAGATTCTTCGATATTTGACCAAGTAAACGCAGGGTCGATATGGCTAAACTGTTTGAACCCATCTCTAAGAAAAATAAGCGAAAGCAGCTCAAATTGTTTGCCGACTGACTTGGCCACCGACTGAGGTAATACAAAAATTAGACGTAGTAACTCTGTAATTAACAGCAGGGTGAATACTATTTCAACCGAGAAAAAAGGGTTCTTAAAATCATTATTAAACTTACCTAAATGAATAACATCGTTAATCACCAACACACTTAAAATAGAGCTGATGATAAAACAGAATACTAATACAGTACTCACTATTCGCAAACTTGACTTCCCCTCCCAGAGTGCTTGTATTTTATCAAAAAACGAGCTGATATTTAATAGAAAAGATTTTACCATACAATAATCGTGTTTCAGGTTTAATTTTTTGATTTCTTTTTACTACGCTCCCAACCTTCCGACCCACATTTCACTTTGTTTTTCTTGTTCTTCTTATTAGGGATAAATGTTTTTAGCATAAAATAAGCCCCAATGCTAGTCGATTCTTTTCGCACCAAAAAAGGAAGAAAATCATGCGCTCCAATTACAAGTGGTCCCAAATGAGTAGCCAGCCCCATATTGACCTGACCTTCGATATTCATATAAAAAGGGACATAAAGTCCTAGCCAATTATTTTCCCACCGGGGGGTTACGGTTATGTTCGATATATCATGAACGTTATAGTCCGAAAATTTAAAGAAAGAAAGGTTAGCATAGACGTTGGCATTAACAAACACGTTTTTTTTCAACCGATAATCAATGTTTCCTTGAAAAGCGGTGGGCAGCCCCATTGTATACTTTCCCGATTTTGTGGAGAAATTAACCATATTATTAAGTGAGTCGCCCAACGCAGCGGGGTTGTCGTATGATCCTTGAAATTGATTTAAGTCTACGATGTCTGTACCATCTAGTACCACACTAGCCTCACCGCTATAGGTACCATAATTATATTTTAACCGACCAACATCCAACAATGAAAATCCAAGTTTATATTTGTATTTAGGAATGGTGTTGGTCTGTCGATTATAATCACCAATTATTTTCGTTGACGAAGGGGTTGACCCTCGTATACCATCATAATATTCGAGTTCAATGCCTAGGTCTACACCAAGTCCTTTCGCTCCTTTAAAAAAGGAGAAATTACCATCCACAATGGTTTGAAGTTTTTCGGAATAACCAAAATCTAATGAGAATTCTGGAATTAGCAATAATTTATCTCCTATGTTTTGAATATTCCCAGTAATAAAATTGACATGTGCGCCTCCGTTTTCTATCAATAGTTTTGCTGTAATCCCTGCCTTGATTTTTTGGTAAGGAGTATGCCTGACTACTTGAGCGTAAGTGACACCATATTCCTGCCAACTATTTATTTTTAAATAATACTGCTGGTTAGCATAACGCTGATCAAAAAGAGATGTATTGTTAAACCCATCGGCCATTAATGTAGCTAGATCGCCTGTAAGGCCATCAGCATTCAAATACGTGCGTACACGAGAGGTAAACCCTACCGCTTTTGCATTTTTTAATCGCACCATAAAGGAGGGACCAGTAGCTTCAACATTAAGAAAAGCATATTTCGTTTCAACATCTCGGATAAGTTCTGTGGTAATTGCTCCGAAGCTGAAATTCATAAAAGCACGGCTTCTTATGGCTTTTCCGTAGTTGTTATCGGCAAAGGCATTCACCCCTACAAAAACGATGTCCCAAGGGTAGGCATTGTCGGCAATAGACGCAGGTTGATGAATACTACCTGCTGCCCCAGCATAATTCCCCGAGACAAATCCAGGATAAGATTGTCCTAATGAAGAGGTGTATCTCCCCAGTAAAAGTAACATCAGAAATATGAAAGGTGTTGTTGTTTTCACAAATCAATATTCAAAGTAAAAACATGAATATAACTAATTTACAAATAGATAGGTAGGTAGATTTAAAAATACATCTTTATTCTTACGAGGAACTAGCCCTTTTTATTCATCTAACAAAGCGGCTACCTTAACAAAACGGCATTGATCATATGGGTTAAAAGAAGATTTATTGATATATTGACTAGCTAATTACAAAAAGCAATACGACACTAATTTTAAACACACTACAGATGAAAAAAATCATACTCCCCTTACTCCTCAGCTTCCTTACTTTCGGTTTTACTAATGCGCAAGACTGGCCTAATTTAGCTCGGTTTCAAGAAGAAAATGCAGCACTTACCACCCCTGCTGAAGGTGAGCAGCGTGTGGTTTTTATGGGAAACTCAATTACAGAGGGATGGATCAACCAACGCCCTGAATTTTTTGAAGGGAAGTCATATGTAAACAGGGGAATTAGTGGACAGACAACCCCACAAATGTTAGTGCGATTTAGACAAGATGTGGTTGACCTAAACCCATCGGTAGTGGTTATTTTGGCTGGGATAAATGATATCGCGGAAAACACAGGACCTTCGTCCATAAAAATGATAGCCGATAATCTTTTTTCGATGGCCGAAATAGCAAAGGCGAATGGTATTAAAGTTGTGTTTTGTTCCGTTCTTCCTGCCTACGATTTTCCTTGGCGACCAGGGTTAGCACCTGCTGATAAAGTGATTGCGTTAAATAAATTAATGAAAGAATATGCTTCTAAAAACAAAGTCGCATACGTAGATTATTTCTCTGCAATGGTAGACGATCGTAATGGATTAAGAAAAGAATTAGGAACCGATGGAGTGCACCCAAATGCTTCGGGATATGCTATTATGGAGCCAATATTAGAAGCGACCTTATCGAAGGTGGTGAACCAAAAAGCAAAGAAGAAAAGGAGGAGATAAAAAATCAGTATAACTCAAAATTTTCGAAAACGAGTAGGTATTACTCTACTCTTTCATAAGCGCCAATATCGGGTTTGGCATCGCGAAAGTTGCCTTCTATGTCTTCGATAATGCCAAGGATAGCCCCTCCGTCTTTGGCAACAGAAAGAGTGTCTAGTTGGTACTCGTAATTTTGAGGATCAATAAACCGAGGGGCTTCATCAAATACATTGGTGTTTGGGGAGATTGATTGATCGGTAGTTTTGATAATGTTGTTGTTTAAGACAAGGTCGAAAAGTTGACCTCCAGCATTGCTCAAGAGTATTTCATTTTCCAAACTCCCCCAGATAATAGAGTTCGTCATTTCTACAGATAGTGCGTCCGTTAACACTTCAGTATCAGAAATCGGGAGGTTGTCCGAAAATAACACAGCAGGCTCCTCTCTGAAAAAATCAAACGAATAATTCGCAAATGTACAATGCTCGTAGTGGTAATTTCCTCCAGCCAAATTCGCTACCACAAACTGACCACAATTGTTGATCAATGTATTGTACGCATACACATCAGAGGTAAAGGCAGCAAGCCCTATTACCGACATGTTTTCAATTTTCGAATTGCTCAACACCAAATCGGGATCAATATTACTATCTGGTGTACCTAACCAAATACCATAAACAGCATTTCGAATATCTGTGCAATTGATATGATTATTCGTGCTGGTTTTGGTAAAGAAAACACCATTCCATTGACCTGGTGCATTTCTATAGGCTTCATCTTGTCTGATGTTCGTAATCGTTATTCGATCACCAAAAGTGCCTTTTGCATCTAGACTACCTGCCACGATTATCGCTGTATTTGCACTAGCATATATTTTTGTACCTGAGTTAATGGTAAGCTTACACCCGTTTTCTACAACTATAGAATCGAGCAATACATAAGGTCTTTCATTTGTCCACACCTGATTACAGGTCAGTATGCTTTTTTTTATAAAATAAGCATCTTGTCCCCAAGCTACTAAGTTGACAAATTGAGGATTACCATTGGTAGTAAAATCAAGATAATCGTTCACTAAAAAAGGCATGTTTTGATCTTTAGGGTCAATCTTCACAGTGATGAGTACCTGAATACTGTCCTTCCCTAGAATAGCGATGTTTTCGAACGTGTTATTTGATTCTCCGTTTAAGGTAATCGAAAAATTTGATTGCACCTCTCTAGTTGACACCGTAGAGATGTTTACTGCATTTTCTAAATCATTATATACCCAAATCCTTTTAGAGACACTTCCTACGGTAGTAAATACGGTGTCGAAAACGACAGAATCGGCCGAAAACCGAAGTTTCGTACTCGATTCGGTTGTGAATTGATCCGTATCTTGCTCACATGCGAAGGCAATAATAGCAATAAGAAGAGATGTATATATCTGTTTCACTAGCTTGTAAACGACTTAAAATTAGATTACGTATAGTTTGCTTTTTTCATTTTTCGCTACTTTGCAAACTTATTGGTGAAGTTGTAAGCAAAAGCTTTGTTCTTTTTGCAAACATAGTGTTATTAATTGATGTTTCGCAAAACAACGCAATGACAGTGTTTGTTTGTTTTGCATAATTAGCGGTTATTTTATCTTTACTACTTAAAATAGTATTATTCGCTACCAGCTTTCATTTTTTCTGTGCTTTCGGCAATACGCAATTGCTCAATAAAGTTTCCGATATCTCCATCCATAACCGTAGGTAGATTATGTTGAGAATAACCAATTCTATGATCGGTCACGCGCCCTTGCGCATAATTGTACGTTCTGATTTTATCGGAACGATCGCCACTGCCCACCATGTTTCTACGTAGACCTCCTACTTCCTCATTATGTTTGGCAAGCTCAATTTCATAAATACGAGAGCGAAGTACTCTTAGTGCTTTATCAAAGTTTTTAAGCTGTGATTTTTGATCTTGACATTGGACTACCGAACCCGTTGGCGCATGTGTAAGTCGTACTGCCGAATAAGTGGTGTTCACCGACTGACCACCAGGGCCTGACGAACAATACGTATCCTTTCGAACATCATTCATGTCAATTACCACTTCAACATCATCCATTTCGGGAAGCACCGCAACCGTGGCTGCGGAGGTATGAACCCGACCCTGTGTTTCGGTAGCTGGGACACGTTGTACTCGATGTACCCCTGATTCAAATTTTAAAGTGCCATACGCTTCTGGTCCACTAATGGTACTTACAATTTCTTTGTACCCACCAGAAGAGCCTTCTGTTAGATCAAGAACGGTAAGTTTTAATCCACTCTTTTCACAAAATCGTTGATACATCCTGAAAAGATCACCTGCAAAAATCCCTGCTTCGTCTCCACCTGTGCCTGCTCTAATTTCAAGAATCGCTTCTTTATCATCATTTGGATCTTTAGGTATCAACATTTGCTTTAGCTCGCTTTCAATTTTTTCTTTAGCGGGATCAAGTTCATCCAATTCCATTTTTGCCATCTCCCGAAATTCAGGATCCTTTTCCGTGTCTAGGACTTCTTTCGCACTTGAAATGTTCGAAAGTATTGTCGAGTATTCGTTGTATTTTACAACTATCTTTTCAAGATCTTTGTACTCCTTGCTTATTTGAGAGTATTTTTTCATGTCAGACATGGCGTCTGGCTGAACAATGAGCTGTCCAACTTCCTCGAATCGATGTTTAATATCTTCCAGTTTCTGAATCATAGTAGTTCTAATAATTATTCAAAATTAACAAATTGGATGGTTTTATTGATGAGCGAATATTAATTCTTTTCCATAAACCTTTCGAACAAATTCTTATTTTTGTTAAAAATTAATTCATGAAGCACCATTTGTCTTTTTTTTTATTGTCTTTTTTACTTGTTGGGTGTAATCATCCTGGGCTAAATGAAACACAACGCCAACAGTTAAAAGAAGGAAAAGTTAATCGTACTATACATCGCGTTACAGACGCACAAATATTAGAAGTCACTTCTACAAAAGGAGAAACCGTTTTCAAAACATTAACCTCTCCCAATGACACTTCTATGACAGGTCTTCGTGCTATTTGGGTGTACGATAGCGCTAAAATTCATAATACTAAAATGGCACAAATACAGGACGCTTACCTTTACTCAAAAGAAAATAAACTAGCACTGCCTCCACATGTAGAGCAATTTAATACCGACTCGTTGTTGTTTGTAAAACCCGCTCATTTTCAAAATAAAGAAGGCCTTTGGTTTATATTATTCGATAAACGAGAAATCGTGAAGTCAATTGAATAAAAGGGGCCTATACTAAGGTTATAGACGAAGGTTTAAGGCTTCAACATGTCGTACAGGGACATTAATTGTTAGTCCGTTTTTTACAACTTTTATTTTCCCTACAAACTCAGCTTGCATTTTTTTTCCTGAGAGCATTCCAAATATACCATTCAGCAAACCAAGTTGGTTAAGGTCTACATCAACATGGATGGGAACTACAAAATCGGCATTGGGCAATATTTTTATTTTCTCTTCTTGACTTACGTGGCCTACATTTTTCCCATTTATCAACACTTCTATGTCAACGTCTTTAAGTTTTAACCCTTTATTATTAGGGTTATGAAACACCGCATTAGCCGTAAAAACTAGGCTGCTACCTGATATTTTTGAGGTTTTAATTTGTGTAATATTCTTAAACACGGGTGGTTCTTGAGGCATACTACAAGCCAATAACAGTAGTGACAAGAATAAAAAAAGTGGGTGTTGAATTTTCATAAAAGGTGAATGGGTAGTGTAGTAGTTTCTATTCATTTTATTTTGGAAACAATGAAGCATCTAGATTAGGAATAATATTTAATGCATTCTTATAGTATAGTTTTTTCAATATTTCATCGGGTAAATTTAGACCATACATTTTCCAATAGGCGTGATACTTTTTGTAATAAGGAAAGTATTCATCATTAGACTCTAATACTCGAAAATAGGTGGGGTATTCTTCGGGTTTCCAAGAGTCTTTCCCAAAAAGCACACGGTCTTGATATTTGTTAAAAAACAGGTTCGCCATACGTGGCTGTCTTCCTAACTCGGCAATAACAGCGCCTATTTCTACATACATATTTGGCATTTCGTCCAATAACTCACCAAGTTTGGCTAGGTCGTTGGCATACCAACCCATGTGTGCATTGATAAAAATTGTTCCGGGGTGTTTTTGAAATACAGCATGTTGTTCGTCTATAATTTGTTGCCACGGTACTGGGTCAGTATTCGATCGCTTTCTTCTTGGGTGTATTTTTAGCTCTAACCAACGTTCGTTATTCGCATCTTGCTCGTCCCAGAAAGGTTTTGGGTCAGCCGCATGAATTAATACCGGAATACCTAGTTCACCACATTTAGCCCAAATTGGGTCAAGGCGAGTGTCATCAACTGAAACTCTATTTCCTTCAGTATCTTTAACACTAAAACCAAGGCTCTTGTATATTTTTAAACCTTTCGCTCCTACTTGTACATCTTCTTCTAGTTCTTTAACAGCCTTTTTCGTCCAATCTTTCTCCCCAATACCAGAAAAGGAGATATTCGTAAATACCACCACTCTTCCAGATGCGTTTGTATTACTATTTTCTATCGCTCTCTTTAAGTAACTGTTATCATTTACGCCAAACCCTCCACTTTCTGTTCTCTTAAACCCTCTTCCACTTAAATTAACCATTATTCCCATATTTATCTTATCCATTTCAGCAGTAAGTGCTTTTAAATCTTGGTCGGGCATCCGATACTGGTGGCTATGAACATCGATGAATGGATATTTCGCCTTACTAATTTCATGTTCAGGCACAACGAGTGTAGATGGAGGGTTGTATTCCTCGAAACTCATATTCTGAGCATGAATAGATGAAAAAGAGATTAGGAATAGTACTAAAATGATGAAAATAAAGTGACGTTTGTTCATGATTTTAAAATTGAGTGATAAACATAATACGATTTCTTGACTTTTTTGTTAAAAAAGTAACAACAAAAAATGCCCAAACGAATAATTTGGGCATTGAAAATAACTTTTAAAGGGTATTAATCATTAAAAACACTTGACATAAAGAACGCTGCACCAGCCATAGATAAATCTTTCATAAAACCTGGCATACTGATTTGGTTACCGCCCATCACTCCTGGCAAGTGAAGTAATAAAGCAAATAACAAAAGCATCACTCCAAGTAGCATTGTAGCCAATTTCGCTTTCTTTTGAATAATAATACTGATTGCGGCTGCCAACAATGCCATACCAGTAAGGTATACAAACACAACTGGAACCGGGAAAAAAGAAGGTACCATGCCTGCCATCTGGTTGGCATTAGTAAAATGCCCGATAGCAAACCCTAGCAATGGTAAAGCATACATAATACGACCGATTAATCCTAAAGGTAAATTTTTCATATAAATAATTTAGATGTTTAAACAATTAAATATATCTAATTATAATTAGACAACAAACAATTACGTCCAAATGATGACAATAGGAGTGCCATACAATTCATATATTTATGGTCAATAAACGTGCAACTATTGTTATTTTTGCTCACTGATAATTTGAAAGAACACATGAGTGATTATTTAGAAACGACCAAAAACGTATATAAAAAAGCCGCAGAGACCCCAGATGTAGGACTTTGCTGTACCACAACGCCTGTATGGCAATTGCCTGACCTTACTATTCCAAAATTAATGTTAGACATGAATTATGGGTGTGGTAGTACTGTCCACCCTCGTGATTTGGTTAATCATCCTAAAACACTTTATGTGGGTGTTGGTGGAGGCATGGAGCTACTTCAGTTTGCTTATTTTAATAGAAACCCAAAAGGAGTGGTAGGGGTAGACGTAGTAGATGAAATGTTGACCGCAAGCAAAGCTAATTTTAAAGAAGCCGAAAAATTAAACCCTTGGTTTAAATCCAATTTTGTTACGCTAAAAAAAGGAGATGCTTTAAACTTACCTGTGGCGGATGAAAGTATTGATGTGGCAGCCCAAAACTGTTTATTTAATATTTTTAAAAAAGAAGATTTAACAAAAGCACTTGAAGAAATGTACAGGGTGTTAAAACCATTCGGACGTTTGGTATTGTCCGACCCCATCTGCAATCAAGAAATGCCCGAAGCACTACTACATGATGACACACTACGCGCACTTTGTCTTAGTGGTGCGCTTCCTTTAGATGAGTATATTAAAATGATTACAGACGTTGGTTTTGGAACCATAGAAATTAGAGCCAAACGACCTTATCGAATTTTATCGCCTAACCACTACGTTACTCCCGAAAATATTTTTATTGAAAGTGTTGAGGTATGCGCCATAAAAGATCCTATGCCGAAAGATGGCCCATGTGTGTTTACAGGTAAAACAGCCATCTATTATGGTAATGAAGAATACTTTGACGACCATCAAGGACATGTGCTAATGCCCAACCAACCGCTTGCTGTATGTGATAAAACCGCTTCGGCATTAGCCCGTTTAGAACAAGGTGATATCTACATTTCTGAGTCAACTTATTTTTATGATGGTGGGGGCTGTTGTTGATTTAAATATTTAGCTATAAATTGGAGGTAAATTAAGCACTATGAACAAAATTACCTCCTTTTTTATTTTCCTTTTATGGATTGGCGGAGTGGAAGCACAAACCAACACCTCTCTTTTTGATGAAGGAATACGCCTTTTAGAAGCTGAAAAACTAGAAGAAGCGAAATCAGCTTTTTCAAAAGCGATTGAAGAAAACCCCAAGTTGAAAGAAGCCTACAATAAACGGGGCGAAGCCAAAAATTTGCTAGAAGATTTTTACGGAGCTATTGGCGATTATAATAGGGCACTAGAATTGGATGAAGCCTTTGCCGAAGCCTATAATAATCGAGGAGTAGCGAAATATAATTTAGGAGATAATTATTCGGCCATTGAAGATTACGGACAAGCAATTCTTAAAAACCCAGAATTGGCAGAAGCGTTTGCAAACCGTGGACTTGCATATTATGACATGGATGAATTAGAAGCCGCTTTTTTTGATTTTTCGAAAGCGATAGAACTTGACCCTAATGATCCTGATAAATATTTTAACAGGGCGGTGATTCGTGCCGAACTTCAAGAGTACCTAAGTGCTATTGATGATTATTCCAAATCGCTCGAACTCGATAGTTCAGATGCCGATGTTTATAATTTTAGAGGTGTTGCCCTTTTTAATTTAGGAAATGTAGAGGGTGCATTAAGCGATTACAATAAAGCCATTGAAATGGACTCGACCGATGCCTTAAAGTATGATAATCGTGCATTGGTACATGGTACACTTGAAAATCATGAGGCTGCACTTAAGGATTATAATAAATCTATCGCACTTTTTCCAGACGATCCTGACACCTATAATTTGCGAGGCGTTGTAAACTATCTTTTAGAAAAAAATGAAGCCGCTATTGCTGATTATGACATAGCACTACGTATTGATCCTGAAAATTCAGTTTACTACGATAACCGAGCATTGGCAAAAATAGAATTGGAAGATTATGATGGAGCAATTACTGATTTTTCAATTTCTCTCGAACTATTTCCAGACGATGCGGAAATCTATTTACAGCGAGGCTTGGTAAAGTTTGAAATTGGAGACAATAACGATGGCTGCCTCGATCTTAAAGCTGCTCAAGAACTTGGTCACCCCGAGGCGAGGACAGAGATTAAAAAAAATTGCAAATAGGAGCTTTTCAGCCTATGAAAATTATTTTCGTAGTAAACAGCCATATTAAACGTCTGAAGAAGACTTTGGAAGAAATCAGGCATGAATTTGCTGATTTCCAAATATCATTTGCCCAAACGCAATATAAAAAACATGCCATTGAAATAGCAACCGAAGCGGTTCATAATGAATATAGCTATATTATAGCTGTTGGTGGAGACGGCACACTAAATGAGGTACTCAACGGCATGATGTTGGCTTCTGTCCCTATTAATACACTTCCTGTTTTAGGGGTGCTTCAGAGGGGTTCAGCAAATGATTTTTCTAGAACCATTGCCACCGACAGTTCTGTAATAGCATTGAAAAACAAAATAATTGAAAAAGCAGACAAAAAAATAGATGTCGGCAAAATAAAACTGATTACTGAAGCTGACACCACAAAGTTTTTTATAAACATCTGTGGGCTGGGTTTAGGACCTGAAGCAGTGAAAATAAAAGAGAAAGCTCCAAAATTTTTAGGTGCTGAATTTTCTTATTTTAAATCCATAATTCAAGGATTTATGTCATACCAAAAGAAAGAAGTAGCCTGTTATGGCGATGACTGGGAGTGGAAAGGAAACCTATTACAAATGGCAATAGGCAATGGACGATTTTTTGGGAATAGCATTTGTATCTGTCCTGATGCCGCTATAGATGATGGTCTTTTTCATGTTTCTTTGTTTGGTGAACTTACAGTAGTTGATTATTTGAAAAACTTAACAAAACTTAAAAAAGGCATAAAGCTATCTCATGACGATGCGCATTACTTTACGTCTAAAGAAGTGACGGTTGTGAATACAGGTAACCAGTTTTGCGGCATTGAAGCCGATGGAGAAATAATGGGAAACGCTCCTGCTACCATTACAATAGTGCCTAAGGCAATCCACTTTTTAGGATAACCAAAAAGAATGAAGCCAAGATTAATTATTCTCTCGGATTTATGGGGGTTAGAAAAGTCCCATTGGGTTGAGTATTATAGAAATAATCTTCAAAATAGTTTTGAAATAAAATATTACGACTCATGTGAATTAGGGGAAGTAGATAAATCTATATATACCGAAGAAATGCTTCATAAACTATTTATCAACGGTGGGATAGAAATTGGCGTCCAAAATTTATTAAAAAGGGAAAAAGGCAATGCCACCATTTTGGCTTTTAGTGTAGGTGGGGCAATAGGTTGGAAATATGGAATAAAACATTCGGGAATGGAATCTTTATATGCCATATCTTCAACAAGATTGCGTTATGAAATGAACAAGCCACAAGGAAGTGTGTCGCTTTACTTTGGCAGTGAAGATAGTTACAAACCTACTAAAGAGTGGTGCGATAAAATGAATGTTGCATGCACTGAAGAAATAAATAAGGGACATCAAGTGTATATGGCGCCTAAATTTGCTAATGAATTATGTAAAAAAATAATAAAAAACATACGATAAGGGCCCTTATGAGTATGTTCATCAGGTAATCATCCATCTACCACCATTCACAGACGTTATTATTATACCTCCTTGATTCAATAATTGTAATCAAAAAATTAAAGAAAAGCATGACACACATCAGTTGTTGGTGCCTAAAAATATACTACTTTGTCCTGATAATCACAGACACACTAAAAATGCCATTTTGATACCCATTCTTTCATTCATTCTCACAAGGAGGTACACTATAAATGTAAAAGGCGTACACCTTTTACAAGATAAGGGTGCTAAATTATTTTTGCAAAATCACCAATCTCACCTTGATCCACAATTATTAGGAGTATACATTGCTCGGTATTGTGATTTTGTGCCTGTTATATCAGAGCGATTTTTAAAAATTCCTGTATTAGGTGCTATTTTGAGAGCTTGGGATGCCGTTGCAGTAAGTGATTTGAAGCATGGTAATCGTGATCCTCATGTATTAGAAAAAATATTTTCGGGCGTTATTAAAGCACTCAAACAAGGAAAGAGTGTACTCATTGCTCCTTCTGGACAAATCGCTCATACACCCGTTGAGAAGATTAAAAATAAGCAAAGTGCCCATCTATTGGTGTCCAACCTCCCCGATAATGTAAAGGTGATCGGTGTAAGGGTTAGTGGGTTATGGGGAAGTATGTGGTCGGTTGCTTGGATGGGTAAAAACCCCAATTTTCTGTATACTTTTCTGAAAGGTATCGTTTACCTATTTGCTAATTTTATCTTCTTTTTACCTAAACGACCGGTAACATTTGAGTTTGTGGACCTTACAGAAGAAGCGATATTGAAAGCGAAAGAAGATAGAAAAACGTTTAATCATTATTTAGAAGAATTTTATAATGTAAATGGAGCAGAACAAGCCACTTACCTTAAGCATTTTTTTTACTTCCCAAAAATGAAGAGGCACTATCCGGCTAATTTGGCTTCGAGTTAGTGGTTTTGTTTTT
>Ga0224506_10000959_pt1 | contig 21695 bp, 20 predicted proteins | sample SF_Jan12_sed_USG_2_FD_169108 | JGI IMG/M metagenome (GOLD analysis project Ga0224506, IMG submission 169108) | Sediment microbial communities from San Francisco Bay, California, United States - SF_Jan12_sed_USGS_8_1 | ecosystem: Environmental > Aquatic > Marine > Sediment | place: USA... | reverse complement strand
AATGCGGTCAAACTGTTTATTTTCAGCCGTGCCATATAATTGATGTTTATAAAGATTAAAACACATGAATAAAAAGGGGGGGCAGAGTAAATGATTTGTAGTTCCATCCAACTTACACTACTCCCAACTAGTTTGAATCGGAAAACCCATGCCCCGACTATCCAGATTAAACCTGCCGGGGGTCCCACAACATGTTATCCAACGAGGGAACAACAAACAGGTTAGTTTCAAGACCGCAGTAAGGTTTTAAGACGCGAGGCATGGATGGACTATGCGCCTTAACGCATTGTTTTTAATTCATATTTTGGGCGGATAGGTCAGACTCTAACCCCTTTGATCGGATAAAAGGATAATATCTGCTTTCAATTCCCGGGTATTTGAATTGCGAAAAGGCAGCCGATGTGGCAGTAGTTCTGTTAGTTCATCGATTGGAATGGGTCTGGAGAAATAATATCCCTGGCCATAACGGCCCCCCATTTCTTTGATTAACTCGGCGGCTTTGGAAGATTTAATACCTTCCGCGATTACTTCGCTGCCCAGGTCATTGATCAAACCTATAGTTGCCCGGACAATTGCCCTGTCTCTGGAATCGTATTCCATATCGAGTACAAACGATTTATCAATTTTAATGTAGTCGACTTCTAGTTCCTTGAGATAGGCCAGCGAACTCATGCCTGTGCCAAAATCATCGATGGAAAGTTTTACACCAATTTTTCTAAGTTGCCTAAAAACCGCTTTAGTCGTTTTTATATCTAGCATAGAAGCTGATTCGGTTAATTCTATTTCAAGCAATTCTGCTGATACGTCGTATCGATCCAGAACGTTACAGATAAACGGTACTAATTCCGGGTCTGCCAGATTAAAAGGTGAGATGTTTACAGCGACAGTAATTACCAGATTCTCATCCAGCCATTGGCGAATTTGTTGAACCGCCTGATCGATAATATAGTAACTGAATTCGTTGACCCGACCGCCCTGTTCGATAAGACCAATAAAATCCATGGGTGGAATCACTCCAAGTTCCGGATGCTTCCAGCGCACCAGCGCTTCAACCCCCTTTATTCTTCGTGTCTGCAATACTACTTTAGGCTGGTAGTACAGGACAAACTGTCCTTGTTCCAATGCACTATTCAGTTCACTGTTTAGCCTCACTCGTAAAATAGTATGAGTGTCATCTTCTTCGTGATAAATTCGAACTCCCTGACGGGATTTTTTTGCCTGATACATGGCAATATCCGCTCGTTTTACCAATGTATCTGCGTCTTCACCATGTTCAGGGAAGCAGGCAATACCGATACTGGCACCGATTTCGAGCTGGTTGTGATTAACCATGACCGGTTCGCGACATGACTGGATGATCTGATTGGCTATTTTTTGGGCCTGATCGATACCGGTATCAGGGCACCAGACTATAAATTCATCACCACCGATCCGGACCAGGATAACTGAAGGTGACAGGACTTCACGGAATTTTTTTGATAATGCTATGAGTAAATCATCACCCACTGCGTGGCCTAGTGTGTCGTTGACTTCCTTAAATCGATCCAGATCTATCAAAAGCAAAGCGGCCCTGGACTGATTTGGTTTGGAAATATCCAGAGTTTTATGTGGTCGGGTAAACTCCTCGATACATTCAATTAATTTCACCCGATTGGGTAAGCTGGTCAAAGGATCATGGGTTGCCATAAAAGAAAGCAGTTCGTTATTTTTCTTAACTCGCTTAACGATCAGTGCGGAAACAAACAGGGCGCTCCAGACGGCCAGCCAAAAAGTTAAAAACGCAGTTACTGAAAGTCTTCGAGCAACATATTGCAGTGCCTGTTCTAGTGATTCAGGATGCTTCATGAGGGTGATAGTGGCAGCCTGGGGAGACCCACTGCTTCGTGCTACCCATAAGTAGGCAACATCCTTGTACTCGATTGTTCCACTACTGTTTGGATCGAAATTCGGTGTCGACTGAATGATCGAAAGCATTCTGTCGTCGATGCCTTCTCCGACGACCTCCTGATGATTGATTTCTATCTTGAATAGTATCGGTGATCTGCTCTCAGTGTTATTTGTGTGTCCATTTAGACTGGAAAATATTAGCTTTCGATAGGCCGTATTTTTTGAGGCGATTACCTGAGCTAAAAGAATATCCGCCTGAGTTTCTAATCCGTTTAGTTCGGTCGACTGACCCAGATCAGCAGCCAACCTGTTAGCAACGATAGTAGAAATTGCGGATACGAGAACCGCGAGGCCTATGGACGCAACGATAAGTCGAGAGCGAAGGCCGCGTAAATCCTGGAGTTGGGTAATTGTGCCCATGCGCCGGCTAAATTATCTGTTGTTACTGCTCGGCTCTGGTGTTTATACCCGCGAAATGATAGACAATACACCAACCCGATGCCAGGGATATGAGGTTGACGATACCGAAGGCCACTAAAATACTCTGTACGATAAGGTCGCCTATCAGCTCGTTACCGAATAATCCAAAGTAAATGGTTATCACACCAAGAACACCACGAATGCCTCGATCAAGCGCATTTAAATTCTTATCTGGGAAGCTCATGTTCATATTCCATTACAGGGGTTGTAGATACAGGTCGTCACTATATTTCCTCATAATCTAAGGGTTAGGGTAAATTGATTTATTGTTTTTTCTGATTCACGCTGATCTAAATTAGTTCGAAACAGAAAACCCATGCTTCGACTACCAGGTCTAAACCCGCCGGGCTTCCCGCATCATGTAATCGGATGGTGAATTTATCCGCTCCGTCTCTCTATCCCGTTCCAAACCTGACCCGATTCCAGGCACGTTCATGCAGGTAGTATAGTAAAGTTTTGGTTAAAACTTCGGAGAGTCCAATCGCCAATGCGGTATTTACATTTTGCGTGAACAGCCAGGAAAGCAGGATGGTGTCCAGCGAACCCGTAATTCGCCAGGAAAGCGCCTTGAGCAAACTTCGGACAGGTTTTTCACGCACTTCGGTTTGACGAACTTTCGCTTTCTCGTTGATCAGGGTTTCGGCTACTAACATGGTTAATCTCTTATGCGTTTATAGTTAAGGGCTTGGTTGCGTCAGTATTTGTTCGAGATCACCTGCAATGGTTGATTTAGCCAATGCGCTCAGGCCGGTAAGCCAGATTACCTGCGGCTTTTGAGGCTTTTGTTGTGCGCGTGTCGACTGGTTCATGGGATGGCTATGCCAGGCAATATTGTTGCTCATGTCGATTCCTTGATTTAGTTTGAAAAATAATGAGATTAACTTTTTACGAATGCAGCCCGCACTCGCGTTTTAGCCCAAAAAAACGCGTTTGTTCCTCACTCATACCGGGTTCGAGCGGTCGGCTGGTATGTCGATCACCAACCGATACGTAACCTTGCTCCCATAACGGGTGATAGGGCAACTGGTGTTGGGTTAAATAACGATGAACATCGCGTTGGTGCCAGTCGATAACCGGGTGGAACTTGAAGCGACCCTGCTGGATGCTGAGAATGGGTAACGACTCACGAGTCGAAGACTGATCTCTGCGCAACCCGGCGAACCAGGTTTGAATCCCGAGTGATTGCAGGGCTTGTTTCATGGGTTCGACCTTGTTGACCTGATTGTATTGATCGATGCCCGACTCACCCTGTAGCCAGAGCTTCCCATCGCGTGCCTCCTGCCAGGCCGCCGAGACTCTGGGTTGAAAGTAATGCAGATTGAGTTTTAATCGCTCCGACAAGGTATCGATAAACCGGTAAGTCTCATCAAACAGATATCCGGTATCGACCAGAATTACCGGTATGTCGGCTTTGATTTCGGTTACCAGGTGTAGCATCAACGCGCTTTGAATGCCGAAACTGGAGGATACTGCATGCCCTTCAGGTAAATATTCGATTGCCCATTGCACGCGCTCCTGAGCGCTTAACTTTTCGAGGCCGGTATTAATTCCATTGAGTAGTTTATGATTACCATCGAGTAAAGCTTGTGCTGTATCGCTATTAATTGAAATAGTTTCGGTAGTATTAAAATCAGATGATCGATCGTCGACCAGGTGCATAGTTACTCCTAATAAATAATATTGATGCGGGCATTAGTTGCGTTGTTCGAGAGTGTACGAAGAATGTTTAGTCAAATAAATCGATTAAAACTAATTTAATATCTGGATATTTGATATAGAGGGTTTTTTCTTTCGGCCGCAAGTTAATCTCTAGTCAAACACGTAAACCCAGTACAATGACCAGAAAGTGTTAGTAGAAGAGAGAATCCATGAGCCGATATTCGAAAAAACAGACTGTGTCTCAGGAGACCCAGAGCGAAGCTAAGAAGTTAGCAAAGGCTAATCAGCGTCCCGGTCAGACCAAGGAGCAAACCCGGCTAATCGCTCAGGGCATTCAGAAAGGCATAGAGCAATACAAGAAGCAGCATAAGGCGAAATCACGCGAACTGGATAAGCGGCTAAAAACAGCGCAATCAAAAACTGAGCCTGCTGCCGAAAAAGAATATAAAGAGCAGGTTATCAACCGGCAACATTGGCTGCCCTGGGTTCTGCTTTTACTGACCTGGTCAGGTGTGGGCGTTTATTACTACTTTAGCTAGGAACCGTTGCTATAGTTCAATTCGATAATACGCCGGGTATCGTCAGCCAGGTCTTCAAGCCCCAGATTTTCGTAGGCCTGTAACTGTAGTTTGAGCGCAGCCTCAACTGCGGCGGTACCCTGGTAATCCTGCAATATTGTTTTGGTGCGATTTGCTGCGGCAACCCAGGCATCGCGAGAGGCGTAGTATTGCGCGACTTTGAGATCGGCCCTGGCAATTTGTTCGCGCAGGTAAATCATTCTTTGACGTGAGTCTTCGGCGTAGGCGCTGGTCGGAAACCTTCTAATTAATAACTGAAAATCGTCGTAAGAATTGACCAATATCGACTTATCGTAATCGGCATTGTCACGATCGTGTAGTTTGTCGAGGATACCTCCGCCGCGATTAAAATTAATCAATCCGCGCAAATAATAAGCGTAATCTACCGATTCATGCCGTGGGTTAAGCTTGATGAATCTCTCGATTGCGGCAATGCTGGACTCGTGCTCATCGAATTTATAATAGGCGTAGGCAACATCGAGCTGCGCCTGAGTCGCATATTTACCGAAAGGAAAGCGCGACTCGAGGGTTTCGTATTGCTCGATAGCAGTGAGATAATTGCCATCGTCCATATGAGATCGAGCGCTGCGATAAAGCTTCTCGACCGTCCAGTTCAGGGTTGTGTCGACTTCTTTTACCGGACCGCAGGCGGATAGTAGAAGGCCAAGAAATAGGATTAAGGTGACGCGCATAATGTGTATGATTACGAAAAGTTAACAGTTGCCTGCTTGCCGAACAGGCAAACACGAAGTATAACCAGTCCATGAAATTAATACAGCAACAGTATCGAATCGATGACGAAAATGCCGGCAACCGCCTCGATCAAGTTCTTAGTCATTTACTCCCCGAGTATTCTCGCAGCAAAATTCAGGAATGGATACGTGAAGGATTTGTGTGTCTCAATCAGAAACCCTGTAAGCCGCGACAAAAGGTTTATGCGAATGACCTGATAGACCTCGATGTGCCCGTTGTTGCCCGTCTGACCGATCAGCCGCAGCCGGTAGAATTCGAAATATTGCATCAGGATGACGAACTATTTGTCATCAACAAGCCCGCTGGCCTGGTGGTACACCCCGCAGCAGGGCATCACGATGGTACTTTAGTCAATGGCTTGCTGAATATCGATGCCAGCCTGGAGCAGCTACCCCGGGCGGGTATAGTGCACCGGCTCGACAAGGATACAACCGGGGTTATGGTGGTGGCCCGTAACTTAACTGCGCACCACTGGTTAGTCGATCAATTGCAGCAGCGTCTGGTAAAGCGAGAATATATCGCGATTACCCAGGGGGTTGTCACTGCCGGGCGGACGATCGAAACAGGCATCGACCGCCACCCGGTGAACCGCAAAAAAATGGCGGTGAGTGAGCGTGGCAAACAGGCAATAACGCATTTCCAGGTGGTGAAGAAATTCCAGCATCACAGCCTGATCGACGTGCAACTGGAGACGGGTAGAACGCATCAGATTCGTGTTCACATGGCGCATATCAAGTACCCCTTGCTCGGTGACCCGGTATATGGCGGCCGAGAGCGTATCCCGCGTGGCATAGACGAGAATCTGGCGCAGGTAATTCGAGCATTTAATCGACAGGCTTTACATGCCCGGCGTCTGAGTTTCGAGCACCCCGCCAGCCACCAGCTTTGTCAGTTTGAAGCCGATATTCCTGCTGACTTTCAGCAGATGCTGGATGCTTTGGAATCGGCTGAATGAAAAAGATATGTCATTGATTACTATCGTTAAACCGAATTGGGACGCGCCGGTTAAAGTCTCCGCCTGTTGTACTACGCGAGCTGGTGGCGTGAGTCTCCAGCCTTTTGACGGGCTGAATCTGGCTGGCCATGTTGGCGACAATGAGCAATCGGTGACAACCAATCGGAGCCTGTTGAAGGACCAGCTAAGTCTGCCTGCCGAGCCTTGCTGGTTGAGTCAAACCCATAGTACACGAGTCGCCAGCCTGGAAAGATGCGGGACTTACAATGCGGATGTCGATGCCGCCATTACCCGCGATGTCGATACCATTGCAGTCGTCATGACGGCGGATTGTCTGCCCATATTACTATGTAACCGAGAGGCGACCGAGGTGGCCGCTGTCCATGCCGGCTGGCGTGGGCTGGCCGATGGCATAATTGAAAAGACGCTGGACAAAATGAATTCAGGCTGCGGGCAATTGCTGGCCTGGATTGGCCCGGCAATCAGCCAGCCACGGTTTGAAGTTGGCGACGAAGTGCGGGAAATATTTGCACGAAATAATCCGGCTGCCGAAGCCCGGTTCATCGCTAATCGTCCGGGCCACTGGCTATGTGATCTGCCGGGGCTGGCGTTAGATATTCTCGCCCATCAGGGTGTTAACTCGGTGAAATTATCTGGATTATGTAGTTTTGAAGATGAGACCCGGTTTTTTTCTTATAGACGGGAAAAAGTCACGGGAAGAATGGCCAGTATGATCTGGATCAACTCGACAACTTGAAAATAACCATATCAATCCTACTTATTTAGACAGATACGACAGGGCATTTCGACAGAGCTGCCCGCGAAACCGTTTAATTTCAGAGGATTTTATATATGAGAATGGATCGGCTAACCAGCAAGTTCCAGGAAGCCCTGGGTGATGCCCAATCGCTAGCCGTAGGACGCGATCACCAGTTTATTGAACCCGTGCACCTGATGGTTGCGCTACTCGATCAGCAGGGTGGTTCGGTTCGGCCGCTGTTTACGCATGCCGGTGTTAATATCAGTTTACTGCGCTCGCAGTTGACTGAGCTGCTGGAAAAACAGGCACGTGTCGAAGGCACTGGCGGTGATCTGCATATTTCCAACGCGCTGGCAAAATTACTCAATGTGACCGACAAACTTGCCCAGGAGCGTAAGGATCAGTTTATTTCATCCGAGTTATTCGTGCTCGCGGCGATGGAAGAAAAGGGCCCTCTGGCGGATGTTCTACTATCGTCGGGTGCGAAAAAACAGTCGATCACCGAGGCGGTAGAAGCTATCCGTGGCGGGCAGAGTGTCGATGACGCCAATGCGGAAGACCAGCGTATGGCGCTGGAGAAATACACTATTGACCTGACCGAGCGCGCCGAACAGGGCAAGCTCGACCCGGTGATTGGTCGTGATGAAGAAATTCGTCGCGCGATACAGGTATTGCAACGCCGAACTAAAAATAACCCGGTGCTAATCGGTGAACCCGGCGTCGGTAAGACCGCAATAGCGGAAGGTCTGGCTCAACGAATTATTAACCACGAAGTCCCCGAAGGTCTGAAGAACAAAAGGCTGCTATCGCTCGACATGGGGTCGCTAATTGCGGGTGCCAAGTTTCGGGGTGAATTCGAAGAACGCCTCAAGGCTGTATTAAATGATCTGTCAAAAAACGAAGGGCAGATAATATTGTTTATTGACGAATTACATACCATGGTGGGAGCGGGTAAGGCCGAGGGTGCGATGGATGCCGGCAACATGCTCAAACCTGCGTTGGCGCGGGGTGAGTTGCATTGTATTGGCGCGACTACACTGGACGAGTACCGACAATATATCGAAAAAGACGCGGCATTAGAGCGCCGATTCCAGAAGGTGCTGGTACAGGAACCCTCGGTGGAAGACACCATCGCTATTCTGCGTGGCCTAAAGGAACGATATGAACTACACCACGGCGTCGATATTACCGATCCCGCAATTGTAGCTGCGGCGACGCTGTCCTACCGCTATATCACCGACCGGCAGTTACCTGACAAGGCTATCGATTTGATCGACGAGTCTGCGAGTCGGATTCGCATGCAAATCGACTCTAAACCCGAAGATATGGATCGCCTCGAGCGCCGTCTGATTCAGCTTAAGATCGAGCGCGAAGCACTGAAGAAAGAAAGCGACGCCGCCAGCAACAAGCGCCGTGATATTCTGGAATCGGAAATCAATCAGCTTGAACGTGAATATTCAGATCTGGACGAAGTCTGGAAGTCTGAGAAAGCAGCACTGCAAGGCACCACGCATGTCAAGGAAGCGTTAGAGCGGGCGCGCCTCGATTTGGAGACCGCGCAGCGCGCTGGTGATCTGGCGCGCATGTCGGAGTTGCAGTACGGCAGAATTCCAGAGCTTGAAAAACAACTCGATCTCGCCAGTAATGTTGAAATGCAGGGTATGAAGCTGTTGATCAACAAGGTCGGAGAAGAGGAAATTGCCGAAGTCGTATCGCGTTGGACCGGTATTCCGGTGTCGAAGATGCTGGGCTCCGAGCGCGAGAAATTACTCGCCATGGAAGAAGCTATCGGGCACCGTGTGGTAGGTCAGGGCGAGGCGGTTAGCGCTGTGTCGGATGCGATTCGTCGTTCGCGGGCTGGTTTGTCTGACCCGAAAAGGCCTAACGGTTCTTTCCTGTTTCTCGGTCCAACCGGGGTGGGGAAAACCGAGCTGACCAAGGCGTTAACCGAATTTCTATTCGATACCGAAGACGCGATGATCCGTATCGATATGTCTGAATTCATGGAAAAACACAGTGTTGCCCGCCTGGTCGGCGCTCCTCCGGGCTATGTGGGTTACGAGCAGGGTGGCTATTTAACCGAGGCAGTACGTCGACGCCCCTATTCGGTGATTTTACTCGATGAGGTCGAAAAGGCGCACCCGGATGTATTCAATATTCTGTTGCAGGTGCTCGACGATGGACGGCTGACCGATGGTCAGGGACGTACAGTCGATTTCCGCAATACCGTCATTGTTATGACTTCGAATTTAGGCTCTACCGAAATTCAGTCCATGGCAGGCGACAGTCGGTATGAAGAAATTAAAGAGGCGGTGATGCAGCAGGTGTCGAATCACTTCAGGCCGGAATTTATCAACCGTATCGACGAAACCGTGGTATTCCACCCACTGACTCAGGAGCAAATTCGTGTCATAGCGCAAATCCAGATGCAGGGATTAATCGAACGCCTGAAGGAAAAGGATTTAAGTCTGCAGGTCAGCGAAGCCGCATTTGACGAGCTTGGCGCAGTAGGATTCGATCCTGTGTACGGTGCCAGGCCGTTGAAACGCGAAATTCAGCAGCTGATTGAAAATCCGATAGCGCGGGCTTTACTGGCGGGTGATTACGTCGCAGGAGACCAGATTCGGGTTGAGGTTAATGATCGAAATGAATTCATTATTACGCAATAGCCGAGGTAGGATGGCTGCCCTGATAGCTAAATAATTTGTAAGGTTCTCAGCGATAATTAAATGCAACTATAATATAGAATAAATTCGTGACATTTGAAGCTTTTCCATCCAGTTTATGGCTATAATCTATTTGGTATAAAAGTTATTAGAGGCAGTTCATTAGCATGGTCGATATTAGATTCAAATTACTGTGGGCAGGTAATCATTAACCAGTATGGCTGTGCTAAGTTCCCTACTATTTAGTCGTACTTTAAAGCAATTTCTTGAATGCCAGGATTTGACAAGTGCTAAAGGTATTGAGTTAACTAATAAAATCAGCGGATCGGCTAAGGATTCGCTGGAAAGACTGATCGAAACTATTCCAGAGACTAAAAACCCGCATCGTGATGTTCTGAAGAAGATTTGCCTGGAGCACGCGGTTGGTGCTAATCAGGAATTACTGCTAAGTATTCTGGAAAACGAAACTACTCTAGTACGTGCAACCGCAGCGGATATCCTTTCGCAATCGACCCGAATTAATGTGAGTAAATTATTCAAGCATTTGCACGAAACTGATGTGTCAAAGTCTGAAATTATCGATATTCTCAGTACTCAGAAACAGCTTCTTAAACCTGAGCAAATTATTAATAACGCCCTGAAACTGGAAGCGATATATGCGGAACGTTTACTAGATCTGGCTAAAGATTGTGAAACCCCTGCCGACTTTGACGGTCTATTGATTGAGCCCGAAGGTATTGAAAACCCGAATATCAAAATTAAATTGCTGCGTTATCTATCGCAACTCAAACAGCCAGAAGCGGCCAGAATCATAGGTAAGTTTTTTACCGATAAAAACAAGACGATTGTTCTTGAGGCATTGAAATCTTTGAGAGCCTTGTCGGTCCCGTTCGACGCAGCGGTAATTTTACCCTTTATAGAAACCATGTCAGAGCACGAGCGCCAAATAGGCATGGAAATTATTTGCCAGCAGGCCAGCCCCGAGCTGGTGCCCAAACTGGCACCCTGGACTACTGGCAAATCGGATGAAACGCGTGAAATATTTATTAAGCTACTGGTAGATAACGCGACGAATGAAAGTCTGGAAAAGTTTTTACTGCGGCTCGACCAACAGGAATGGTGGGGTAAGGACCAGGCTGTTAAATGCATGCTTCGCCTGGGTGAAGAAAATCTTTTCAAGTCGGCTCAGGGACTGGTCGAACATTCACAGGAATTCGTTCGTAATACCGCGCAGCAGCTGGCAGCTCAAATGGGTGGCGCTGCCGATCTCGATAGCCTGAAAGAATCAGCGATGCACGAAAGTTGGCAGATACGCGATAACGCGATCAAGTTAATCGGCTTCTGTGGCCAGCGGGAAGCGCTATTAGTGTTAAAAGAGGTGCTCAAGCAGTGGCCGACATCTGCCGCGGGAATTTTAAAGGCAGTCGTTCAACTCGGATTTAGCAAGGGGCTTGAAATAGCATTTGCCTGTTTAAAATTGCCGGAGGCAGCCACGCAGAGAGAGGCCCTGATTGCTGTTTCAAAGTTAACGACTAAACAGCATGCTGGCAATGTACGCGAAACCGTGATGCGCATGGTACCGAAGCTACAGGCAACGGTAAAAGATACTGCCAAAGAGGTTGTCACTCAGCTGACTAATGATTTTAAACTTCCCGAGCTAAAAATCGATAGCAAAGATTTTTTTGAAACTCGATTGCTCGAAATTGTAGATACTCAGGATGTAAGCCAGGTTATAGGGAATAGCAGGCCGCCCGTTGAAGAGCAAAAAACAGAGGTGGTGAGGTTCCAGAATATTGAAGAATTAAAAGAGAACGACCTGTGGATGGATCGTTATCGGATTAAAAGGGAGATTGGCCGAGGCGCGATGGGCCGGGTTATGCTGGCCGAGGACGAGATGGTAGGCGAATCACTGATCCTGAAGTTCATGCATCCAGAACTGACCGCCGACGGCGCATCGCGAGAACGCTTCTTACGCGAAGTAAAATACTCGCGTAAGGTGAGTCATGCCAATGTTATCCGCATCCACGATATGCTTTTTAAGGATAGCCTCTGTGCGATATCGATGGAGTTCTTCAAGAGTCGTGGTATCGATGAATTATTGAAGGAAAAGAAGAAATTCGGGGCGATTGAAGGTCTGGATATTTTGTATCAGGTGGCCGAAGGTATGTCAGCAGCGCATAAGCAACAAGTCATACATCGCGATCTTAAACCGAGCAATATTTTAATCGATGACACTGGTCTGGTGAAGGTGGTGGATTTTGGTATCGCTTCGGCTTCGTCGAATACGGATTCAACGCTGACCAAAACCGGTTCAATTATTGGTACCCCGGCTTACCTGTCACCGGAACGTGCGAAGGGGCTGGAGGCTCACGAGCGTTGTGATATTTATGCACTGGGTATTATTGCTTATTGTATGTTTACCGGACAGTTACCCTACAAGGGCGAGCCCATGGCTATTTTGTTCCAGCATCTCGAAGGTAATGCATCGCCAATTCATGAAGTCGATAAATCGATCAGTCCGAGACTGAGTCTGTTAGTACAGAAAATGATGGCGGTAGAGGCCGATAACCGGATACAGACCATGGATGAAGTCTGTAAGGTTATTCTGGATACAAAGAAGAAATTATAAATCACTTTCCTGGAAACAATATGACAATCCAGTCTGTTATCGAATCTAAATTATCTAATGCTTTCCATATCGGGCACCTTGATGTGGTAAATGAAAGTCATATGCATAATGTGGCACCCGGCTCTGAGTCGCATTTTAAGGTCACGATAGTCAGCGAAAATTTTGATGATGTACTATTAATCAAGCGCCATCGACTGGTAAATGCCGCCCTGGCTGACGAGTTACGGCAAATTCACGCACTCGCGCTGCATACGCTGACCCCGCAGGAGTGGTCTGATCGTCAGGGTAAGGTCTCCGATTCACCGAAATGTCGCGGTGGTGGTAAGAATCAGTAGCTGAGTCGTTGCTGGTTATAAAATGCCCTGTCCACCGGGGTTGGTGGTGAAAATCGTAGACAGTATTTCCAGGTACGGTAGGTCGTGTCTCTCTGAAAGTTCTACAGCCCGTTGCATGTACCCGGTCATTTCTCGCTGCGGGGGGGTGTTGCGCAAGGCATAGGTGAGTGTGTTATCCAGGCCTTCTACCGACAGACTGATGGTCTGGCGATTAAATACTCTTTGTAAGTCACGATAGTATTGATCGAACTGGTGCTCGCTATTAATCAGTAAGTTGCAGGCCAGTCCCCCCTGTTCACTGAGTCGGTCTGAAAACTGTCGCATCGAATCGGCCTCTAACAACCAGGCAGGGGATTGATTGCCGATGAATACATCGCTGATAATTAAATCGAATACCTGATCGCAATTTTTGAGGTAATGAAGTGCATCGTCGATGACATAAGACAGTCGTGCGTCGCTTAACGGCAATGCCATTTTCTGATGCATGGCCGCCAGTAATTCGGCATCGATATCGACTGCGGTGATCAAACACTGCGGATAATGCTTACGAAAAAAATGGATCAGCGACCCGCCAGCGGTGCCGAGGATCAGAATATTCGCCGGTTCGGATAGAAATAACAGGATGCCCATGAGATGAGACAGGTTTTTAAGTTCGAGTTTATGTGGTGATTTCAGGTTGATCGTGCTTTGCCTGACGCCCCCGCCGGCATAAAGATTCAGCAGGTCGCCATCCTGCCGGATTGTGATCTGATTATATGCGGTGTGTAACTTGAAAATTGATGAAGTCGATGCCATATCTGTTTTGAAATACCTGCTGATCTGATTATCAGGCATATTACTAGTTTTTTTCGATGATTTTACTGAAACGATCAGTATTACTGTTACCAAATATTGGAAATCTTTAAATACTATTATAAAATCCCGTGCCTTTTTTATTAATACGCTAATATTTTGCTAACCGTGGGTCTATGGTGACGGAGATAGACGATGCCTATTTACGAGTATATCTGTACAGAATGTGAACATGATCACGAAGCCTTGCAAAAGATGAGTGACGCAGCTTTGGTGGATTGTCCTGCCTGTAGCGAGCCTGCGTTGAAGAAAAAAATCTCAGCACCCGGTTTCAGGTTAAGTGGTAGCGGCTGGTACGAAACCGATTTCAAATCAGATAAGCAAAGAAATCTGGCAGAGTCGGGTAAGAAAGACGGCAAGAAAAAGGAAGCGAAACCAGCAGCGAAAGAGCCCGCCAGTAAGAAGGATGCGGCTGCCTGAATCAATCATCCAGTGGCTATAACTTAAATAGCCGGATTATTAAATTAAATACAATTACCTTGGGATAATCATATCAATATGCGTACGCATTTCTGTGGAGAACTAAATCAGCAGCACATCGATCAACAAATAACCGTTTGCGGCTGGGTTAACCGTCGTCGTGATCATGGTGGTGTCATATTTGTCGATCTACGCGATAAAAAAGGTATGCTACAGGTGGTAGTCGATCCTGACGATGCAAACATGTTCGCGTTAGCTGAGTCGGTTCGAAACGAATTCGTATTAAAGGTAACTGGTAAGATCCGGCTTCGTCCCGAGGGTACGCTTAACCCCGACATGCCAACTGGCGAAGTCGAGTTGCTGGCACAGGAGTTGCAAATTTTAAATAGCTCCGAAACACCGCCGTTTCAGCTTGACGACGATGATGTTCACGACGATATTCGTCTGCGCTATCGTTATATGGATTTGCGCCGTCCCGAAATGCAATACCGCATGCAGTTGCGTGCCAAAGTGACGCATTTTATGCGCAGCTGGCTGGAAGAAAATGAATTCCTCGACATCGAAACGCCGATGCTGACCCGTGCCACGCCCGAGGGCGCACGCGATTACCTGGTTCCGAGTCGAACTCACGGCGGTTCATTTTTCGCATTACCGCAATCGCCGCAGTTGTTTAAGCAGTTGCTGATGATGTCGGGAATGGATCGTTACTATCAGATCGTACGCTGTTTTCGCGACGAGGATTTGCGCGCCGACCGCCAACCTGAATTTACCCAGCTCGACATAGAAACATCGTTTATGGATGAAGAGGGTATCATGGGGATGATGGAGTCAATGATGCGTGGTCTGTTCAAGACGGTCATGTCGGTTGACATCGAAGCGGAATTTCTTCGTATGAGTTACGCCGAGGCCATGGAGCGTTTCGGTTCGGATAAGCCCGATTTACGTATTTCGCTGGAACTGAAGACAATCTCCGATTTACTCGCAGATGTCGAATTCAAGGTATTCTCCGGCCCTGCAAATGATACAGATGGCCGGGTGGCCGCGCTTCTCGTACCCGGTGGTAATTCGCTTTCGCGCAAGGAAATAGACGGCTATACCGACTTTGTCGGCGTGTATGGTGCTAAAGGGCTGGCATACATCAAATGCAACGATGTCAGCCAGGGCCGTGACGGTTTGCAATCACCAATATTGAAATTTCTGCCCGATGAGGCGATTACCGAAATACTGGCCCGCACCGGCGCAAAAACCGGTGATTTAATCTTCTTCGGCGCCGATAAAACTAATATTGTTAACGAATCGCTGGGTGCATTGCGCATAAAAGTCGCTCAGGATCTGGACCTGGTAGAATCAGGCTGGAAATTTCTTTGGGTAGTTGATTTTCCAATGTTCGAGCACGACGCTCGTGAAAACCGCTGGAACGCCCTGCATCATCCATTCACCGCACCGAGTACCGATGATGCCGACGAACTCGAAGCCAATCCCGGTGGTATGTTATCGCGCGCGTACGATATGGTGTTAAACGGTACTGAGCTCGGTGGTGGTTCGATACGTATCCATAAAAACGATATGCAGCAACGCGTACTTAAATTACTCGGTATCGATGAGCAGGAAGCTGAAGATAAATTTGGGTTCTTACTAAATGCCCTGCGATATGGTTGTCCGCCGCATGGGGGCATCGCCTTTGGTCTCGATCGAATGGTGATGTTAATGGCCGGAGCGAGTTCTATTCGCGATGTTATGGCGTTTCCGAAGACGCAGACAGCTGCCTGTTTATTGACGTCGGCACCATCGACGGTGAGTGATAAGCAGTTAAAGGAGCTCTCAATTCGTTTGCGTAAGCCGAAAGCCGATGGTTGATTGGCAGCAGCCTGAGCAAATGTTAGAATTTTTCGACACCCACTAAATAGAATCCCGTCATGGTAGCTACTGCGATAGACCTACAGCCTTATGTCTCGTTAAACGACGACGATTGCGAGCAGCGCATCGTTAATGCCAGGGCTGCTCTCGGTGATCGCGTCGTTATACTGGGGCATCATTATCAGCGTGACGAGGTTTTCAAACACGCCGATTTTTCTGGTGATTCATTAAAGCTGTCGCGAGAAGCGACTAATTCGAAAGCCGAATATATCATTTTTTGCGGCGTGCACTTTATGGCCGAAGTGGCCGATATTATTTCGCGACCGGAGCAGATTGCTATATTGCCTGATCTTTCAGCGGGCTGTGCGATGGCTGATATGGCTGACCTCGAACAGGTAGAGCGCGCCTGGAAGGAACTCTCCAGTGTACTCGATGCCGATGAAGCTATTACACCGGTGACTTATATTAACTCAGATGCCAATCTGAAATCATTTTGTGGTCGACATGGTGGTATTGTCTGCACTTCGACCAATGCGCAAAGTATTCTCGACTGGTCTTTTGCCCAGCGCGAAAAAGTATTGTTTTTCCCCGACCAGCATCTGGGTCGTAATACCGGTTTCAAGATGGGTATCCCGCTCGAGGATATGGTGATCTGGGATTACGATTTACCCATGGGCGGGTTGACTGCGGATCAAATCCGGCAGGCAAAAATTATATTGTGGAAAGGTTTCTGCTCGGTTCACCAGATGTTTAAACCCGAGCAAATCGAAAACTTCCGGCGCGAAGTACCGGACGGTAAAGTGATATCGCATCCTGAAGCGAGCTTTGAAGTTTGTCAGCAATCCGACTATGTTGGCTCGACCGAATTCATCATCAAGACCATAGAGGCTGCCGAGCCGGGCAGTCACTGGCTGGTAGGTACCGAATTGAATCTGGTGAATCGCTTGCATCAGTCCTTACAAAAAGATAATAAAACCGTGCAGTTTATGTCGAATATGGTTTGTATGTGCTCGACCATGTTTCGTATCGACCCTCAGCATCTGGCCTGGGTGCTGGAGAATCTGGTTGAAGGAAATGTTGTGAACCAGATATCTGTCGATAGCGAAGTTGCCGATAATGCCCGTGTAGCATTAAAGCGGATGCTCGATATATAGAAGCCCGCATGGCAGACGAAGAAAACGCCTATAGCTTTACCACCAAAGCAACTCGAACTATCAAGCTATCTAATCTCGGCGCCGATGGTTTCCCGATGCGTCGTGGCGGATATTTAGCTGAAGTTAACCTGGCTTACGAGTCCTGGGGAAAACTATCTGCCGATGCCGATAATGCGGTACTGATCTTTACCGGCCTTTCTCCCAGTGCGCACGCTGCCTCTTCGGAGGAAGATTTATCGCCGGGCTGGTGGGAGTATATGATAGGTCCGGGCAAGGCTATCGATACCAACCGCTTCTTTGTCGTCTGCATGAATTCACTGGGGGGCTGTTATGGCAGCACCGGACCGAGATCTATCAATCCTGAGACATCCGAGCCTTATGGATCTGACTTTCCGACCCTGACGGTGGAAGATATTACTAGTGCCGGTCACGAATTAATGCGGGAACTTGGAGTGGAATGCCTGCACACGGTAGTCGGCTCTTCGATGGGGGGTATGGCAGCGCTCGCCTATACGATTATGTTCCCCCAAAATGTCAAATACCTGATTTCGATTTCTGCCGCGGCACAGGCTTTACCCTTAACCATCGCAATACGTTCGTTGCAACGAGAAATTATTCGCAGTGATCCGGCCTGGAACGATGGCCATTACAAAAGCGGAGAAGAACCGGTAAAAGGTATGGCTCTGGCACGTAAACTAGGGCTTATATCCTATCGCGCGGCGGATGAATGGAATTCGAAGTTTGATCGAAGCAAGATACCCAGGGAGCGGCGAACGGGCAAACTGTTTGAGCACGAATTCGAGATAGAAAATTATCTTGAATACAATGCACAAAAATTCATTTACAGCTTTGATCCAAACAGTTACCAGTATCTCTCGCGTTGTATGGACCTGTTCGACATTGCAGAACACGGTGGGACAATTGATGCCGGTATGTCGAAAATTGATGTAAAAAGCGCACTGGTGATCGGTGTCACTACCGATATCCTGTTTCCGTCGAGTCAACAGAAAGAAATTGCCGACTGCTTACAGCGAACAGGCATCCGGGTGGAATATGTTGAAATCGATTCGGTGAATGGTCACGATGCATTCCTCGTCGATGATGAGCATTTCTCGCCTGTGGTAGCCGACTTCCTGGCCGATACAAACTAATGGTTCAATGTTGACCCGGTATCACTTCGACATGGTTTTATCAACCGCGGCTACTAGCCGGTCCGGGTTAAACGGTTTCTGAATCCAGCCGTTGGCTCCCGATGAGCGCGCCAGTTGTTTCTTGTCGTCGGTACTTTCAGTGGTTAGTATCAGGATGGGGGTTTTAGAATAGTTTGTCAGCTTTCGTAGTTCTCCTACTAATTCAAGACCGTTCATATTGGGCATGTTGATATCGGTTATCACCAGATCGACATTATTCTTTTTTGCATATTCAAGCGCTTTGATACCGTCTTCATGAATATCAACCTGATGACCGCGTTTTACCAGTACTGATTTAATCAGTTCGCGCATGCTGCGCATATCGTCAACTGCGAGTATTTTTGCCATAGTATTCCTGCTCCAGGGACGGTAGCTATTACTGTTGTTTGATGCTACTTATGACTGTAGCAAGGAATACTGGCTTTGCTGGACTATCTTTCCAGATATTGCAGTTTGTTGGGCACACCATCCCACTCGGCGGCGTCTTCCGGGGGGGGCTTGCTTGCGGTAATGACTGGCCAGGATAGAGATAATTCTTCGTTTAGCGCCAGAAATAGTTCCTGACCTGCCGGTATTTCATCTTCGGAAACTATAGCTTCAGCGGGGCACTCCGGTTCGCACAGGGTGCAGTCGATGCACTCTTCAGGATCTATTACGAGGAAATTCGGACCCTCGTGGAAACAGTCGACAGGGCAGACGTCGACACAATCCATGTATTTACACTTGATGCAGTTTTCAAGTACGACAAAAGTCATTTAGTTACCTCTGCTAGAGATGAAAAGCGTTCGCTTGGAGCATGGCCGAAGTCTAGACAGGCGATTGTCAAACTTCAAGCAGATTATTGTGATTATGTATCACTCCACTAGCATTTGCTTTAGTTTATATAAAGCTTCTAGCGCCTGTTTTGGGCTCAACTCATCGGGATGCAGATTTTCTAGTTGCAATACCACCGGATGAACCTCCTGCGCTTCTGGCTCCGGGTTGCTGAACAGGTCGATTTGCGGCCCAGCCTGACTCGATTGCTGTTCGAGTAAGCGCAGTTTCTTTCTCGCGAGTTGAATCGTATGTGCCGGGATACCCGCCAGTTTGGCGACCTGCAGGCCATAGCTCTGGTTGGCAGGGCCGGGTTTGACCCGGTGCATAAATATAATATCGTCGCCGTGTTCCACCGCATCAAGATGGACGTTTTCAATATTATCGTATTGATCGGGTAATTGCGTGAGCTCAAAATAATGCGTAGCGAACAGGGTATATGCTAGTGACCGTTGTGCCAGATGGTCGGCGCAGGCCCAGGCCAGCGCGAGGCCGTCGAAGGTACTGGTGCCACGGCCGATTTCATCCATCAATACCAGGCTGTTACTGGTCGCGTTATTTAATATATTCGCCGCTTCTGTCATTTCCACCATAAAAGTAGATCGACCGCTGGAAAGGTCGTCACTGGCACCGATGCGGGTGAAAATTTGATCGATAGGTCCTATCCGGGCTCGTTCCGCGGGGACATAACTGCCCATATAGGCGAGGATGACGATGAGCGCGGTTTGCCGCATATAAGTCGATTTACCCCCCATATTCGGGCCGGTAATGAGTAACATGTTACGCCTCTCATCGAAGCAGCTGTCGTTTGCGGTAAAGGGCTGATCCAGAACCTGCTCGACGACCGGATGTTTGCCGCCGCGGATGTCGAGTCCGCGCGATGCCACCAGTTCAGGGACTGACCAGTTCAGCGCATCTGCGCAGACCGAAAAGCTCAATAACACGTCCAGCCGCGCCAGGCCGTCAGCAGATTGTTGCAGTGGTGGTAATTTTTCAGCGAGCTGTTTGAGTAGATTATCGTAGAGATGCTTTTCCCGGCTGAGAGAACGTTCCCGGGCGCTGAGCACCTTGTCTTCGAATGCTTTAAGTTCTGGTGTGATATAACGTTCGACGGCCTTCAGCGTCTGCCGCCGAATATACTCTTCGGGTACCGACTTGCTTTGTAATTTGCTTACCTCGATATAAAAGCCGTGTACGCGGTTATAGGCAACTTTGAGCCCGCTGATGCCGGTTTTCTCCTGCTCCTGTTTCTCCAGGTCTACGAGGAATTGATCGGCGTTCGAGCTAAGTTCACGGAGTTCGTCGAGTTCGCTATCGAAGCCCTTTTTTATGACACCGCCATCGCGGATTAAAACCGGTGGCTCGTCAATGACTGCTGACTGTAACAGGGCGGTAACGTCGGGATGAGAGGCGATTTGTTGTCGTAACTGATTCAATAACGGGCTGTCGAGCGGTTGCATGGCTGACTGGAGGCCGGGTAACAATTCCAGGGTTGACTTCAGAGTCGACAGGTCTCGTGGGCGAGCGCTGAGCAGGGCGATACGGGCGAGAATGCGTTCGATATCACCCACCGCACGCATGGTATCGTTGAGGCTCTCGAAATATCGATTATTGAGCAGACTGGCCACCGCATGGTGCCTTTGTCTAACCTGGTCCTGATCACGTAGAGGCTTCTGTAACCAGCGCGATAATTCTCTGTGGCCCATCGCGTTATTACAGTAATTAATAATATTAAACAGGCTATGACCAGCACCGTCGGATGACATCGACTGACTTAATTCCAGATTACGCCGACTGTTGGCATCGATCAGAAGGACGTCGCTAATCTGTTCAGTGCGAATCGGTAGAATATGGGGAATATCGGTCTTCAGAGTATCCTGAACATATTGTAGTAGACAGCCTGCAGCGCAGACAGCGAGCGGAAAGTCACTCAGGCCAAAGCCCTGTAGATCGCGTGTTTTGTATTGCTCACAAAGTAGTCGGGTGGCGGTCTGTAGTTCAAAATACCAGGGTGGCATCGGGTGCGCGCGTTTCAGGTTATGGCCATCCAGTGGTAGTGACTGATCATCGCAATAAATAATTTCTGCTGGATTGAGTCGAGAAATCTCGCTGTTGAGCAACGCATCGCTATCGAGCTGGCTAGTGGTAAATCGACCGGTGCTAATTTCGATCGCGGCCACTCCCCAGTGCGCTTTTTGCGCGAAAATACAGCAAAGCAGGTTTTCGCGCTTGTCCTGCAAGAGCGTCTCTTCGGTTAAGGTACCAGGCGTGATGACTCGCTTGACCGCGCGCTCGACCGGTCCTTTACTGGTTGCCGGATCACCAATTTGCTCGCAGATGGCTACCGATTCACCCGCACGAACCAGCTTGCCCAGATAGCTATCGACTGCATGGTAAGGCAATCCACACATAGGAATCGGCTCCCCCGCCGATTGGCCGCGTTTGGTAAGCGCTATGTCGAGCAGTCCGGCAGCCTTTTTCGCATCGTCGAAAAATAGCTCGTAAAAATCACCCATGCGATAGAACACCAGGGTGGTCGGGTACTCGGACTTGATGCGAAGGTATTGCTGCATCATTGGTGTGTGGGTCTTATCTATGGACGTGGATTTAATTGATTTTTTCTCAGTTAGTGCTGCGTGGATTTGAAACGGGAAACAAAGCCGAAGGATAGCAAATCAGCGTCCTGGCGGGCAATTGATTCTGTGCC
>Ga0224506_10000958_pt1 | contig 21708 bp, 23 predicted proteins | sample SF_Jan12_sed_USG_2_FD_169108 | JGI IMG/M metagenome (GOLD analysis project Ga0224506, IMG submission 169108) | Sediment microbial communities from San Francisco Bay, California, United States - SF_Jan12_sed_USGS_8_1 | ecosystem: Environmental > Aquatic > Marine > Sediment | place: USA... | reverse complement strand
CGGTAAGGCGCTGATAAAGAAGGAGTGTCCTAAGCACGGCAAATTCGAGGACGTTTACTTCTCGGATGTTAAGATTTACAAGCGGTTTGAAAAGTTCGCGGAGATTGGCGATGGAATTGAGAACCCGCGTACGAAGAATCAGCAAGGGTGCCCGTTCGACTGTGGTATATGTCCTAACCATAAATCCCACACGGTTCTCAGCATTATCGATGTCACCAATCGTTGTAACTTGCGATGCCCGATATGCTTCGCAAATGCAGCTGCAGCTGGCTACGTCTACGAGCCGACATTTGAGCAGATAAAAGAGATGCTGAGAAATCTACGCGCCAACAAGCCAGCGTCCCCCCCAGCGATTCAGTTCTCAGGGGGAGAGCCCACCCTTCGAGATGATCTGCCCGACATCGTTCGCGCGGCGAAGGAAGCAGGTTTCTGGCACATCGAGGTGAACACCAACGGTATACGACTCGCCCAAGATATAGATTTCATAAAGCGGCTGCGTGAGGCGGGAGTTAGCACCATCTACCTGCAGTTCGATGGAATGACCCCCGAGGCAACGATCAAGGCTAGAGGTGCGGACATTCTCAGCCTGAAGTTCAAGGCGATCGAGAACTGTCGTAAGGCCGGTCTTACGAGTATAGTGTTAGTGGTTACGCTTGTCAAGGGGGTTAACGACGATCAATTAGGAGACATCATTCGCTTTGCTGCGAAAAACAAAGATATCGTGCGATGCGTGAACGTGCAGCCTGTGTCTTTTGCTGGTAGGATTTCGCAGAAGGAGCGTAAGCGGTGGCGCATAACCATTCCTGATTTTATGAAGGCAGTTGAGCGACAGACTGATGGGCAGATTAAGACTTCTGACTTTTATCCCGTCCCCTTCACGCTGCCGATTTCACGTTTCACCAGTGTGTACGCGGGCGGGGAGTTCGTGAAATTCACCTGTCACGAGCATTGTGGCGCTGCGACCTATGTTTTTGTCGAAGACGGGAATATCATCCCGGTGACGCGGTTTGTGGATGTAGAGACGCTCTTTGGGCTCCTCGATAAATATGCAGCGGAGCTGAAGAAAGGAGGTTTTGCTGTTAAAGCAAGAGTACTAGCGAAGATGATTGAGAATGTGCCCGGCACCATTGACATGTCGAAGGCGCCAAAGGGCCTTGACCTTCCGAAAATCCTGCTCAAAGTCCTGAGAACCGGGAGCTATGACGCGCTGGTGGAGTTCCACGAAAGGGCGATTCTCTTGGCGTGTATGCATTTTCAAGATGCCTATAACTTTGATTTAAATCGCATAGAACGGTGCGGTATCCACTATGCCGTGCCAGATGGGCGCATCATTCCATTTTGCACATACAACAGCATCCATCGCTCGGAAGTTGAGCGGAAGCTGGGGGTTCCGCTGAGCAAGAAGGGCCCAAAGTAAAGCTTTAATACGAGTAAATCTTTTGAGTTAAGATAGAAAATCATCTAGTAGATAGATTTAGGGGAGGGATTTTATGGCAAGCCAGTTAGGAGGACAGCAGATACTGATTTTGCCTGAGAAAGTTCAGCGCTACCTAGGGCGGGATGCCCAGCGTATGAACATCATGGCCGCACGGGTGATCGCTCAGGCAGTACGTACCACTTTGGGGCCGCGCGGGATGGACAAGATGCTCGTCGACAGCTTGGGTGACGTTACTATAACCAACGATGGCGTGACCATTCTGGAGGAGATGGACGTTGAACATCCCGCGGCGAAAATGATGGTAGAGATTTCGAAGGCACAAGAGGAGGAGGTGGGCGATGGCACAACTACGGCCGTGGTACTTGCGGGAGAGCTTTTGAAAATGGCAGAGGAGTTACTTGAGCAAGACATCCACGCCACGGTCATCGCATCTGGGTACCGGAAGGCAGCCGAAAAGGCAAATAAAATTTTGGATAAAATAGCGACTGGTGTTCAAAGAGGAGAAGACAAGATATTGAGAGAGATCGCCATTACCGCGATGAGCGGCAAGGGGGCTGAGGTACGAGGGGAAAAGCTTGTTGAACTCTGCGTTAAAGCGGTTAAGCAGATCGTGGAGGAATCCGATGGCAAGCTCGAGGCGGATATCGATAACATCAAGATAGAGAAGAAGAGCGGGGGAGGTTCAGCCGATTCCCAGCTCATTCAGGGCTTGGTGCTCGACAAAGAGGTTGTCCACCCGGGCATGCCGAAGCGTGTCGAGAAGGCGAAGATAGTTCTCCTCAATCTAGCCTTGGAGGTCAAAGAAACAGAAACTAGTGCTAAGATAAACATAACCGATCCTGAGCAACTCCGGAGCTTTCTCGATGAAGAGCGACACATGCTTCAAGAGATGGTGGAGCAAGTGAAGAAAACAGGAGCGAACGTCGTGCTTTGTCAAAAGGGCATCGATGACCTCGCCCAGCACTACTTAGCGAAGGCGGGAATCTTGGCGGTGCGGAGAGTTAAGGAGTCAGATATAGAAAAGCTTGCGCGTGCTACCGGTGGAAAAATCGTTACGAATATCAAGGATCTCACGGCTAAAGACCTCGGGTTCGCGGCACAGGTGGAGGAACGCAAGATAGCGGGCGAAGAAATGATATTTATCGAGGGGTGCAAAGACCCGAAAGCTGTAAGCCTGCTCGTGCGCGGTGGCACCGAGCATGTGGTCGATGAAGCCGAGCGTGCGGTGCACGATGCTGTTTCAGTGGTTTCAGTTGCAGTAGAGGACGGCAAGATAGTAGCAGGCGGGGGTGCTCCGGAGATAGAGGCCGCAAAGGGGCTGCGAGAGTACGCTGGCACGGTGAGTGGACGCGAGGCACTTGCAATTAATGCATTCGCCGACGCGATTGAGGTTATCCCGCGGACCTTGGCGGAGAATGCTGGGCTGGATCCAATAGATATCTTGGTACAGCTGCGCGCGGCCCACGAGAAAAAAGATGGCAAAGATATCGGAATTGATGTGATAAGTGGAAAAGTGACGAACACTCTTAAATTGGGTATCGTCGAACCCCTTCGCATCAAGACTCAGGCAATTAAATCGGCAAGCGAAGTGACGGAGATGATTCTGCGGATTGATGACGTTATCGCTGCTGGAAAACTTGAGAAGGGGGAGATGGGACCAGGACCCGCACCTGGTATGGGGATGGGTGGCATGCCGCCGATGTGATGGAGGATCGTCCATTTTCCCAAAAAAATACACCCGCTTTGAAAAGGCCCGAGTCGTGGGGGCCAGAGCTCTTCAAATATCAATGGGAGCACCTGTGCTCATCGAGGTGCCTGAGGGCGTGGGAAATTCCATTGATATTGCTCTATTAGAGTTCGAGAAGGAAGCGATCCCGATAACCATTGTGCGGAGACTACCGGGTGAATCCGCGTAAGCAATGAAAATAATAGTTCAACTAATTTTTATTCGTTATTAGAAGTTTGTTTAAGTGAGTTTAAGATGATTTATTATTGGTGTCAAGGTGGGCGTCCAGCTTGGCGACATCGTGCTTAAGCAAAAGGTCGAGTTCGAGCAACTTCGCGGGCGGGTAATTGCGATTGACGCGATGAACTCGCTTTATCAGTTTCTCTCTATAATCCGGCAGCGTGACGGGGAGCTTCTAAAAGATTCTAAAGGGAGAATAACATCCCATCTATCTGGCCTCTTCTATCGGACTGCGAACTTAATTGAGGCAGGAATCAAGCCGGTGTATGTGTTCGATGGGGAACCGCCTAAACTGAAGCTGCGTACCGTCAAGCAGCGTCGCGCGGTGAGGAAGGAGGCGGCCAAGGAGTGGGCAACCGCGCTCAAGGATGGCAGAATTAAAGAGGCCAAGAAGTTTGCACAGCGTGCAGGGCGGGTGAACGAGCAGATGATTAAACAAGCGCAGACACTTTTGGGCTATATGGGGCTTCCTTGGGTTCAGGCGCCGGGGGAAGGCGAGGCCCAAGCGGCGCACCTCGTCCAGCGGGGCGATGTTTGGGCGGCTGCGAGCCAGGATTTCGACAGCCTGCTATTTGGAGCCCCGATACTCGTACGTAACTTGGCCATCACTGGCAGGCGGAAGCTACCTGGAAAGGATGTGTACATCGAAGTATTTCCTGAGGTGATTGAACTCCAACCCCTCTTGAATGAACTCAGGGTAACCCAAGAACAGCTGGTGGACATTGGTATCTTGATTGGGACCGATTACAATGTGGGGATAAAAGGTATAGGGCCGAAGAAGGCGCTTGAACTCGTCCGAGAACACGTTTCCATCAAGCAACTTATGAAGACCGAACTTTGGGAAAAATTTGAGGTTGACCCGCTCGAGGTGAGAGATATCTTCTTGAAGCCGAACGTCACAGCTGAATATGAGCTGAAATGGGGCGATCCAGACCCAGAGGGAATTAAAGAGTTCTTGTGCGGGGAGCACGATTTTTCTGAATCAAGAGTTCAGACTGGTATCGATCGATTGCTCAAAGGGCAGCGTGAGCGGGAACAAGTTTCGCTTGAGAAGTGGTTTGGTTAATCCTCAGCCTTCCACCCATATTTTCCAACCAGTGGCACGAAGGAGCATCCCCCTCGCTCCTCAATTTTGAGCTCCCCCTTGGTACGCTTCTCCGCAACCATCCAAGTCTGGAACATGTAGTGTTGACCAACTGGTGCGCCCAGCTTCCCTTTGACTTTCAACTGCTTGAGGAGAGGCTCCGGTAGCTTTGGGGTACAAGCGGTTACGAGGATGCGGTTCCAAGGGGCCTCTTTTTCATAGCCGCATGTCCCATCCCCAACAACGACATGAACCCAGCCATATCCAGTTCGATCGAGGTTCGCACGCCCGAAATCAGCCAGCTCGTCAATCCGTTCTATTGAGAAGACTTTCCCCTTTTGTCCGACAATCTCGGCGATGAGGGCAGCGTTGTACCCAGAGCCGGTGCCCACTTCTAGCACCTTTTGCCCCACCTTGAGGTCAAGCGATTCCAACATGATGGCGATCATGCTGGGGGCCGAGATTGTCTGCCCGTGGCCTATCGAAAGTGGTTGATCGGCATAGGCGTAGTCCCGGATGTTTTCAGGGATAAATTCATGGCGTGGTACTTTTTTGAAAGCGTCAATGATGTCTCGCTTGCTAAGGTAGCCCCATCTGACGAGGCGCTCAACCAACTCCTCGCGCTCCCGTTCGTGCATACAACCAAAATAAATTATCTTCCTTCAAGCTTAAGGGAGTGGGGGAAACATGGGAAAAATCGTTGAGGTCATCACGGCTAGGGGGCATCCACGGGTCACGGCGAGGCACCCAACAACATTAATGATCACGAAGGATGAGGAAGTTGGTCCCAAGGGAGATTGCATAATCGCGGTTGCAGCGAGCAGGGGGGCTGCCGAGTTCAGCGATGATTTTAAAAAAGCCATTAAGTCGGGCGCGGCAGTTACCATCACAATTGAGTCTGGTGGTAGCGTGGAGAAGGTCCGCGCGTTTGGGCATCCTTCATTAACTCTTGAGCATCCGACTGATTTGGTGGTCAGAAAAAGTAAGTTCATTTGTGGGCGCACACTCGCGATTAGAGCAGACAAAGCAGCAGCGGGTCTTTCTAGGAGTTTCGTGAGTAAGCTGCAATCCCTAATGAGCGTGAGAGTGGTGATAGAGGTGGCATTACCGTAGTTCATCGGGGAGAAGATGAGGGATCCCATCCACGATAGGGTAGCGCTTTCTGCATTCAACGCAAACCAGCTCGTTACCTTTGAGCTCAACATCGCGCTTGCAGACTGGGCACGCCAAGATTTTTAGCAGTTGGGGGTTGATGGTTTCTTTCGGCATGCGGATTACCTTAATTAAGTCGATTTAGGAATACTTAAACCGTATTATGAGATGATGGGACTGGAGGTTTGCATTGGCTCGAACCAAGAGATTCACCACCCGGAGGACTCTACTCTTCGCTCTTTTCGTTGTTGTGGTAGTTGCGATAGCAGCATTACTTTTTGCACGTGAGGATCTCTACGCGATGTTCCAAGCCTTGGGCAGAGCCAACCCAATACTGCTGATTTTAGCTTTTGGTGTTTACCTCTTTGGTGTGGCCTTCTGGGCAGGTCGCTGGAATGTGACACTTTCAAGGGTTGGACATCAGGTTGGCATGCGCAACCTTTACGTGGTGATTTTCGGCGGGATTTTCATCAACAACGTTACGCCATTTACATATTCTGGTGGTGACCCAGTCGCGCGAGCATATTTGCTGAATAAAACTCAGCGAATTTCATACTCATCCGGCTTTGCCACGATTTTAGGCGAGTTTATATTAGATTTTCCAGTTTTCCTTTCATTTGTGATGATTGGATTATTGCTATCTATTGAATGGACGCCCATTTGGTCAGCATTGGTGATCATGATGTTCTGGGCCGCTATCATTATCGGCTGGAGTCTGCTTTTTTTGCGCGTTCTACGCGGCAAGATGGCAGCGGCACGCATTGGTGGGCTTTTAGCGCGTATCATGGGGTTTTTCCGCAGGCCCGCAAATAAGACAAGGATTACTAGAGGAATCAAAAAGTTCTACGCAGAGGCCGAGGGCATTATAAGCAGTCGGAAGGTAGCATTTTACGTTGTAGCATTTTCTGCGATTTTATGGATATTTGGGATTGCAAGGTTGTTTGTAATTTTCAAAGCGCTTGAGTATGGGTATACCCCCCCCTTGGCGATGTTGGTGTTAGCCACGACGTTACCGTGGATGGCAGGTTTGATCCCTCTCCTGCCCGCTGGAATCGGTACGGTAGATGTAGCTATGATTCTAATTTTCATGAAATTCATGCCGCCGCAGCTTTATCCAGTCGCAGCCGCTGCATGGGCCGTCGAGCGAGCGATTTCGTTTGTTTTCGGCACAGCGGTCGGAGCGGGCGCGCTATCCTACTTGGGTATTCGAGTTTGGGCAAAATAATTATGCGTGGAATTTTGAGTTAAATCAAAAGTAGGATGCGGACTATCGCGAGAAATAATCTTTTAGAATCCCGCATATAACCCAGCCCATCGTAAAGTTAGCACGGTGCACGCTATAACGAAGAACAATCCCTCAATGGCAAGTGTTTTTTTGCTTGTCAGGTAAGTCCAGAAATCGTATGGGAATACAGGGATTCCATAGAACTTTTTGCTGAAGGGGTAAAGTAACAGCCTGCCCTTCTCGTCGAAGCACTCCATCAAGATGTGCAAGATGCCCCCTATCGAGAATGATATTGCGATGGTTAAGCTGCTAGCGACCGTGAAATAATCGAGTAGGAGGTACACAAACGGGAGGAGTATCAGGTAAAAAAACGGGGTGTGGAGGACGCTTGCGGCGTGGAATTCAGTCAAGGCGTTTTTTGGCGTTTTTTTCCTAAGCAAAGTTGGGAGAACATCGAAGTTAGGCGCCCCGCTGCCAAGAAGCAGTGCGAGTAGACTTATGTGATTTGGAAATAGCCCGTAGAGGATAAGCGGGATAGTCGCGTGGGCAATCATCATTTTCTCAGCTCCTGCACCATTCTAACCATGGCGATGATGAATAGGGAAAGAAATGGTATAATTACAACAAGCGTGTAGATTCCCAGCTCGTAGATGACTAATCCCAGCACGATGAGGCCCATCAAGATCCAGATGGCCACATACGCCTTGTTTGCCCGAATCCATTTTTTTAAGTTTACCCTCATGGATTACCCAATCGAGATTTTGTTAGAACGTTTTAAATGTAGCCCCCAAAAGATTTCTGGAGGTCAAAATGAGAATTCTGCACGTAAACCCTTTTTTCTCCCCCTACCTAGGCGGCACGGAGAATTACATATTTGAGTTATGTAAGCGCTTATCCAAGAAGAATTCTGTAAGCGTCATCACTTCTAGGTTGCACGGGACTAAGAAAGAGGAAGTGGTGGTGGGAACAAAAGTATACAGAATGAGGGCCCTTATCCTTAGAAAACTCCCAGCTTTCCTCCCTCCTCCATACTCTATCCCATTCTTTTTTCCCCATCATTTTTTCAAAGTGTGTAAAAAAGAAAAGCCTGATATTATCCACTTGCACAACCGATTTTTCCTAAGCTTCTCATCGACAGCCATATGGAAAAAATTTTTGAGTAAGCCGCTTTTTCTCACGCTGCACAATGCTCGCACAGTGGGGATAAGCAAGGAGATCGATAGAGCAGGGCAACTTTTCGACGATTTGTTAGGTAATCGGGTGATGAGGCGGGCAGATAAAATTATCGCAAACAGTAAATGGACTTTAGAGGCCACAGTTCCAAAAGATTACCCCCGAGAGCAGACAGAGGTCATTTTCAACGGAGTCGACACGAAAAAATTCAAGAAAATCAAAACAGATTTAAAGGACGAGTTTGGCTGCGAGTTCCTCTCCACAACTGTTTGTAGGCTTATTCCCCAGAAGGGAGTCGAGTACTTGATAAAGGCCGTAAAGGAAATCAAACGCGATTTTAAGGCGGTGGTAATAGGCAGGGGACCAGAACTAGAGAGGTTGAAAGCGTTGGCAAATAAATCCGGGATCGGAGAGAGGGTTATTTTCGTGTCTCAACCTATTCCCCTAAGAAAATTGATAGAGTATTATTCCGCGAGCGATTTCTCGATTTTGCCTTCCTTATGGGAGCCGTTTGGAATCGTTTTGCTCGAGGCGATGGCGTGTGAAAATCCGATCATCTCCACAAAAGTCGGCGGTATCCCAGAGGTAGTTTCTGATTGTGGCTTGCTTGTTGAACCGCGCAGCCCAGAGCAAATAGCCGAGGCGGCGAATACGTTGATTGGCGACGAAAAACTTAGAAAAAAGCTGTCGAGGAAAGCGAGGGAGAGAAGCGAAAAAGTTTTTGATTTTGATGTCATAGCAAGAAAAGTTGAACGGAGTTACAATAATTATCTCAAGGGGGCACAGTGAAAATTGCTATATCTACCTACGTTTATCTAACTGAACGGGGGTTGGCGCCATGTATTCAATTCAGACGAAGCCGAAAATAAGTATAATAGTTCCAACATTGAACGAAGAGAAGCTTATCGCTTCGACTCTGAAAAACGTGCGCAAGGTTGTCCCAGAAGCGGAGATTATCGTCGTTGATGGGGGCTCTAGAGATAAAACAGTGGAAATAGCAAGGAGGTATGCAAAGGTTAATGTGGAGAACGGTGGTGTGGGCTTAGCGAGAAATACGGGCGCTAAAATTTCAGAGGGAGATGTACTTGTTTTTCTTGATGCCGATACCACAATAACTCGGCAATTTATAGACGAAGTTCTCAAGACTTTTAAAGACCCGAATTTTGTTGGGGCTGGGGGATTCATATTACCTCAAAAAATGAATCAATTTGAAGAGGCCGTATTCTATTTTTTCAATCTTCTCATAATGGCGTCTTTCGTGATTGGGAAGCCCAGGCTTGCGGGAACTTGTGTGGCGTACAAACGAAGGCCGTTCCTCGAAGTTGACGGATTTGATATAAACATGAATGCGTCAGAAGATTTAGAATTGTGCAAGAAAATTTCTAAGAAAGGGAAAATTGTATTCCTCAGGCACGTTATTGTGCGTACTTCAAGAAGAAGGCTGAAGCACCTCGGGTTATTCAAGCTTATATTGGATTGGTCGAGGGTAACATTCCAGTATTTTCTCGGTAGAAAGCCGCAGGTGTACCATTCATTTAGATAGAAACTACATAGTTTTGTGTTCAGCGAAAGTCATACGTTTTTATTTTTCCATAATCGTATTCTTTAGCGTGGAAGCGTCGAGAAAATTGTTGAAAACTTAAAGTTTACAAAAGACTTTTATAAAATTTTTCCAGTTTGTATGCGCATTTTTCTACTGAAAATTTTTGCCCGGTTTTTAAAGCGTGAGTTTGCATTTTATTAGAGGGCCTATAAGATCTCAGAATTTCCGAGAGTTGTTCGACGTTTCCCGGACCAAAAAGATAACCATTTTTTCCATCAGATACGATTTCCGGGATTGCGAGGGAATTTGCGCCCACCACTGGAGTACCGCAGGCCATGGCCTCCGCCACGACTACCGCTTGGGTTTCGCTTGTCGATGCTATTACAAACGCGTTTGCCGCCGAGTAGTAAAGTGGTTTCAATTTTTCAGGCACATATCCCTCAAATGAAACCTTTTTCTGGAGGCCAAGCTTCTTCCTAAGATTTTTGAGTTTTCGTTCAGCAGGCCCTCTGCCAGCGATAATTAATTTTGCGTTAACATTTTGGAGCGCTTTAAGCACGACGTCGATGTTTTTCTCAAATCCAATCCTACCGAGCGTTAGGAAAACTTGCTCAGCATCGATCCCAAGTTTTTTCTTAGCTTTTTTTTTCTCGATTGGTTTGAAGAAGTCGAGGTCAATGCCGGTAGGCACAACGGCAATTAATTTCTTGATTTGGTGTTGTAGCAAAATCTTCTTCAACGCGTTGCTGGGGGCGATGATTTTGTGGCATCGATTGTAGTAAAATCTGCAGTACTCCCAAGTGACTCTCCTGAGTAATCCACGCCCAAACCTAGAGAGGTATCGAGTGTATTCAGAGAGCATTGTATGAAAAGTGGATACTGGAGGTACGCCCTGCTTTTTCGCAACTCTCAGTCCGAATACGCCAAGCGAGAATGGACCGTGGGTGTGGACGATATCGAGTTTTGGGAGGCTGCCGCTGCCTCGGGGGACTGCAATCTTGAACTCGGGGTATGGTCTAAAAGTTACAGATGGATATGAGCGCACTACCATCCCGTGATGCTCCTTCACGTTTGATTGGGTGCAAAAGACGAAAACTTCATGCCCTTTTTTTACGAGTTCCGGGCCGAAGCTCAGGATCGAGGTAACCACTCCATTTCGCTGGGGTAGGAAGGTATCGGTGAAGAAGCCTATTCGCATTTAATCACCTTGGTTTTGGCTGTCGAGTTGAGGCTAAGATTATCAGCCCGTATTTAACTCCCTTCAGAAATTTACCTACCCTTTGGACGAACAACGGCAAATTTTTCCGTTTGTTGTAAGTTGGCATGATGATAAAGATATCCAGCAGTTGTTTTGCCCTAGGCATTTATTACCCACAAGTTAGGTATTTGCGAGCGAGGGTAAAACCACATCAGGTGATCAAATGACAGGCATGTTCCTGTGCGGAAGGTTGAGCAGTCGCATGAGAGAGTTCTTCATCATGGCTGGTTATCAGCGATGAGGTAGTTACCGGGAGGAGATCAGTTGCAGGTTTGTTTGCAAGCCCTGATGGCGTGATTCGAATGAAGAAATTTACACAGCGAAGGGCTTTGTTATTAGCTCTCTTCTTCATCGTGATTATTGCACTAGCGGTGGTATATTTTGCCCGCGAGGACCTTTACGCGATGCTCAGCGATTTGGGCAAGTTAGGCTATCTAGGTGTTTTTCTGCTCAGCTTCATCGGTGCCACATCTGTTATAATTCCAATCCCATACACCGTAATTTTGTTAACAATCAGTGCACCACAATTCGGTTTTAATCCCCTCCTGCTTGCCATTGTTGCTGGGCTTGGGGCGGCGGTGGGCGAGCTCGTGGGTTATGGACTGGGTTATGTTGGCAGACGGGTCGTGAATAAAAAGCACGACCGCCGTTTTAATGCTATGTTAAAGATTTTCGATCGTTTTGGAATGCCAGCAGTTTTCATCTTCGCCTTGACACCTCTGCCAGATGATCTCCTCTTCATCCCGCTTGGTCTGATGCGCTACAACCTCTGGAAAGTGTTTATCCCATGTGTGTTAGGGAAGTTCCTCATGTCTTTGATTATCACTCACGTCGGGGTCGCAGCGGGAACAGTGTTTGCGGAAGGGGGAATGATAATTGCCGTGGCAACGACAATTTTGCTTGTCTTAGTCGTCGTCGCAATGTTTAGAATCAATTGGGAAAAGCTTGTCGAAAAATACTTATCTTAAAAAGGTTAAGCAGCGGAATTCTAATTCTTGCTTCAAGTAATTTTTTCGGCTAAAAGAAAAACAAATTCATGCGATTGGCTTGAGGCGATCTTTTAGACGGTCTAGCACTTGCGGCAGCGTTGTGTACTCCATCTCATCCGGGCCAAGCCTAGCCGGCATAAATTCTCCTTGGCGTCTCAGATAATCGGCCAGTTCATTCGCTGTAGCCCTAGCCTTGTCGAACGCCGGGTCGTCAAAGAGGTCTGCTGGTTCATTCTCGTTTACTCCTACTATGTGTCCGTCTGAGACCTGGAAACCTAAGGCAACAACCCTTGGAGGTCCATCGAAAAAGGTGCATTTTGCATTTTCCAGACTAACTGGCATCAAAGGCCCGTGATGACTGCCCCTCATCCAACCAGCCACAAGGTGAGGCATGCCGAAAGGCGCCAATACTTCGCCTACGGACGGCAAGCCGTGTTGTCCTCTTACAATGCAGACTGGGTCGTCCTTTCCAACATACCGCCCTGCGATGAGGCTCAGCCTAGAAGTGCTCGCTACAGACGCCAACAGTTTGTCCGATGTGCGATATATCCTTTCGATCACGTAGCGTCCCGGGGTACCTAGCAGGGCAATCACGTCGTACATCTCCGCTGGGCATGCTAAGTCTACGTTTTTATTTTCCATGACATCCATTACCCTGAATGTAAAGCCACCATGCATGGACGGGTCGATTACCAAGCCTGCGGTGCTAAAGGGGTCCGCGAATATCTTGAATAGCGGAAGGTTCCATGCACCGGGTTCTGTCTTGTCAGCAGCAAAAACTACTATGGGTTCACTCTTTCTTTCTTCAAACTCCATTTCAGCAACACCGGGGCCCATTCCCTTCACGTTGCCCGAGAAGGCTTCGCCCAGCAAATCTTGTCCAGCCGCGTAAAGCTTTAGCGGCTTAGAGACAGTTTCACTTATTTCTTTAAATGTGTTCCACGCAAACTCGTGTATCTTCGGGTTGTTTTCTCCATTTCCGTGAGTCATTAATAGCTCCAAGTCGTCGCCGCAGTGGAAAACATAATAGTCTGTAATCAAGTTCTCTTTGCGGGCTTTTTCTAGGTGTTGTTTAGCAGCTTCGATTTGTTTGGGGTGGACTGTATGATGTCCAGCCACAGAGCCTATATCGGCTTTGATTATGCTCACAGTGGTTCGCATTTGTTCACCGCTCATGTATCTCCCTTGTGTTTAAAAGTTCCCCTTTAAAAAGTTTACGCATAAGAGATAACTAACGCTCCAACTAGGCCCGCGGCTACCGAGGCGGCGAGGATAAGCAACAAGGTCGGCACTGGCCCCGCGCTAGCCTCTGGCTTTAGGGGCCTTCCACGGAGACGATACCACATTCGTATTGCCCGCTGAGTACCCAGATGCGCGGCCCACAGGCAGAGCGGCAGATTCACGGCCAAGATGAGCACGATGAACAGGACCACCCAGAACTCGTTGGTCGGGATATTAGGGAAGGACCAACCTCCCACCATTTGCTCGAGTTGGGTGATGAGCACGCTGTCATAAATCCCTCGCGAGAAAAGGAAGACAGCAGCGCCCACACCGAAGAAGAGCTGGGCGAGCACGAAGGTCGCGAGTACGGTGAATGCGAAGTAAACGAGCGGCTGCCACCAAGCACCTAGTTCGAGCGGCGAGGGCACGCGCACGGCTTGGCTGAGGTCAACGAAGAATTCCCCACCACCGCCCCATCGTCCATAAGCGACGCCGAAAACCCAGCTTCCAACAACTAACAACCAAAATGCGGCGTGCCAGTATTCACCGCGCATCGCTTCACCGATGATGTCGGACTACCTGTATTTTCGCTCGTAGTCACGTCGCGCAGTTCTTATAGCTCGGTTGAGGTAGTTGTGGTTTATCTTGGTAGGCTGAGAAGAGGTTGGCTTCGGTGGGGGTGTCGGTACCTTCAAAGTGCCAGGGGAACGCTCCAAAATGCTCAATCTACGCTCCAAAGTTGATAATCTTTGAATTAATGAATTTAATTTGTTTTCAATAGATGAAATACGCTCATCTCTTGAGATTTGTTCCATCTCCTCACCTCTCCCTTGATTTTTTGAGATTTCGGGTATTTAAAGGTTGGTTTTGTTTTTAAAAGCTCGGAAATTCCTTCAATCTTTTCTCCCGGTGAGCGCGCGTTCTTCGATTTCGCCACAGGGTTTTCTCTCTTTAAACACTTGGGCTGAAAACTTGCTTATGCACACCCCCTCACGGAGCCAGTAGTCGGGCGTCAACCCAGCTTTCATACAGGTATGTGAGAGGAACTCCTCGATATCCCACCCCCACTCGACGGGCACCTGAGGCAAGAGCAGACCTGCGTAACCAGACCACTCGATGATTAGGCCATCCCTGCCAACCGTGATGTGTTTCGGATATTCGCGTGGGCTCTTGGCCTTGATGACTTCTGGCTTAGATAGCACACTTACCTCAATCTCTACTTCGGGGAGCTCCTCAGGGGTTATCGACGGGAAGCGAGGATCTCGGGTCGCGGAACTAATTGCGGAATCTATCACGGCGTCGATAAGAGGCATTTGGGGGAGCGGGTGGCCTATGCACCCTCGAAGTTCACCTCTTTTGTTCAGGGTAACGAAAACGCCTTGATGTTCGCGCAATTTTGCAGGCACTTTCGGGGTCTGTGGTTTCCTACCCTCGCGCAGGTAGGTTTCGATCGTGCGCCGAGCGAGCTTTACCAGCAGCTTCCCTTCCTCGAGCGTGAGCATGGAATTTACCCCACTATTTGATTGTATCGCGATGCCATTTCAAGTATTGTCTTCCAATGTGTGCCATGCCAGTATGTCTTGCCACACTTCCCGCATCGCCAGAACTCCCGTTGCGCTTTTAGCACAGTTGCGGGGACCAAGTTCTTGACATCGTCCTTGCTCGCAAGCTTGAGCGAACCATTGCACATCGGACATCTTGAGTTCTCAGGCTTGATCTCGATTTTTTGCCCGCAGCGTTTAGAAACCTCAACGAGTTGTTTAACGACATCATTGCTCTCGACATAGGCACTACGGATGCCTGCCCGCTTGGCGCGACGGTGGAGTCCCAAGTCGCACGTCAGCAGCACCCTTCGCTGGAGTTTGGCTCGCTCAAGCAAGACATCGTCCTGATCGCTCGCGGCCACCCTAAGATCACCTATGTAAGTAACGTCGTGACCAGCTAGCCTGAGCCAGCGCGCCAGCTTCCCAAGCATGCCGTCCGCGACGAATTTCATTCAATCGCACTATCCTTTGTCGAGCTCCAAAAAGTAGTTGTCGATTCGCGGTGTAACGTCTCAACCTTAAAAAGTGTGAGAAGACATTAAAGGGTGGTGGCGAAATGCGCCAGCGAATCGAGGTAACTTGTCCCATCTGCGGCAAACCCTTCAGCGTGGAACTCGAGATAAGCACCTACGTCACCGCTGAAGCGGCGGCGCCTCCGGAGAAGAAAAGCAGGGTAGCGCTAGTGTTGCGTGGCCAAGAGGTCAAGGTAGACTTCATACTTCGGGCGATGCGTGCGCTGGCCAGCAAGGAGCCTAGCGGGATGATAGAAGTTGAGGAGATTGTTGACATAGCAGGGAAGGTCGGGCTCGCGCGCGAGGAAGTCGACGAAATTTTAACAGGGGAGAAGAATGCTGGCCACATCTACGAGCCGAAGCCAGGGGTGGTGTGCTTTACCATCCCGCCCGAACGAGCAAAAGGTTAACCCTCTTCCTCAAAAATCTGTTTCTCTTCGAGACCTTTGAGCATGCGCTGCATGTTTATTACCAAAACTTGAGGTTGTAAATCTAAATAGTCTGTAGTGAAACATTTTCCATCTAATAAATAACTAACAACCAAAGGATGGAGGGAGACAAATGGTTGAAAGATATGATGTAGTTGTGGCTGGAGGTGGTCCAGCCGGATTGGCCGCGGCGAGGGTGGCGGCAGCCGAGGGGGGGAAAGTGCTGCTGCTCGAGCTGCAGGCCCAGATAGGTGGACAGGCTCAATCCGCTACTTGGGTGCCAGCCGATGTGATAACACCCCCGCTGAAGAAATCGATCGTCGCGAACATGAAGGAAATAAAGCTTCACTCACCCCACAAGGAACTCTCGACAAGCGGGGACTTCGGCGTCATCGTTGATCGTCGCCTGTTTGACAAACTCCTAGCCGCAGAGGCCGTAGCGAGCGGCGCCGAGCTCTGGGTGAGCTCTCCCGTCAAGAAACTCTTAGTGAGCGGAGACGTCGTGCAAGGAGTTCACGTCGAAGCCGGAGATTGGGCCGATCGAATCGAGAGCGAAATAATAATAGACGCTACAGGCGCCCGGGGCGAGTGGTCGAGTTTGTTGCTCAGGAAGATGCTGAAGCGAGATTGGAAGCGTGAGCTGCTCGCGCTAAGCAATGAGTATCTGATGGTGAACGTGACAAACGATCAAAGCGCGGACCTGTTTTTTACCTCATACTTCGCCCCGCTCGGGCACGCTTGGGTTTATCCCTTCGGCAAGCGCTTCGCGATGGCAGGAGTCCAAGGAGTGCGTATCCACCCGGATGCCGCCCTCGACGAGTTCATAGGGAGGCGTGGCGTGCCCAGACTCGAGCGAGCGGTGCCGGTGGCGGCATTCCGCGGTCAGCTTCCCCTTGAGGGGCCGTTGAACCAGACATGCGCAAACGGGATAATCGCAGCCGGAGGCGCGGCTGGCCAAATCTATGCGTTATCGGGACAAGGGCTTCGTTACGCACTGCGTTGCGGGGAGATCGCTGGCAAGGTAGCAATCGACGCGATTACCGAGGGCGATGTTTCGATGGGAGGGCTGGCCGATTACGAACGGCAATGGCGAGCCGAGTTTGATGCCGAGCTGAGGGCCGGGCAACTCCTGCACTCCTCACTGAGTGTTTCACAGGACCAGCAGATGGATGCGCTGCTGGGTGCGCTGGAGGACAAGCCCAAGCTCCAACAGGCCTTCATCGATGTGTTCACAGGGTTCAGGCTTAAGGGCCCGCTTGAAGCGCTGCTGAAGGATGAGGAGATTTCCCGAATCTTTGGACGAGAAACGATTGAGAAAACGCTTGCTCTGAAGTAGTGCGGTCTGAGGTTTTTTAGATGCGCTGCCCTTCATGCAGCAGTTCAGCGGTACTACACGACACGCTTAGAGGGGAGCACATCTGCACGCGCTGTGGCTTCGTGCTAATGGAGCGCTCGCTCGAACTCAAGCCGGAGTGGCGCAGGAGGCCGGGGGAGGAATTGGAGCGCGCGGACGTGACCGCGGGCATAGACGTGACGCAGCATGATTTTGGGTTGGGGAGCAAGTTCAGTGTTTCGAAGGATTTACCCCCAAGCTGGCGCGCCAGTCTGAGGCGGATGCGGCTCTGGCAGCAGCGCTCGCGCGCAAGCACTTGGGAGGAGCGGAGCCTGCGCGAGGCGTTAATAGAGTTGGACAAGCTCTGCGAGGATTTATCGCTCCCCAAGGGGGTCAAAGCCGAGATAAGCGTGCTTTATCGAAGGGCTAGGGCAGCGAGGCTGACAGGGGGCAGGGGAACTCACCAAGTTCTCGCTGCGCTTACATTTATTACATGCAGGCTACGGGGTTTACCGCGCACAGAGGGTGAAATTTCTTGCACACTTACAGCTCGTTTGGGCATAGGAAACTATGAAGCTTCACGTAATCTTCGTCGGCTCACAAAATTTTTCACTCAAAAGTTTAAGCTTAAGTTGCCTCGCATTTCAACCGACGATTACATCAACCGTTTCGCCGTTCAGCTCGAATTTTCTACACGGGTAATCGAGCATGCTAACGAGCTTTATCGTTCTTTGCCCAAAAAATTCAAACAGACGAGACATCCACTTTCACTCTCAGCGGCCGTACTTTACCTTGCAGCAGAAGCAAGTGGTGAAAAAGTTCCTCTCAAAAAAATTGGTGATATAACGGGGTTTGCGATTTCTTCCATTTCTAAAAACGCGGCGCGAGTCCGAGAACTCACAACTTCCCGCGAGGAATGATTATAGTTCCTTCGCTGGCTTCGCCGACTTCTTCAGTTTTTCCTTTAAGATAGAGTGCACCGGTCAGCGCGGCTAGAGCCGCGTCGATTTCATGTTCGTTTGCGTTTTCTTTCAATTTCATCCCATTTTTCTTAAGCTTGACCACCCATCGACTGCGGTCAGAGGTTTTAAAGAGGAGCATGCCTGAAGTTCTGGGATGTATTTCTATGACTCGAAGATCTTTCGCTCGAAGTGCGTCTGCGAGGCGTATCCCTCGCTCCGTGAGCGACCGCATGCCGGCGAAAGTGGGCGGGAAAACCCGGAAGCCGCGCTTGATGAGCAGCGTGTCGGCTTGCCTCAACTTTCCCTGCTGAGGCAGACTAAGGGGAGCATCGATCGCAACTAGCTTGACACCCGAGCGCGTACATTGCTCTAAGATTTCATCGTCAGAGTAAATCAAGCTAGTCTGAAATTCGCTGTTTGAAAGTCGTGCAAAACCGCTGGGGTTCTTCGGAACGCCGGCTAGGTCGAGCCCGATAACTTTCATCGCAACCATTAAACATTATATTCTGGGATTTGAAATTTTGGGGGATACGGATGGCGAACATAAGGTGGCCGGGTCTAATTCACTGGGAGTCTCGAATAATCCAAATTTGCCTTTTTCACCTTATCTACCTCATTTTGAAACAACAAATAAAATGAGCATAAAGACTAAGAACTTTCCTCATTTCCTCGAATGACTTTAATAGAGAGGTGGGTAATCTAAATTCGTTGCTGGGACAGGGTACGCGAACCCCATTTCATCCCCGTCCTCGAATATCGCCGTCCCACTGAACACGTAGACAGGCAAAACCTGATCCTGACTTTCAAGTATCGGATTGGTCCAGTATCCCAGTTCAATCTTTTCGACTATCATTTTTACGGGCGTTGTTCTGAAAGGAGAACCAAGCTCCCTCAGGGCCTCTTCAGGCGTTACGGTTATCTCGACTTCAGGCCCGGGAGTCAGGTTTCTCCACCCCGCACCGAACCCGACTACGGTCCCTCCGGCTCCGATCTTCACGGACCCACCAGCTCTGCGAATCGGCATGTTTTCATATCTGAGTTCATATATTACACTCCAATAATTTATCCATGAAGTATTCTCAATCGAGGTGGAGCTACCAGCACAAACCTCATTGATGACGACTTCCAATGGGGGCTTCGGGTAGAAGCATCCGAACTCCTCGACCTTCTTTAGGAACTCCTCAGCTATTCTCCTCGCATCCTCCTCCGTGGGCAATGTCGGCGAATGGTCATAACCGCTCCAGCCAGGCCCATTGTACTCAACTGGCCCATCGTAAAACAATTGTAACATGTGGTCTCCTTTTAGTGCTATGAGCTTGCCATTCTCATCGAATTCGAAGCCAGCCCTGACCTCGATAGCAATGCCTCCATCAGGGTAAGGTCTTTGGATTGCATCCAGCTCTCCCGCCATGTTGAAAGGCTCCCCCCTAGCGATAGCGATAGCCTCGTTTTCGTCGATATCAATCCTCTCAACATTTAGGAGGGGCACCGACTGAGGAACCTCAGGGAGGGGACAATCGAGGACGAAGGTGGTAGTTGGCCCCATGAAAATGGATTCCCCCTCCTGAGATGGACTGGGTTGATATAAGACGAAATAACCGAAAGATAACACTAATAGAATCACCGCCACAATCGCTACTTCCTTCAATCTTCCCCTCATTTCGATCACAGTTTGCACACCAGAATGAGGCCGATCAATGCTACCGCGACGATGAGGCCGATCAATGCTAGGGAAAGGGTGTCTGGGACAGGGGCGCCTAACTTCACGAGCCAGAAATTCGCCCCGCTCCCTCCGGCGAGGGCGTAGCCCCCATCAGACGTTTGAACGATCGACCATGCTGTACCACCATTCGCACCACCAAATGTCTTGCTCCACTCCTCGTTGCCAGAGGAGTCTGTCTTCAAGAGCCAGCCCCCAGCGAGGGCGTAGCCGCCGTCAGACGTTTGAATGACCGACCGTGCCCAATCACGATTCACACCACCAAATGTCTTGCTCCACTCCTCATTGCCAGAGGAGTCGGTCTTCACGAGCCAGAAATCCTCCCCGCCAGCACCGTAAGACATTGTAGATCCGGCGAGGACGTAGCCCCCATCAGACGTTTGAACGACCGAATATGCCCAATCATCATTCTCACCACCAAATGTCTTGCTCCACTCCTCGTTGCCAGAGGAGTCGGTCTTCACGAGCCAGAAATCGAATCCACCAGCACCGTAAGACTCTGTGCTCCCAGCGAGGGCGTAGCCCCCATCAGACGTTTGAACGATCGATTCTGCAAAATCATAATCCGCACCACCAAATGTCTTGCTCCACTCCTCGTTGCCAGAGGATTCAGCCTTCACGATCCAGAAATCCACCCCGCCAGCACCGTAAGACATTGTCACTCCGGCGAGGGCGTAGCCCCCATCAGACGTTTGAACGATCGACTCTGCCCCGCTAGAATCCGCACCACCAAATGTCTTGCTCCACTCCTCGTTGCCAGAGGAGTCTGTCTTCACGATCCAGAAATCCTCCCCGCCAGCACCGTAAGAGTCTGTCCCTCCGGCGAGGGCGTAGCCGCCGTCAGACGTTTGAATGACCGACCGTGCCCAATCATCACGCTCACCACCAAATGTCTTGCTCCACTCCTCGTTGCCAGAGGAGTCTGTCTTCACGATCCAGAAATCCCCCCCGCCAGCACCGTAAGACCCTGTTACTCCGGCGAGGGCGTAGCCCCCATCAGACGTTTGAACTATTGACCATGCCAAATCATAATCCGCACCACCGAAAGTCTTGCTCCACCTCACTTCTAGCTGGCAAATAAATAACACCCCTAACAACAACAGAGTGAGCAGAACCGCAAACATCAGACAAGCCTTTACCCTCAAACATCCAGCCCCCGGTAAGTGTGAAAAAGTTTCGTTGCCAATTATATAATCCTTAGGAACTTTAGCATATCCTCAACCCTTTCATACCTAACTCCAAAGCGCCCCAAGTATTATTTCTAAAATCGAGTTCTGTTTGGGGTCGTGGGGTAGCATGGTCTATCCTGCTGGCTGGGGATTTCTTCTGCCAATTTTTGCTTCCTTCACTTATCTGTCTCATTTTGAAACACCAATAAAATGAGCATGAAAACTAAGAACTTTCCTCATTTCCTCAATGCTTCTCAATAACAATAGAGAGGTGGGTAATCTAAATTCGTCGCTGGGACAGGGTACGCGAACCCCATCTCATCCCCGTCCTCGAATACCGCCGTCCCACTGAACACGTAGACTGGCAAAGCCCGATCCTGACTTTCAAGTATTATCTTGGTCCAGTATCCCAGTTCAATCTTTTCGACTATCATTTTTGCGGGCGTGCTCATGAAAGGAGAACGAAGCTCATTCATGGCATCTTCAGGCGTTACGGTTATCTCGACTTCGGGGCCGGGAGTCAGGTTTCTCCACCCCGCACCGAACCCGACCACGGTCCCTCCGGCTCCGATCGACACGGACCCACCAGCTCCGAGAATCGGCATGTTTTCATATCGGAGTTCATAAACTACAGTCCAATAATCTACCCACGAGGTCTCCCCAATTGAGGTGGACTGGCCAGCACAAACCTCATTGATGACGACTTCCAATGGGGGCTTCGGGTAGAAGCATCCGGACTCCTCAACCTTCTTGAGGAACTCCTCGGCTATCTTCCTCGCATCCTCCTCCGTGGATAAGGTCGGCGGGTAATCATAACCGCTCCAGCCAGGCCCATTATACTCCACGGGCCCCTCGTAAAACAATTGCAACATATGGTCTCCCTTTAATCCTATTAGTTTGCCATTCTCATCGAATTCGAAGCCAGCCCTGACCTCGATAGCAATGCCTCCATCAGGGTAAGGTCTTTGGATTGCATCCAGCTCTCCCGCCA
>Ga0224506_10000956_pt1 | contig 21719 bp, 19 predicted proteins | sample SF_Jan12_sed_USG_2_FD_169108 | JGI IMG/M metagenome (GOLD analysis project Ga0224506, IMG submission 169108) | Sediment microbial communities from San Francisco Bay, California, United States - SF_Jan12_sed_USGS_8_1 | ecosystem: Environmental > Aquatic > Marine > Sediment | place: USA... | reverse complement strand
TGAGGATTCTCGCCCCGACGCCTACATCGAAACGTCTCATGCGGCCCAAACCCTCCAGCCGGATGAATAAAGTCGCCGTGGGCTTAATTGATTTGTCTCGAAACCGGTCACCGGGAGACAATGTTTCTAAAGGGGCCCTCGGATACCCTCACATGGAAATGAAGGGAGCCCCCGGGGTTAGTTTAAAGGGACTCTCGAGCCTGCCTTATGTGACCCCAGGGCTCCCCGGGGTAGGTGGGCGCCTGAAGGAGAGGCCGGACCACTTCGTGGTGGAGGAGACACCGGCCTACGAGCCCAACGGCGAGGGCCCCCACCTCTTTGTGAACTTGACGAAGGAGGGACTCACCACCCGGGAGGTCCAGCGCGGCCTCGCCGCTCTCTTCGACCTGCCAGTCGGGGCCGTCAGTTTCGCCGGCCTGAAGGACAAGCACGCACGGGCGACCCAGACCTTCAGCCTGTTCGTGGGTGAGGTTCACCCGGACTTCCCCTCCCACGCCCTGGAGCTCATCAACGCCCGGCTGCCGGTCAATGCCCACTGGGCCAGGCCCCACAGGAGGAAGATCAAGGCTGGGCACCTGCGGGGGAACAGGTTCAGGGTGACCATATCCGGGGTGGAGCTCGGGATGGATGAGGCGATCGAAAGGGCACGCAGGATAGCGGATCGGCTCAGGGAGAAAGGCGCGCCCAACTACTACGGGCCCCAGAGGATCGGCGTCGCCGGCGAGAACGCGACCCGGGGCCTCGAGATCATCAGGGGCGGGCTCAGCGTGGGGAACCGGTGGCTCAGGAGGTTCCTGGTCTCGAGCTACCTGGACCACCTCTGCAACAGGTACCTGGCCAGGAGGGTGGAGAGGGGGGCCTTCGAAAGGATCCTCGAGGGCGATGTGGCCAAAAAGCACTCGACCGGGGGTATGTTCCTAGTCGAGGACGCCGAGAGGGAGCAGCCTCGCTACCTCACGCGGGAGATTAGCTTCACGGCCCCGATATTCGGGCCCAAGATGTGGGAGACAAGGGGACAGGCGCGGGAGCTGGAGGGCGACATCCTGGGCGACGAGGGCGTCACCCTCGAAAGGCTGGGCGAGCTCGGCGTCAGGGGCACCCGCCGCCTGGGGAGGATACTGCCGGACCTGAGCGTGGAGGTCTCGGAGGAGGGCCTGGTCCTGCGCTTCACCCTGCCGAAAGGGGCCTACGCCACGACTGTGCTCAGGGAGGTCATGAAGACCCCCGATTACTAGGCCGCCTCAACTCGGCCTTGAGGTGGACTTGAAAAAGTGGTCCTTTAAATAAACTGAGCTTGGAGAGCCCCGAGCTAGGGGGCCTTTCTAGTCAGTATCTCTCTTATCCTGTCGGTTATGATGGCCTCGTCGCCTTCGAGCAGGAACTCTGGATTGATCAACAGCGTGTTGCCCTTGGCGCGCGACTCCACGCTCGGATCCCCTTCCCTGAGCAGGTCTGACAGGCCCTTCCCGGTCACGCCGGAGGCCTCGGGGTCGACTTCTACGTAGAGCAGGGGCCACATGGGCTCATTGTCCTCCACCGTCTTCTCGACGATGACGCCCGCTTTGACTTTAGGTATCTTGTTCAGCCGTTCTGCCATCCACTTCGCCTTTTTCTCCCATTTCTTGAAGAGGGGCCCCTCGTCAAGCTCCAAGTAGATCTTCAGGGCGGTGACGAGGCCCACGATGGTCTCCCTGCACATCTTCGAGCCCCTCCCTATTCCGTGGAAGGGGTACGCGTTGAGGTGGGCGAGCTTGATCAGGTCCCCCCTCCCGGCCAGGAGCCCCGAGTTGTTCGGTCCCGCTATGAACTTCCCGCCGCTGATCACCACGAGGTCTGCGCCCCTCGAGATGTACCTCCTCAGGTTCTTCTTTGGTGGGAGCTCCGAGGCGGCGTCCACTATCACCGGTACGCCGTTCATGTGGGCGACCTCTGCGACCTTCGAGAGGGGGAGGTGCCCGTGGGAGGACCTATCCGTGATGTAGTAGGCTGCGGTCTTGTCAGGGTCGAAAGCCTCTTCGAGCTCCTCCGGGGAAGCCCCCTCTTCCGTCCCAACCTCTACGAACCTGCCCCCGGCGCACTCCACCGCGTGGTCGTAGACGTTCCTATTCGATCTCTGGACTATGAACTCGGTCCTAAGCCCCTCGGTGTGCATCGGGAGCCTCTGGATGACGTTGGTCCAGGTCTCCAGCTCCAGGGGGTCGAATTTCTCAAGCTCCGTTCCCCTCATCATGCAGGCGGCCGCGGCAAGCGTTATCGCGTTGCTCGACCCGGCGGTCGGCATGCCGGCCTCCGCCCCCGTCGCCTCCGCGATGGCCTCGCCGGCCCACCGTTGGAGCTCTGGGATGTGCACGAAGCTCTTGGAGGCGTCCTCCATCGCCTGGAAGACCTCGATTGGGGAGATGGACCCGCCGACACGGGTCAGCGTGCCCGCCGCGTTGATCACCCGCCTCACACCATACTTCTCGTAAGGATTGTATATCCCCGCCATTCACAAACACTCCGTGTTCTGAAACCATGCACGGGCAAAGGATATAAAACAAACGCCCGACCAAGACGAGAAACCAAATCCCTGTACAAAATTGAATCCCCGTCTCGGCACGTTTACCAGATCGTAAAAGGCAAAGACTAAAAACGATAAATAATCGTGGCGTCCACCTCAAGTAGATTTCACATGGACATCCTCAGCGAGTACAAGAGACAGAACCCCGGCTCGAAGGCGGCGTTCGACAGAGCAAGGCGATGCCTCCCAGGGGGCAGCACCCGGAGCGCCCTCTACTGGCCCCCCTTCCCGTTGTGCCTCGCATCCGGGAAGGGTGCAAAAGTATGGGACGTGGACGGGAACGAGCGGATCGACTTCAACTTCAACAACACGACCCTGATCATGGGCCACAACCACCCCAAGGTATTGGCGGCAGCCCAGGAGCAGCTTGAGAAGGGGACCGTCCTCGGCGCGCCCACCGAGGTCGAGCCGCTGCTGGCCGAGGAGCTGATCCAAAGGCTGGAGGGAGCCGAGAGGGTCAGGTTCACACCCTCGGGGACGGAGGCGAACATGCAGGCCCTCAGGGTCGCGAGGGCCCACACGGGGAGGGAGAAGATCGTCATGTGCATGGGGGCCTACCACGGCTCCTGGGACGCCGTCTCGGTCGCAGGGGGCGTGGACGTCCCCCGAGACGTCGCCGAGAGCACCCTCCTCACGCCCTACAACGACGCCCAGGCGGCCGAGGACATCGTGAAGAAGCACCGCGACGAGATCGCGGCGGTCATTATCGAGCCGACCCAGAGGGACATGACGCCCAGACCCGAGTTCCTCAGATCCCTGAGGGAGGTGACCGAGCGGCACGACGTGATCCTCATCTTCGACGAGGTGATCTCCTTCAGGCTGAGCCCGGGCGGAGCGCAGAGGCTCTACGGCGTCTTCCCGGACGTGACGACGATGGGGAAAATAATCGGGGGCGGGTTCCCCGTCGGCGCCTACGCCTCGACCGAGGAGGTGATGGAGCCCCTCGACATACCCGAGGCCGAGTTCCCAGAGATCAGGAGGCCCAGGATGGGCTTCTCAGGCACATTCAACGCCCACCCGGTGTCCATGGCCGCCGGCCTGGCGGTCATGAAGGAAATGAAGCCCCCCGTCTACGAGCGCATGGCTAAACTCGGAGCGGGGATGCGGGAGGGACTCGAAGCCATCCTGGACAACGCCTGCATCAAGGCGCACGTGGGGGGCGTCGGCTCCTTCTTCCACGTGATCTGGACGGATCGTGAGGTCTTCGACCATGAGACCGCGTCTACAGGGGATCCAGTCCTCGCCAGATACTTCTCCCTTGGGATGCTGAACAGGGGGTCATATGTCCTCGGCCACCCTAATATCTCGGCCGTGACAACCGAAAAGGACGTCGACGCCGCCCTCGAGGCCGCCAGGACGACGGTCGACAACATGAAGCCTATCGTCAGAGAGAGGGCACCCCACCTCCTTACAGCCTGAGAAACTCGAACCTCCTATCTTTCTACAATTCTTTACCCAACATTATCAGCGATACTCCCTGGAGCCCTGCAAACGCTTCTGATTCATGATATTTTATCAAAATTCAGAATCTTTTTCAGAAGCAGTTCTCCTTAAGTTACATTCATTGTATTTTATAAGTTGGTCTTAGATATGTTTAGATGCGCGCGTGAGCCCCACACTCTTCCGAAAAATAGGTAGATCTCAACCGGTGGTGGTAGAGCTCTCTTGCTCGCGCGCGCATCCAATCCCTGGATCTTCTACGGTCTCCACCACTTAAAGCCTAGGTACCTTATCTCGTCACCGTCTACGACCGCGATTATGAAAGTCTTCCTGACCGTCGTCGCCAGCCTACCCGCCTCGACGATCTCCGGGGCGGAGATCCCGTCCCCCGATCCCCTCACCTGGACGATGAAAGGGGCGTGGTCGACACCGGGCCCGTGCTCGTAGACCGCGAAGTCGCACCCGTATTTGATCCCGGGGGCCACGACGAACCCTCTCTCCCTGAGGTCGCGGTAGACCGCGTACTTCTCGTCGAGCCCCTCGAGGACCCCTCGTGCTATGAGCCTGAGCCCCTCCAAGGTGACCCTCCGTCTCTCGTCTCCTGAGACGACGATCACAAGCCCCTTCTCGAGCAGGTAGAGCCCTTCGATTGGGTCCAATACGAGGGGGGAATCGAATGCCTCCTTCGGCTTGGTCACGCCCAGGGGCTTCCCGAAGAATCCCGCTTCGTAGAGCCTGTTGCCCTCATCCGCAGACCAGACGACGAGCCGGCTGTCCGCAAGGACCTCGACCTCCGCGAGGGGTTCGCCCACGCCCTTCATCCCTACAGCGCCAGAATCCTTATCAGGTCGGCCTCGGCGGTGACAAGGTCCACTACCTGCTCGAGCTTCGTCGAAACGTCCCTAAGCATGAGTATCAGGGGGATCTCAACATCGCTTGTGACGATTTCCATGTCGAGCCTCCTGTGCAGGCTGTCGACTTTCCTCTCGCTCAGATCGACCTCGTCCGTGAGCTTGAGGGACCTCTCGGAGTTGAAGCCCAGGCTGAGGAGGCTCTCCCTGAGTTTCACGAGGGTATCGAAGGAGGCGTCCGCCATCTCGACCAGCCCATTTCCGATGCTATCTGGGATCTTCCACCTCCGATCCCCTATCATCCAGAGGTGGACCCCCGCCGACTCGATGTAGTCTATGACCTCGCCGGCCTTGCTGATCAGCCGGAAGAGATCCTCCCGGTTGAACAGCATGCTGCCGGACTCGTGGAGCTCCCTCATTATGTTCCTCTTGATGTCGAGGGACTCGAGCTGGAGCTTCTCTATCTCGCTGAGCTTGTCGCGCAGGTCGCCGCCCTCCCCCTTGACAAGAATATCGATCATGGCGAGGACCTTCCTATATATCTCGACCACGAGCCTGGCGTGGTCCTGGCACATCATCAGCAGGTTACGGAGCGTCCTGTCCTCGCTCTCGATGGGAAAAACCATCCAAGCACCCTGAAGACTTTTCTCAAGTCTAATAAATAGACTAAATGCTTATTAAGCGTTAAACTTTTGGGAAATATTTTCCAAATTAAAAACATATTTCGCCCATAGAGGCTCTTTTTGTAGAAATACAGACGGCGGAAGCACGACGGGGGTGGAACGATCGTTTCAGATCGTTCTGATGGGTTCTTATTATTAGGGTTCAGCGGCTGTATAGCTCGGCGATTGGAGTGGCTTTGAAGAATCTCAGTCCTAGAGAAGATAGAGGAGAGGCTGCAGAGCGTAGAGGAGAAGATCACAGGCAATCCGGTAGTCCTAGAGGACGCCCAGAACGAGACTACGGTCCTGGGAGGATGTTCAAGAACGCGAAGGCTCTGCCCAACAAGATGCGGGCGCTGATACAGTCGGGGAGGCTGGAATCCGCCATAGATGAGCTTGACGACATGAAGGGTCATGTTTTGGACAACGCCAACGAACTGGTGGAGCAGCTCCTGGAGGGAGACGAGGACGACGACGAGGACGAGAAAGATGATAAATGTAAGCCAGACGACAAGGTCAAGCCTAACAAATAATGAAATCCACAGCGGCAATAGAATGAAATGCTTGAAGGGGTAAATCCTTTCAAACACCCTTTTAGCAGTCTATTGTTGGCCCCCCTTAGCTTGGAGCCATTCCGATCATTTCGAGTAAAATATTCAGTTTTTTCTTGTCAGCGGGTGCTAGCGGTCAGGCGATCCTTCAACTAGTGGTGTTCGTCAATTTCATGACAGCGTTCATTTGCGCCTCTTATCCTTGTCCGCGAACCACCAGTCGAGGTACTCGCTGTGGCGCCTCCTCCGTATCTCTTCTTCGTCCTCGGGCCTGGCGTAGAGCCGGTCCCGGGCGGCGGACAGCTGCGCCTCGGTGAACATCATGCCGCAGCTCTCGCAGCTGTACTGCCTGAGCTTCCTGTCCCAGACGAGCTTCCCACCACATTCGGTGCAGTAGGGCATCTCCACCACCCCTCAATGTATTCGGGGGAGGATAAAAAGGTTAGTTTGAGGAGATTGGTGGGGGTCAGGCGGGCTCGGGTGGCGGGGGAGTGATGAAGCCCTGGCGCATCAGCAGCAAAACGATGTCCTGGGTCCTCTTGATAATAGATTCGGCGCTTTCGTACATCTCCTGCCTGCTCAGCTTCTTCCTCGCGATGCCCTGCTCGATAGCCTTCATGCCGGTCGCGACGGCCTGCCTCGGGTAGATCTCCCACTCCTCCATGGTCGGGAGTATGTACTCCTCGGTGAGCTCCTTGTCCTCGGCGTACTTTGCGAGCTCGGAGGCGGAGGCTATACACATCTCGTCCGTGATGGTCTTCGCTCTCACGTCGAGCGCGCCCCTGAATATCGCGGGGAAGACGAGGCTGTTGTTCACCTGGTTCGGGAAGTCGCTACGCCCTGTGGCCATCACCTTGACGCCTGCCTCCTTCGCTTCCCATGGCCAGATCTCGGGGATCGGGTTCGCGCAGGCGAAGATCACGGCGTCGTGTGCCATCCCCTTTATGTCATCCTTCTTTATGGTGCCGGGACCCGGCTTCGAGGCGGCGATAAGTATATCGCTCCCCTCAGCGGCCTCCTTGATGCCCCCCTCGACGCAGTCGGGGTTCGTCTTCTTCGCGAGGTCCCACTTGTAGGTGCCCTCAAGGTCCTTCCTGTTCGTGTGGAGGGTGCCCTTGCTGTCCACCATGATGGTGTTCTTCGGGTTGACGCCCGCGGCCTCGAGGACATAGAAGGTCCTCGTATTGGCGGCGCCGGTACCGACGATGGCGAACTTCGCCTTATTCAGCTTCTTTCCGACGAACTTTAGGGCGTTTATGGTTCCTGCGAGGATGACGGCTGCCGTGCCTTGCTGGTCGTCGTGCCAGACCGGGATCGGCATCTCCTTCCTCAGCCTATCGAGGATATAGAAGCATTTAGGGCTCGAGAAGTCCTCAAGGTTGATGCCGCCGAAGCTGGGCTCGATCCACTTCACGGCCTGGATGATCTCGTCGGGGTCCTTCGTGGAGAGGCATATGGGGAAGGCGTCGACACCGCCCAGGTACTTGAAGATGAGGGCTTTACCCTCCATCACCGGCAACCCGGCCTGGCCGCCGATGTCGCCAAGGCCCAGGACCCTGGTCCCGTCAGAGACCACCGCTACGTAGTTCCACTTGCTGGTCCCCTCGAACGCCAGCTCGGGGTCCTTCTCGATGTCCTTACAGACCTGGGCGACGCCTGGGGTGTACCATATGGAGAAGTCCTGGAGGCTCCGGATGGCGCACTTGGGCATCACCTCGACCTTTCCCTGGTAGAAGGCGTGGAAGGGCGGGGCGATCTTGCTCCACCTCGAGGCCTTCTTCAGAAGCTCGTCCGTGTCGACCTTCATTCGATCATTCCTCCCCTCAAATAGACGGGGAGGAGTATAAAATTGTTGAGGGGACGCCGGTTCAGCCCGTCTTCTCTCTCAGGTTCGCCCTGACCTCCTCGTCCAGGGGCCCCTCGTCCTCGATCATTCCATGGAAGATCCCGAAGACCCGCTCGAGCTTGCGCCAGTCGGGGACGTAGGCCCGGCTGAACCAGAGGCGGACGCTGTCCACGTCGTTGTCCTCCAGCTTCCACTTGTAGTCCTCGACCCTCTCCTCAGAGATCACGTGGGCCCTCCCGTAAGGCCCCTCGTGCTCAGGCGCCTCGAGGAGCATTATCCCGTCCGCACCGTGGGCGAAGGCGTAAAGCAGGTGGTCGAGCTTGAGCCTGCTCAGTGAGGGCAGGGGTATTATGCGGACACTGCTGGGGTAGCTGAGCCGGGCCAGGCCGGCGAGATCAACGGCGGTGTACGCCACCTCCCTCTCCACGAAGGCCAGGACCTTTATCTCCGCCTCGGAATCCTCGAGTGCTCCCCTGATCTGGGCCTTCAGCTGGGCGTCTGTCAGCCCCTGCTGGTCGAGGGCGTCCTGCGGGCAGGCTGGGATGCACGCGCCGCAGCCCGTGCACATTATCTCGTTTATTACCGGCTTCTCGTCGTTCAGGGTGATCGCGGACTCAGGGCAGGCCTCGACGCACTCCCCGCAGCCGTCGCAGAGTTCCGGGTCCGCTAGGAACGCCTTGTTGGGCTCTATGACCCGGTCGGCGGACAGGAAGTTGACCACCTTCATGGCGGCCCCCTCTGCCTCCGCCGTCGTCGTCTGGATGTCCTTGGGCCCGACCACTGTGCCCGCGGCGAAGATGCCGTCCCTCTTGGTGGCCATGGGGTCGAGCTTCGGGTGGCGCTCGAGGACGAACTGGTCCTCGTCGACCGGGACCCTGAGCATCTCCGCCAGCTTCAGGGTTTCCTCCGTGGTGACCATAGGCGGGCAGAGGACCACGAGGTCCACGGCGTTCTCAACCATCCTGTTTATCATCATGTCCTCGCCCCGGACAAGCAACCGCCCGCCCTGGGGGACGACCTCGGTGACCTTCCCCTTGAAGAACATGGCGCCCTTCTCCTGGGTCGTCCTGTAGAACTCCTCGTACCTTCGGCCCGGCGCCCTGATGTCGATGTAGTGGATCCAGACCTCAACCCCCCTGTCCCTGAGGAGTTGCGTCTGCTTGAGGGCGTAGAGGCAGCACACCCGGCTGCAGTAGGGCTTCCCGACCTCGGTGTCCCTGGAGCCGGCGCAGAGGACGTAGGCGACGCTATTGACCTCCCTGCCCGTCTTGGGGACCACGAGCTGGCCCAGGGTCGGGCCGTTCACGTCGAGGATTCTCTCCATCTCCAAGCTAGTGACCACGTTAGGGTACTTGCCGTAGCCGTAGTTTGCCAGGCTGCCGATGTCGTAGAGTTCGTATCCCGTTGCCAGGATTATCGCTCCGACCTTGAGGTCTATCTCCCTTCCCTGGTCATCTAGGTCTATGGCCCCTCGGGGGCAGGCATCTGCGCACTGGCCACACCTGACGCAGTGGTCGAAGTCGATGGTGTAGACGCTGGGAACGCTTTGGGGGAACGGGATGTATGCTACCTTCCGCATGCCCAGCCCCTGGTCGTGCTCGCTCGGCACCTCCGTCGGGCAGACCCTGCTACACATGCCGCAGTCGATGCACTTCTCGATGTTGACGCCCCTTGGCTTCACCCTGACCTTCATGTCGAAGTCGCCGGGGACCCCGGAGACCTCCGAGACCTCGGCGTAGGTGATGAGGTCGATGTTCTTGCTCTGGTTGACCTGGGCCATCTTCGGCGTCAGGATGCACTGGCTGCAGTCGAGGGTGGGGAAGACCTTCGGGAACTGGATCATGTGGCCCCCGATGCTGGGCCTCTTCTCGACGAGATGGACCTTGAGGCCGTACTCGGCCATCCGGAGGCTTGAGGTGATGCCCGCCACGCCCCCGCCGATGACCAGGACCTCGGGGGACACCTTCATCCTCTTGGACTCCAGGGGGGTCGACTCCCTAGCCCTGGCGATGGCCCCCCTGATGAGGTCGAGGGCCTTCCGGGTCGCCCCCTCGTGGTCATCCTTGTGGACCCAGCTGCACTGCTCGCGGATGTTCACCATCTCGAACAGGGCGGGGTTGAGCCCCACCTCCTCGAGGTTCGTCTTGAAGGTCTCCCTGTGCATGGTTGGCGTGCAGCACGCGAGGACGACCCTGTCCAGCCTTCGCTTCTCCACGGCGTTCTTGATGGCGTCTATGGACGGGCTCGAGCAGAGGTACCGCTCCTCTCGGACGTAGGCAACCTCGGGCTTCACGGCCTCCGCCACGGCGTGGACGTCGACCACGTCGCCTATGTTGCCGCCGCACTCGCAGATCCAGACGCCGATTCTCAGGTCTTCTCCCATCTATCTCACTGCCTAGAGCAGCTTCAGCTGGTGCTCGAGGGTCCTCTTCCCCCTGTACTCGGGGAGGAGGAAGGGGGCCCTTCTGTCGGTCTCGACGCCGGCGTCGGCGAGCCACTTCTCGTACCTGTCGAGGTGGCTAAGGGTGAGCTTGCCGACCGTCGCCTTCCTCGCCCTCTCGGCGGCGAATCTCCCGGCCCTCCTGCCGAAGACATAGAGGTCGAGCTGGCTGTTCCCCATGAGCCTGTTCTTCCCGTGGACGCCGCCCACAACCTCGCCCGCGGCGAAGAGCCCGGGAACGCTCGTCTCGGTTCGGACGTTGATCTCGACGCCCCCATTCTGGTAGTGGAGGGTGGGGAAGACGAGCATCGGCTCCTTCCGGATGTCGATGTCGAACTTGTTGAAGTTCCTGAGCATGGCGGCGAACTCCCTCTCTATGGTGCCCTCGCCGTTTATGATGTCGATGAGTGGCGTGTCCAGCCAGACACCACGCATCCCGGTGGGGGTAACGATGCCGTTGTCCCTCCCGTAGCACTCCCTGATGAGGGCGGACGCCTCGACGTCCCTCGTCTCCAGATGGTAGACGAAGAGGTCACCGCTCTTGTTGATGGGCTGGGCGCCCCGGCCCCTCAGCTTCTCGGTGCAGAGCTGCCCCACTATCTGCTCGGGGAACGCGGCACCCGTGGGGTGGAACTGGGTCGAGTCGAGGTCCCTGAGATTTGCGCCGGTGTGGTAGGCCATGACTATGCCGTCGGCGGTCGATCCGTAGTGGTTGGTCGTCTCGTAGCCCTGGATGTGGAGCCTCCCGAACCCGCCGGTCGCAAGGACGGTGGACTTGGCCCTGGCGACGAGATACTCGTCGGAATCCATGTCGTAGAGGACCGCCCCCGCCACCTGGCCCTTGTCGTCCATGAGGAGCTCCACGGCGGACGTGAACTCGAGGTAAGGTATCTCCCTGTTGAGGAACTCGTCCACCAGCACCCTCGTTATCTCCAGGCCCGTGTAGTCCTTGCAGCTGTGCATCCGCTTCCGGCTCGTTCCGCCCCCTGCCGCGACCTGCATCGAGCCGTCCTCCAGCTTGTCGTAGATGACGCCGAGCTCCTCGTGCCACTTGATCACCTCTGGGCCCTCCTTGACAAGGGCCTCCACGAGCTCGGGCTTGTTCACGTAGCGGCCGCCGCCGATGACGTCGAGGTAGTGGAGGGTCGGGCTGTCGTCCACGCCGTCTGCCGCCTGGATGCCTCCCTGGCTCATCTTCGAGTTGGCGTCCCCCAGCCGGAGCTTCTGGACCATTAGGATCCTGTCAAGTTCGACGCCGCTCTCCCCTGCGAGAAGGGCCGCGCTGAGCCCGGCGCCCCCCGCCCCAATCACCAGCACGTCGAGGTCGAACGCAATGTCCGACAGGTCTATTTCGCCTGGTTTGATGGCCGGGTGGGCCTCGAAGATGTCGGCGACCTCGTGGGGCATCAGCTCCCCGGCGCTTGGGCCCACCCTCAGCTCCCGCTTCTGGTCCATCTTGAAGTCGGGGTGCCACTCCCTGAGGATCGCCTGCCTCTCCTCGGGCGCCATCGGCGTGTAGTGCACCCCGATCCTGTCGGGCCTCTTCTCCTCCACGAGCCTGATGGACTCCTGCATGTACTCCGGGTAACCGCTCATCACACCCTCATCTCCCTCTTGTTGTAGCGCTCCCTAAGCGCCGCCGTCTCAAGGCCCTTCAGCTCCTCTATCTCCGCGTCGAAGTCCCCTGCCTCGACCTCCTCGACCCGGTTGAGGACGTGCTCAGTGGGGCCCACGACGTACCGGCTGTAAAGCCTGCGGGCCAGCTGGGCGATGTTGTAAGGCACGATCTCGGCGGGGCACCTGACGGCGCAGAGGCCGCAGCTCAGGCAGTCGAAGCTGAGCTTCGCCGCCTCCTCCACGTCCCCCCTGAGGGCCGCCTGGACGTAGTCCATCACCTGGATGTCCTGGGGGCAGGCCTTGGTGCACGTGTTGCAGCTCAGGCACCTGGCGATCTCGGGGTAGTACTCCAGGAAGGTGTTGGCCTCCGGTCGGAGCTCCCCTATGTCGTATGTCTTCTTCTCGGCGGGGCAGAAGGGTATCTGGGCGATGTACATGCCGTCCTCGACGATCTTCTGGCAAGCAAGGGCGCCCTGCAGCTTGTAGCTGCCCTTCGTCCTGTATATCGTGGCGCATGCGCCGCAGAATCCCCCCCGGCATCCGGCCCCCCTCTTGAACTGGTGGCCCGCGTACTCCATCGCCTTCATGATGGTTAGGTCGGCCGGCACCAGGTGCTTCTTCCCCATCACGTAGATCGTTATCATTTCCGATTCGTTCTTCTCCATCTTGATCCCTCCTAGATGAGCCCCCTCTCCTTCAGGATGGGCCTGGGGTCGGGGTCGTTCTCCCCGAACATCGTCGCCTCCTCCCCCTGGCCGAACGCGAGGGCCATCAACTGGGTGTAATAAACGACTGGAATAGATTCAAACTCCCGGAAAATCTTCTTTATCTCCTTCTGTCTGTCCCCGAGGTTGTACTCGCAGAGCGGGCAGGCCGTGGCGACGAGGTCGGCGCCCGCCTCAGCAGCCTGGCTTAGGATCCTGTGGGAGAGGTCGGCGGCGACCTCCTTCATCTGGACGGTGTGGTAGGCTCCGCAGCACTTGGACTTGAAGGGGATGTCGACGATCTCGGCGCCCAGGGCCCCCAGCAGGTCCTCCATCACTGATGGTTTGTCGGGGTCGTCGATGCCGAATCCCCTGGGCCTGAGGAGCAGGCAGCCGTAGTACGGGGCGACTCTCAGCCCCGTTAAGGGCTTCTCAACCCTGTCCGACACCTTCTCGAACCCGTCCTTTTTGAGGACCTCCAGCATGTGGACGACCTCGGCGCTGCCCCTGTAGTTGGGCTCCTTCTCCATGAAGTCCCTGATCTTAGTCATCTTCTCCGGGTCCTCCTTCGCCGACTGGTTCGCCCTCTTGAGTGTGTTGTAGCACATGGCGCACTGGGTCACGACCCTGTTGTCGTCCACCAGCCCCTCGTCGTTCATCTGCTCTACCCTGACGAGGTTACGGATCGGCGCCAGGTAGTGCATCACGTCGTCCTTGGCCAGCGCGTGGACCGTTCCGCAGCAGTTCCACCTGGGCAACTCCACGAGTTCGATGCCCAGGGCCTGAGCAGAGGCCACTGTGGAGGCGTCGAAGCTCTTCGCCGTTGTTTTCAGGGTGCACCCGGGGTAGTAGGGCAGTTTCATGCTCGGCTCCTCACCCTGTCAGCTTCCTCAGGTTGCTTATTATGGCGACCTGCGGCAGCTCCCTGAGCTCCTCTGGTGTGAGGTCGTCAAGGCTCACCCTGTCGTACTTCTTCCTCAGCCTCATCTGCCTGAGGGCCTCCATTACGTTGGCGATGTCTATGCCCCTGGGGCATCGGACCTCGCAGTTGAAGCACGTGCTGCAGACCCAGATCGTGTTCGAGTCCAGCGCCTCCCCCATCCCCAGCTGGGCGTACCTGATTACGGTGGACGGTAGGAGGTCCATCTCGGCGGTGAGGGGGCACCCGGAGCTACAGGCCCCGCACTGGAAGCAGAGGTCGATCTTCTCGCCGCTCAGCTCCTCGACCCTCGCCTTGAAGGAAGCGTTCTCAGAAGTGTACGTGTAGTATAGCCGCGATTTTCCGGTTGACATCTCTTAGGGGTAGACTTCGATCATTTTATACTTTTGCTACCTAACCTCGGTGCCTGAAAAAAAGCATGATAAGAAAACGATAACAGGGCAATGTTCTGGATCGCCCGATGAAGTTGGAATCCGGGACGTTTATATTCCCATTCGCAGAAGGCAGGGGAGAGGTGAGCTGTCACGGCATGGACCTGCCCCGTCTTTCGTCAATCATCTCGATATTCGCCGCGATCAACATATTCTACGCAATCTACGGTATAATTCAGAAGGATCTAATCAACACCTTGATACCGATCCTGACATTCCTAATCCTGATCTATTCAGCGGCTATATTGGATGAGAGGGGTTCAGAACCCCACAGACGATGAAGCCATTCATTTAGGAATCCCGTAGGAATCGAACACTATTCAGATATTGCATTTTCAAAATCCTGTTCTTGGACTGTTAGGACTTAAATTGGGATAGATGGAAGATTAAGGGAGTGTTCGACATGGAGTACCATCTCAAGACTCCCGTGCCGGAGGCGGAGATCCGGAGGCTGAAGATGGGGGACCTCATCTACGTCACTGGGACAATCATAACGGCGAGGGACGAGGCCCACCTCAAGGCCCTGGAGCTCCACGAGAAGGGGGAAGCGCCCCCGGTCGACTTTGGTGGCGTAGGCATTTTCCACTGCGGCCCCATCATGCAGAAGGTGGACGGCGACTGGACGGTAGTCGCAGCCGGCCCGACGACCTCCGCGAGGATGGAGATCTTCCAGGACAAGTTCATCGAGGCGTTCCGCCCGGCCGTCATCATAGGCAAGGGCGGAATGGGGGACAGGACCGCGAAGGCGTGCCAGGATTTCGGCTGCGTCTACGGCGCATTCACCGGCGGGGCCGCCCTCCTCGCGGCCCGCGGGATAAAAAAGGTGAAGGACGTCTTCTGGCTCGAGGAGCTAGGGATGCCCGAGTGCCTCTGGGTCTATAAGACCGAGGACTTCGGCCCCATGATCGTCACCATAGACACCCACGGGAACAACATGACACAGAACGTTGACAAGCAGGTCAGGGCCAGGATGGATAAGATCCTGACGGAGATGGAGGGATAGAAATGGCGGAAATGGAGAAGATCGTGGAGGACACCGCCGTAGAACTCCTCAGGATAGCGGCGACCGAGCTCCCGACGGAGTACGTCGGGGCTATGAATAGGGGGCTGGAGGAGACCGAGGGGGCCGTCGGGAAGTCCCAGCTCAGGAACATCCTGGAGAACGTCGACATCGCGAGGAAGGGCTCCAAGCCCATGTGCCAGGACACAGGCATCGTCGCCTTCATGGCGAAGGTCGGAGACGGCTTCCCCCTCAGGTCGAGGCTGAAGGACGTGCTCGTAAATGCCACCAGGAGGGCGACGAAGGAGGTCCCCCTGAGGCCAAACGCCGTCGATATGTTTAAGGGGAACACGAGGGACAACGTCGGTCTCAACGGCCACATCCCCATCATCTACATCGACCTCGTCCCCGGGGACGGCCTGGAGCTCGTCGCGATGCCCAAGGGCGGGGGGAGTACGAACGTCGCGGCCCACAGGATGCTGAAGCCCGGCCTCGGGCTGAAGGGCGTCAAGCAGTTCGTCATCGAGGCCGTGACAAACGCCGGGTCCCTCGGATGCCCGCCCTACTTCGTAGGCGTGGGAATAGGGGGCGGAGAGGACTACTGCATGATCCTGGCGAAGAAGGCGCTCCTGAGGCCCTTCGGCGTCAGGAGCCCCGACCCGAACATCGCCGCCATCGAGGCCGAGCTGCTGGAGAAGATTAACGAGCTAGGCATCGGCACCATGGGGCTCGGGGAGGGCCCGACCGCCCTCGACCTACACATAGAGATGGCCGCCAGGCACCCCGCCTCGCTCCCGGTCGGCGTGGTGATAAGCTGCTGGGCTCTGAGGCACGCCAAGGCCACCATCTCGAAGGAAGGAAATGTCGAGATAGACAAGAGCGCATAAAAACATCTATCCCATTTTTCTTTTATAGAACCGGTCTGTACGAAATCCAGAACGGTCAATCACAAGAGAACATGTCAAGCGTTTACGGTCTCAGCCATTGACGACCCCGATGGAAGTAAGACGGCGCCTCAGTTCGCGCTCGCGCCTTATCAGCCTTATCCACTCCACCTCAACGCCGCCTCCTCGCGCACCGTAAAGAGCCCTACTTTCCCTTATCAGCGTTATCCATTCCAAGTCACCGTCCTCAATTCGCTCGTGCAATGCCTGAAGGTTCGATTCGACCGATCCGGGCGATCCAAAATCGGTCAACTCAATATGTGTTGGACCGGTTACGACTTCGTCCAACACCACGGTGGTTGGTATAGGCTCGTGCACAAGATTAGATGCGTTCCCTTCTTGCTCGATCGGTTCAAGAGGGGCACCTCCGAAGCCCTCCTCCTTAGCATGTGCGTTGACATAGAGGGGATAGCCGCACTTCAGGCAAAAGATGGTTTCCGGGACCTCCTCCTTGCAGTTCTCACAGGTGACCAACGCTGTAACGCATGGAGGCGCCCAGGTCCTATTTAACGAAAATCCACCCAGAACACCAAACTTGAATACGGATCGAAGATATGATCGAACAAGTTGTGAGCGAATATAATTGCATGTTAGATTACTATGGGCAGAGACTTCCTATTCGTGTTTAATGTTGCTTGTTATTCTGACCAAGCGTTTTTGCTTATAACTAGCTTGTTGTGTGAGCAGATGCCTCTTTTCTCAGCCTCCGCCAACTGGAGGCAGGATAGCCAGAGTGTCGCCTGCCTTGAGGGGAGTGCCGAAGCCTTCGAGGCTGTTGATGTTTACTCCGTTGAGCATGAAGGAAAGGTAGTCCCGAACCCTCTTCTCCTCGTCGTAGACGTACCTGGTGAAGTCGCCGCCGTACCTCTCGGAGAGCAGGCCCACTAGATCGCCGACCGACGACTTGACCGGGATGTCGACGACCTCCCTCCTCTTTCCAGTGGCCTCCCTGAGCATGGCGTAGTATTTCACCTCCACCTCCACGAGGGACACCTGTTCTACATCCAGACGGCGCAGATTTATACGTTGCGAACAACTGAGAGGGTTGAAGAGCTTGGTCCGTGTCAGGGTCAGGATGATGGGAGTCCTGAGAGATGCCTCGGGTAGGTCGGAGGAGGAACTGAGGCTGTCAGACGGGGTGAATGTTTCATCGGCCATCGGGCGGCTGATCGAGATGTACGGAGAGGCGTTCGAGAGGGCGCTGATCGACCCCGTCGTCATGAGCCCGGTGCCCAGCGCCCTCATCCTCCTCAACGGCGTTGAGATTGGGAACATCGGGGGCCTTGAGACCCCCGTCGGCGACGGCGACACCATCGTGCTGCTCCCCGTGACCCACGGCGGTTGAACCTTTCCGAATTTTCAGATTCGATAGGTTTTATATCGGGCTCAGGCAGCATTCGATCGACCGAATTGTCTGAGACCCCTCCCCTTTGCTCCAAATGCGGCAGGAGGCCTTCCATATACTATAGGCCGTACTCGGGGGAGAGGCTTTGCGGGCCATGCTTCAAAGAATCCCTGAGGGAGCGGGTGGAACGGACGATCTCGAAGTACGACATGCTCAGGTTCGACAGCAGGGTCGCCGTGGGGATTTCCGGCGGGAAGGACAGCCTCGGCCTCCTCCACATGCTCAAGGACATCGAGGGGAAGTATCCGAGGTCCGAGCTCGTGGCGGTCTCCATCGACGAGGGCGTCAGTGGTTACAGGAACGAGGCCATAGCGATCGCCACCGAGGCGTGCGGGCGCCTGGGCGTCGAGCACCACGTCCTCTCATTCCGCGACCTCTTCGGCGTCACGATGGACGGGATCGCCTCCGAGCCCAGGGAGCTCTCTCCCTGCTCCTACTGCGGCGTACTGCGCAGGAGGGCCCTCAACGAGGCCGCCCGGAGGGTCGACGCCGACAGGCTGGCCACCGCCCACAACCTGGACGACATGGCCCAGACGACGATGCTCAACGTCCTGAGGGGGGACATGAACCGCCTCGCACTGATGCACCCGGGGGGAAACAAACTCCCCGGCTTCGTCAGGAGGGTGAAGCCCTACTGCGAGGTCCCGGAGAGGGAGTCGACCCTCTACGCCTACTTGATGGGCTTCAGGTTCCAGGAGCTCCCATGCCCCTACGCCCCCGAGGCGATGAGGAACGACGTCAGAGGATTCCTGAACAGGATGGAGGAGAAGCGCCCAGGCACCAAGTTCATCGTCTACAACACGGCCCTCAAGCTCACCTCCAAAAGAAAGGTGATCACGGTGGCCAATAGGTGCCAGAAATGTGGCGAGCCGACCAGAGGCGAGACATGCAGAGTCTGCCAGATAATGGAAGAGCTTGCCAAAGTGCATCATTCTGACAGCTGAGAACACAAAATAACAGGTCTAACTCCGAGTTTCAAACTCAAGACATTACCAAAATGGATCAACGATATGGATCAAAAGGAACAACATCTTCGATAAAAAGAAGGCAAAAAGATGGATTTTACATATCGAATATAGATTCAAAATAATATTAACCATGAGAAAAAAGGTTCTTTGAAACTCTATAACATAGAAAAGATTAGGCAAGGCAGACAGAAAAGGAGTGTACAAATGGAAAAGTGTTCGTCAGCCCCAGCATTAGCTCATCAAATCAAAGGTATTGAGTGAGATAACATGTTTAAGGAAATTGTCGATGAGGCAAGTCACAACGTAACTCCGGAGGAGATGGGAGAGACTAGAGCGGCCTCGGATGAAGAGGCGAAGGATGTGGAGAAACGATACAGGGATCTACTCAATTCTGTCAGCGATGGCCTCTTCCAGACGGATCTAGAGGGCAACTACACACTCTTCAATCTGGCCTTCGTGGCTATGCTTGGCTACGAGCCTAATGAGCTAATCGATGAAAACCTCCGGACCTGGCAGGAGTACATCTCTGAGGAGGAGAAGGAAGAGATCCTCAGCGAGATTCTGGAGAGAGGCAGCATCAGGAAGAAGGTGATACGCTTCCTCGATCCAGATGGCTTAGAAAAGTGGTTCGAGATCTCTCTTAGCGTGCGCCGGAAAAATGGCGAGCCAGTCGGCTACGAGGGGACAGTAAGGGAGGTCACGGACCAGATCAGATACGAGAACAGGCTCGAAGCTCTGCACAGACACGCCACAAGGCTTGGCAGCGCCACCGATGTTGAAGATGTCGCTGAAATTACCTTGGACACCATAGAGCGCACTCTCGGATTTAACCTCGGGAGTTTCAGCATTGTGGATGGAGATTTACTTCGTGAAATATACACTAGAGGCGTGAAGACGTACATGCTATTCAAGCTACCCTTAGACGGTCGAGGGATAACCGTGAGAGCCGCAAGAACAGGGGAGACCCAGCTGATCCCGGATGTCAGGGACGATGACGACTACATCCGCGGACCCGCTGAAGGGTATTACGAAGCATTGTCCGAGCTTGACATCCCCGTGAAGGTCGATGGAGAGGTCGTCTCCGTCATCAACATAGAGAACATCAGGCTGAACGCATTCACAGAAGAGGACCGGAAACTCGCCGAGATCCTGTCAGAGCACGTGGCGTCTGCCATCCAGAGGATAAGACTGCTTGAATCGGAACGCCACTACAAGGCCAAGATCGAGGCCTTACACCGGCACGTCTCTGAGCTCGCCTCCGCAGCAACAATAGAAGAGATAGCTAAGACCACCATGGACGCGATTGAAGGAGTGCTCGGATTCCCGCTGGGGGACTTCAGCATAGTTAGGGATAATGCCCTTGTCCCCGTTTACATCAAAGGAATCGACATCGGGCCGAATCAGGAGCTTCCACTGGATGGACCTGGTATCATTGTTAGAACCTTCAATACGTGCGAATCCCAGCTTGTCCCTGACACCCGGGAAGACGAAGACTACATAATGGCTCTCGTGGACAATAGCACGCAGACCCTGTCGGAGCTCGCTGTCCCTGTAATCATCGAATCGCAAGCCAGAGCCGTCCTCAATATCGAGAGCGAGGAACTCAACGCGTTCACCGACGAGGACAAGAGGCTAGTAGAGATATTCGCCAAACACGTCGCTTCATCCATCAGCCGACTATCAGAGGTCGAGAGGCTTAGAGAGTCGGAAGAGAAGTTCAGGACACTCCTCGAGGAGTCGATGGACGCAGTATCTGTTTTAGTCGGCACAGAGATAGTTTACGCAAACAGGCGCATGGCAGAGCTCGTGGGTTTGAAGGACTCCTCCGAGTACGTAGGTAGAGACGCGCTGGAGTTCGTCGCGAATCGAGATAAGGAGATCGTGAGCACTAGGACCTTAGGGAGGCAGAGGGGTGAGGAGCACGTCCAGAGGTACGAGTTCAAGATGGTAAGGACGGATGGCACCGAAATAGACGTGGAGACCTTCGTGTCCCTGATCAAATACGAGGGCAGACCCGCCTCCCTCGCATTCAGCAGGAACGTCACGGAGCGCAAGAAGATGGAGAGGGAGCTGAGGGACTACGCCGAGCGCCTGGAGGAGATGGTGGAGCAGCGGACTCGGGAACTCCGGGAGGCGGAGCGGCTGGCAGCGATCGGGGAGCTTGCCGCCATGATAGGTCACGATCTGAGGAACCCCCTCACGGGGATAGCCGGCGCCGTCTATTTCCTGAAGAACAAGTACGGCGCCATGAAAGACGAGATGTGCGACAAGATGATCGAGATCATAGAGAAAGACATCGAGTACTCGAACAAGATAATCAACGACCTGCTGGACTACTCCAGATCCATCAGCTTGGATTTGTCCGTGACGAACCCGAGGCGCATAGTGAAAGAGGCCCTTGAGTCGTTCGATCTGCCGAAGAACATACGGCTATCCGACTTCACGGAGGAGAAGCCCGAGATAAAGGTCGACAAACACATGATGAAGCGGGTCATCATAAACCTGGTGAACAACGCCGTTGACGCGATGCCCTCGGGCGGCGAGATCACGATAAGCAGCAGCGCGAATGACGGCGTTTTGGAACTGCGCATAACCGATAAAGGAACGGGTATACCGGAGGATTTACATGAGAAGATCTGGGAACCGCTGTTCACAACGAAGTCGAGGGGGATGGGTTTCGGCCTGACGATATGCAAGAGGATCGTGGAAGCTCACGGGGGCACGATATCAGTAAGGAGCACGGTGGGGGAAGGGGCGACCTTCATCATTGAACTTCCCATGAATACATGAAGCTATAGACATTTTTTCGCATCAATAGTACACATCGCTGTTTGTGGATCCTCCCCGGTTGCATGACTGAGGTTCTAACTGTCCCTACCAATCCATCCTATTTTATACGCTCCTGATAGTTTGGTAGTTAAGGTGTTGGAAGTGGCGGACATCCTGATCAAAGACGGTTTCATCGCGACAATGGACAGGAAAAGGAGGGTGTACAGCAGGGGCAGCCTGTACATCGAGGATAGCGTGATCTATGAAGTCGGGAAGGAGGTCGAAACCCCGCGGAGTCCCGAACACGTGATCGACGCAGACCACATGGTTGTTTTGCCGGGGTTCGTGAACGCCCACTCCCACCTCCAGCAGTACTTCAGGGGCGTCTACGAGCTCATCGGAGACTTCTACAAGGTCAACCTCCCTCTGGAGGGTTACAGGCGCCCCGAGGACATGGAGTGGCTGGGCCCCGCGTCGTGCGCAGAGTTCATCTACGGCGGATGCACCAGCGCCATGGTGATCTACACCTACCCGGACGGCTTCGCCGAGTCCGTGGAGGAGGCTGGGAACAGGGTGATCCTCGGCGCAGAC
>Ga0224506_10000955_pt1 | contig 21723 bp, 15 predicted proteins | sample SF_Jan12_sed_USG_2_FD_169108 | JGI IMG/M metagenome (GOLD analysis project Ga0224506, IMG submission 169108) | Sediment microbial communities from San Francisco Bay, California, United States - SF_Jan12_sed_USGS_8_1 | ecosystem: Environmental > Aquatic > Marine > Sediment | place: USA... | reverse complement strand
GTTCAGGGTGGGGTGCCACATTACAGATCTGCATATCAGCAAGTGGAGTATCGTAGCGCAAATCTATTGGTGTCCTACCAACGCCCGGCGCCCGATGACAACCGGCGCAGTTGGCATGTAAATAGGCACGCGCCCGACCAGCGATGTCTGGATTATTTGTATCAGATGGATCTGGCATTGTCGCTGGTTCTGCCGGTAAGGCATCCAGAGCACCGAGATAATCAAGGTAGTCCAACTGATTGCGTACACCAACACCTGGAAAATCAAAATTACGATTCATCTGTGCCGTCTCTGGCCCCAGGGTTCGATTAGCAGACTGAGTATGACACTGCAGACACTGATCTCCACTGGGATAACTCCATGTTTGACCTTCCACTTCACGCTGTGCACCCGATGGTAGGAGAGTAGCTTCGGTTTGATCGGCATTCCATTCATAACTGTAACCAGCCCAACCCCCATCGCTATGGTTGGCCAGCAGCCTGGTTTCGACAATCCGATCATTCAGGTAAAAGTCCTTGCGCAGAATCGAACCCACTGGAAACACCCAATCTCCATCTTCCATAATACTAATCTGGCTTTCCTGAGGTAAGGCCATCCAGCGGTGTTTCACTGCATTGTCTGACCACAGACGTGAATTGATATTAAAAGGGATCATTCCTTCTGCAGCTACACGAGGATCACTTTTATTGGCACAACCAGTCTCAGATAGCAGTGAAGGAAAACTTATTGGCGCCTGTTCAGCATCTGCGGCAAACTTATAGATTGCACCTGATTGATAATGCAACACATAAAGTTCACCTTGCCGATCCTCAGCAAAAGTGGCCAGTGAATAGCCTCCTAGCGATGAAGGAATGTCCTGAATATCTTTTGTGGTATCAAAATTTCTCAGCGCCCAGATTGAACCATCATTAAAATCACCAAACACATATTGCCCCGTCAGGGCTGGCACCTCGGAGCCACGATAAACATAGCCACCAGTAATTGAGGTGTTGATTCGATTACCGTTAGCATTTCGTGGGTGGGGATATTCATATACTGGTGCAACAACAGTAGGTGGATTTGAATAACAGCCTATTTGATGGTCACCCTCATAACATGGCCAACCATAATTGCTGTTAAGTGTTACGCGATCGACTTCCTCATATGACTGTGAACCCACATCTGCAAGCCAGAGCTCACCTGAGCCTCGATCAAAACTCCAGCGCCAGGGATTACGAAAACCCCATGCATAAATTTCGGCACAATCACTGGTTCCACTGCCTGAAGTACAGAGATTGCTTCCGCTAAATGGGTTGCTGGCCGGAATGGTATATTGAATCGTATTTTCTGTTTCAGTTACATCAGTCACATCGATACGTAACATGGCACCATACAGACTATTGGTAAACTGGCTTTGCATCAGGTCTGAACCACCATCACCAAAACCAATGTAAAGGTAACCGTCTGGCCCAAAGGCAAGATGGCCTCCATTATGGTTATATGCAGGCTGAGGTAGAGTCAGAATCTGTTTTTCTGTTGAGATATCCAGTGCAGTTCGCTCTACATTAAAGCTGACTCGTGAAATGACAGACCGAAAATTACTCGCAGCACCATCATTAACCAGATTGTCATCACTGGTGGTATAGGAGAGATAGACATGACCATTAGTCGCAAAGTCAGGGTCAAAGGCCATGCCGAGTAAACCACCTTCTGACCGTGAATTTACATGGGAGTTTCTGATATCCAGTATCAAGTCACGGCTACTAACAGTGCTCGTATTTTCGAATCGGAAGATTCGGCCTGTTTTTTCCAGAACATACCAGTTATTCCCACCTGGCTCCAGAAGCAGGCCAAGTGCACCACCAAAACCAGGTAGATCAGGAAAGATTCGTTGCAGGACAACTGGATCAGTACCATTCCAGTTTGGGCGTGGACCGGCGATGCAACTTGTTAGCGGGAGACTACCTACCTCACCAGAGTCATCATTACTGGTGTCTTCATTATTTTGGTTCTGGTTCTGGGCTGATGGTGAGCTACTACCTCCGCCACAGTTTACTACCAAGAGCAAAACTATTATCCCCAGGATCCCTTTTAAATAATTAATCACTTTCTTCCCTCGTGTAAATTTTCTTTGTGTTAATAACACAAAGCCATACAAGTGAAAGTGACCAGGTTCTCAGGCTAACAAGGCTGGCTTTCTTTCTTAACGATAATTCAGCACTAAAACAAACTGATAATTCGTTTTGGTAAAAAATAGCTACTCAAATGCTGCCTGCTCAGCTTCCAGCATGGCAAGACTTACGTGTTTACCAATCTGATCATTAAAGCCATTCCACTTATGATAAGGTTTGAGTTTAGCAACCACCCTGGGTTTCATTTCAAAATCACTCATGCCTTCATCCACCAGGACTTTGACCGTTTCGTAGATGGTAGAAAGATAGTGACGGAACTTTTTCACGATTTTGACACTGCCAGTTGGACCATGTCCCGGCACATAGACTTTGGCACCCAGCTTAATGGCGACATCACAGGCCTTGATATTACCCCTGAAGGTTGCATCATCCATGCGACCAATCCGTTGATGAAAAACGTTATCTCCCAACACCAGAACATCTTCTTCAACAATATGTACCATGACATCGGTACCACTATGGGCACGCCTGGGTGCCAGAATTCGAAAACTCATACCTCCTGATTTAAACTGATAGGCTTCATCGACAGACTTTTCTGGAATGACCGCCTTTGTGCCATCAGTTGCCCCCTTGGTCAACGTCGACATCAGTTTTAACCACTGTTTATCAGCACCTGCCTTGGCCTGGGTAATCATATTTGGGTGAGCCATTAAAACTGCCTTGGGAAACACGTCACTAAAGGCCTGATTGCCTAGCCAGTGGTCACCATGAATATGGGTGCTCAGCACATGGGTGACTGGTTTATCGGTAACTTTTCGAATCTGGCGCAGCACCATGCGGCCGGTATACAGGCTTGATCCAGGATCGATCACCACAACACCAGCCTTTGTGATGGTAAAAACCGGGTTGTTCATAAATCCTTGATTTTCTGGTGAGGGCATACCTGCTGGTCCGTGGATTACATAAGTACGGGACGCAATTTTTTCTGCTTTGTAATCCGGGATTTCTTTGGCACTTACACCGGTGGAAATAATCAGTCCGATAACTGCCAGTACTAAACTTTTCATGACGCCTCTCCTCAAGATGGATTCTTTTTGAAGACTATAGGCCCTTTTTTGCCCATGTGCTATAGCCATACTTTCATCTGGATTTTCAATACATCAGGCGATTTCCCCTATAAAGCTGGCGCTTTTTCAGTCGATACAAAACGTAACAATTGCCAGACTGACTCGTGTTCTGGCCAGCGCACCAGGATGCCCGGAACCACTTTGTGAAAACATTACGCCAACAACTTTTTATCGCCTTTCTGGGCATTGCATTTGCCATTGTCGCAGTGTTTGGCATGATGTCGCATTTTATTGCCACCGAGTATGCTGCAGAATCTGAAATTCATATGCTACAAAGCTTTGTTCAGGAAAAGGCCGAGAGATTAGCTACGGAATTAGAATCAACCCCCTCTATAAACCATTCTCAATTTTTCAAACAACAGGCAAGCTATCTCAAACTACCCCTGGTACTCATTGATAAGCAGAGCCGCCTAGTTAGTAGCTCTCACCTGGCTAAGAATTTTAATAAAGAAAAGATTGAAGATTACTTCTCATCTCTGCCATCAAATAAAACCGGTGGGATTTTTACCCTTGATGATACTAAACAGATGTGGCGACTATCTCCTGTACCAAATACAAACTATCGATTGATCCTGTTTCATAGCGAGGACAAGGATGTAAGCTTTTTCAAGGCACTCGGATTTAAATTATTCATTGCGGCTTTTGTTATCACCTGGATATCTGCCTGGAGCTCGGCTGTACTGGCCAATATCATCAGCCGTAAGCTGGATGAACAGAATGCCGTACTGGAACATATGGGGTTACACGATCAACTCACCGATCTACCCAATCGACACCTTATATATAAACGACTCGAACACGCCATCCGCTATGCTGAATATGCCAGAAAACCCCTGGCCCTGTTTCTATTTGAGCTGAATAATCTAAAAGACATCAATGACACTCTTGGCCATACCAGTGGTGATGAGCTGCTAACGCAAATTGGCCCTCGGCTTCAGGTCTTACTTTCAGAAAATGACACCATAGCCCGCCTGGACGGTGGTGAGTTTGCTGTTCTGGTTCCTGGCCTTGAGGCAGAGCAGACCCCACAGCTGGCATATAAAATTCAGCAGGTTCTGGATAATCCATTTCCGATTGAAGACATGTCCATTAAGACCTGCGCCTGTATTGGTGCGTCCATCTTTCCTGATCACGGTGATTCACCCCAGGAGTTATTTCGCCAGGCTGATGTGGCCATGAGCCACTCTAAACTTAATAACAATGAATTTTTCCTCTATGATCGTGAAAATGATCCCAATAGCATTGAACAACTCACCCTGATGAGCGAACTCAATGACGCCATCCTGAATAATGATCTACAACTCTTCTACCAACCCAAAATCGATCTAAGACAGAACACGATTATCGGCGTTGAGGCATTGCTACGCTGGTTTCATCCCGTCCATGGTCTAATCCCTCCTGACGAGTTTATTCCCAAGGCCGAACAAACCGCTATGATCAAACCCCTTACCAAGTGGGTCATTGAGACAGCAACCCAACAATGGGCCAAATGGAATACTCAGGGTTCACCCCTGCAAATCGCCATCAATGTTTCACAGCGCAGCCTGTATGATCGTGATCTGATCCATTTTATTGCCGAGGCACTGCAGGAAATTAAGCTAAGCCAATGCTGTCTTGATATTGAAATTACCGAAACTGCGGTTATGGCCCATCCAGCCCAATCACTCGCCACTCTGAGGCTTTTGAGTAAAATGGGTATTCATCTATCCATCGATGATTTTGGGACAGGGTTTACTTCTCTCAGTTATCTAAAAGAGCTGCCCGTGAACGAACTTAAAATCGACAAGTCCTTTATTATAAACATGGCCAGTGATAATACTGACATTATGATAGTACGCTCTATAATCGAGCTTGCTCACAGCCTGGGTCGGACGGTTGTGGCTGAAGGTGTCGAAAATGAGGATGTCCTGTCTCTACTGAGAGCACTCAATTGTGATTTTGTTCAGGGATACCACTACGCAAAACCCATGTCTGTCGATGATTTTAATGACTGGCTGCAATCTACTGACCTGACACCAGTCCGTTACCGATCAGACACTGCCTAAATTATAATTTAATATATCAAACAACATAACAGGAACAGCCACTATGACGAGCATAGATTTTATTATTAAAAACGAAGCCAGCATCCGGATGGGATTTTTCTTTGGCATCCTGTTTGTTATGGCGCTGTGGGAAATTCTTGCGCCTCGTCGTGCACTGACTGTCTCTAAAGCCATTCGCTGGACCAACAATCTGGGGATTGTTTTTCTTAACAGCTTTTTATTACGCCTTGCCTTCCCTGCCGCCGCTGTCGGGGTTGCCCATTTTGCAGAACAACATGGCTGGGGCCTGCTTAATTTTTACGAAGTCCCTCTGGGGCTGGCCATTATCCTGGCTGTGGTGGCGATGGATTTTGTGATTTACCTGCAACACGTGATGGTACATGCCATTCCTGTCCTGTGGCGTCTGCATCGTCTGCATCATGCTGACCTGGATTACGACCTGACCACCGGTGCCCGCTTTCATCCAATAGAAATCTTTCTCTCCATGGGTATCAAATTTGCCACTATCATTGTACTTGGCCCCCCCGTAGTTGCCGTGATCATTTTTGAAGTGGTCCTGAATTTCATGGCCATGTTCAATCATGGTAATGTCAAGCTACCATTGGCTATCGATCGTATCGTGCGCCTGCTGCTGGTCACTCCCGATATGCATCGCGTGCACCATTCTGTGGAAGACGATGAGGCCAATAGCAATTTTGGTTTTAATCTTGCTATCTGGGATCGGCTGTTCGGCACCTATCGTGATCAACCCCGTGGTGGCCATGAAGGCATGACCATCGGTATTCGCAAGTTTCGTGATCCCAAAGATGTCAGCTGGCTACCTGGCATGCTGATCATGCCCTTCAAGGGTAAGATCAGTGACTATGCCATCAACCGCCGCCACTGGGACGATGAGAATGAAAAATAGGCTACTGCGTTACCTTTTATTTGCTCTGCTTATCACGCTTATTGCTGTCACCATCCAGAATCGACAACAGCTGGATGCCCTGGCCTTACAGCAATGGGTGGATCAGGCAGGTCTTGCCGGGCCACTTATCTTTATGCTGATTTACGCCATCGGGACAGTGTTATTTTTACCGGGGTCCGTACTGACCCTGGCCGGAGGGGCCATCTTTGGCCCGCTGATGGGGACAATCTATAACCTGACCGGGGCCACCCTGGGCGCAAGCCTGGCCTTTTTAATCGCCCGCTATTTCGCCTCTGACTGGGTGGAACAGAAGACATCGGGGCGTCTCAAACAGCTTAAAAATGGCGTAGAAAGTGAAGGCTGGCGGTTTATCGCCTTTGTCCGGCTGGTGCCCCTGTTTCCCTTCAACCTTCTGAATTACGCCCTGGGCCTGACCCGTATCAGGCTGTCACATTACATCATCGCATCCTACATCTGTATGTTGCCGGGGGGCTTTGCCTATACCTATCTGGGCTATGCCGGCAGAGAGGCCGTGGCCGGGACGGAGGGCCTGATTCAGAAGGGGGTTATTGCCCTGGCCCTGCTGGCCACAGTGGCCTTTATTCCCAGGCTGGTGAAACAGCTAAGAAAAAAGCCAGAGAACCGTTGAGATAGTAGAAATTAGTTAAACTGCCACCAACCAGCTAAAGGCATCATCATAGGACATAAAATACTTCACATTGATGCCTTCCAGGGTAATCATGGTTTCCAGCAGATTTTCGGTCTGGTTATGGGGGCCAATCACACAGGCAAGTCGATAACCTTGCATTTGTTTGGCCTGCTGAAATCCAGTAGCAAAGCGGATCACATCCCTTTCACTCATCTGAATATTGCTTTCACGCATATCGACCAGTACACGAACAAAACCCGTTTCATCACAGGCCTGAAACACTGCATCACGCGCCTGTAGGCGCTCATCAAACACCACCTCTCCTGAATAGGCGAGATGAATCATTTTTTTGTCCTGCTTGATAGTCAGTTCATGAGGCATGGTTTTTAGTAATTATTTTTAGAACATAAAAACTGTAGCACAGATATGATTCCCGGCTGATTCACTAAACCTTTTTTAAAGTAGTACCTCTAATGGAATTTTCTACTTGTACGCTAAGACAGCATAAGACCAAGTTTTTATCTCAAGTTTGTTTATGAAAAAATTACGCGTCATGATGCTGGTACATCCGGAAATGGAACCCCTGGATCACCTGACCGATCCCAAAGCTACGGAATACATCAAACGAGAAACCGAGATTGATGTCAAACGGGCCCTGCTAAAACTGGGCCATGACGTCAGGGTCGTCACCGTGCACGATGAACTCAGACCGATTCGTAAAACCATCAATGACTGGCAACCGCATATCGCCTTCAACCTGCTGGAAGATTTTGCCGGTGATGGGGCACTCGACTATTACGTGGTGAGTTATCTTGATATGGCCAGCCTGCCTTTCACCGGCTGTAACCCTCGCGGTATGATGCTGGCCCGTGACAAAGCTCTGTCAAAAAAGATCCTTCACTACCACCGCATCAAGGTTCCCGAGTTTCGAATCTTTCCGTATGGCAAAAGAATTAAGACTGCAAAACTTAAAGGCCTGCCATACCCGTTAATTGTAAAATCCAATATTGAACAGGGTTCAGTAGGCATCTCCCAGGCCTCCTTTGTCAGTAATGAAAAAGAGCTACTCCGGCGTATCGAACAATTACACGAAATGACCCATGGCGATGCCATTGTCGAACAGTATATCGATGGCCGTGAACTCTATGCCGGTGTGGTTGGAAATGATCGACTCGAAGTACTGCCGATTCGTGAACTGCGATTTGATGACAAGGCCTCACTGGAACAGCGTATTGCTACTTATAACGTAAAGTGGAATGACAAGTACCGAAAAAAAATTGGCTTTAAGTATGACTATGCCAAAGACATGAAAAACGGCCTCAAAACCAAGCTTGATAACCTGTCAAAACGCATTTACCGCAAACTCATGTTGACTGGTTATGCTCGGCTGGATCTGCGAATGGACAAATCCGGTGATGTCTATGTGCTGGAAGCCAACCCAAATGCGGCCATTACCCATGATGATGAACTGGCCCTGGCCGCCAAAAAAGCAGGCTATAAATATGAAAAGCTGATTGACCGGGTCCTGCAACTGGGACTCAAGGCAGGCCGTGCCTGAACTAGGTGCTACAACTCCCAGTATCCCAGCGAAAATATCGGGCGTGTACTAGACGATACAGTTTCACACCTACAAAGATTCCCACCAGTGTCATCAAGGCCGGCAGCTTACCCAGCCCAAGCTGGACAAACACAATGGCAGGACAGGCACCACATATCGCCCAACCCGTTCCAAACAGGACACTGCCAGGAATAATGCCCGGGTGAAACATTTTTTTCTGAGTGGTGAAGTGTTTTTTAAACAGTAAAAACATCACGGCGGCCACGGCGATAGATAACACAAAACTGAGTAACATACGGCTATCCTGTAGACTCAACATTCTGTGTAACTCATCATAATCGGCAAAGCCAATCCCGGCCAGAATGACTCCCATGCAGAGCCCCATCAAAGCATGAAGCGCATATCGTGTAGCAGTCTCCATCATTGTGGCAATACCATGGAAAAAAACACCGCTGTAGTTACTGCACAGATAAAAAAGATGAAGGTTGCGACAACGCTGGTTGGCGAACCCTGGGCACAGCCACTCAAACCATGGCCGGAAGTACAACCGGATGCCATCTGGGTCCCGAAACCCACCATGACGCCACCCAGCAACAGATATACCCAGGATGAAGCCAGGCCATGACTTAACTGGGTCAATGTCTGACTCAACTCCAGATCAAGAGAAAACCGATCCGTTGCAAAGGCAAACAGTAGTGCGCCAATAAAAATGAAAAACAAAAACACGGCATGCTGGCCAAAACTGGCGGAAGAATTACGGGGAGAATTTGTATCCTTTTGGGAACCCGGATCCGGCAAATCGGTAGTACCTGGAACGGCATCACCAAATTCAGCCAGAGTGGCCTCGTACAGGGCATTGTCCATCAAGGCCCTGTCACTAACAAAGGCCTGTGCCTGTTGTTCAGATTTGATTTCCTCTCGGGTACTGGCCAGCTTCAACCAGCTACCAGAAACACCCAGTGGCCGATGTAACACCAACCTGAACAGTACAACCAGACTGCCCAGAGCCAGCCCACCCTGCCACCATGTCCAATACTCTGTCATCGTCTGGCACGCTTAATGAGCTAACGGGCTGGTCCAAGCCGACGTAAAAAGGACAGGACTTCAGCCATCATACCCGCTTCACTTTTCGATGCAGACTCTCTTTCCAAAGCAGCGGTAATATGCTGCTTCATAAAGGGACTGATCGCCTCAACACAGTCGACATGACCCTTGCGTCTTGCGATATCGATGGCCTGTTCACCTGCCTGGTTTTTATGAGCCGGGCTACAACCGGCCTCCAGCAACAACTGGACAATATCCCTGTTTCCCCGCTCCGCTGCCGCCATTAATGGCGTGGTCCCATCGGCCATTTGCAGCACGGTTTTTGTCAGCTTGCCATTCAAGAGGGATTTCACCACATGGATTCGATCTTTCTGAATGGCATTGAACAAGGCGGCCGCATTCATTTCGTCACGCTTGCGGTAACGTTGTAATAGCTTGCCATTGGGCAACAGGGTCAATGGAATTTGTTTACCGCTCAGGGCAATCTGGTAGCGTGCGCAAGCCTCAAAATTACTCTCGCAGTAATGCTGCTGCCAGAGCTTGAGGCTGGGATCCGCAGCGAACTGCGGATATAGCTGACAGTCTTTGGTGTGTGAACAACTCATGGATATCACCGCTCCTGGAAGAAAAAGCAACCCAGTTTTATATCGGCAAAATATATACGGTCTTTAAGTTTTCAATCGATTCGGAGAATTTCACCAAAAAACTCAGGCAGTTATCCCTATTCCTCACCCTCTTTACCACCCACTCCTTTGGTCAGGGCCGTCTTGATGGCTGGCGGGGCGCACATGATGGAGGCGAAGCTGTTACTGCCCATCATGGACAGATCTGGGAAGTTAATGGCGATTCGAAACTCGGCATACAGAGCATAGACCCGGCCCTTTGAGACAACTACCTCCCAGGGAAGGTGGCCGGCAGATTTAATCGGTTTGAAATCAATGCGCGACATGATGTACTGGTCACCACTACAGTCGTTATCGGCCGGGCCAGACAGACCTACTCCAATCACCGACTCCTGCTTACCTGGCAGGTCAACACGGTATACCTTGCTGGTTCCTCCGGCACCCGATGCCAGTACCTTTTCTACTTTTGCCAGCGCTACTTCCTGGCTACCGTAATCGGCCAGCTCATGGCGATCACTAAAATAAGGCATCAACCATTTGTACTGATAATTTCTCAGATCATCTTTGCTCAGGCCTTCTTCTGATCCGTAGATTTTTTCATTACCCAGCACTTTCGACAGCTTGTTATAAACATCGAGCAGATTGGTTTTCATACGATAAACGTGAGACATATAGACCGGATGGGTATAACTTATCTGGGTACCCTTATCCGTTTTGGATAATGTGACTCGCAATATTGCACCATAAGCACCGTAGTCGGACATGGCTGCATGTTCACGTAGTTGTTGACTACTGACAACAAGGATACGGGTGTCTTTATATGGACTGTACTGACCAACCACATCAAAGCCGTTTTTAACAAGTTTGTTTTTGACTGTGGCTTCAAGTGCAACTAATGTTCCCTTGGCACTGGACTCAGCCAACACAAATGGCTTAAGCATTTCTGATGCCTTTGCACCTGCCGCTACAAAGTTAAGTGCGATAATTGTGACCAGAGCAATATAAAATTTACGAGAGACGCATAAACATGTCATAACAAAACCTGCCAATAAATTACTAGAACCTTAACTGTAGACTAACAACATATAAAAATAAGTACGCAAAGTTACACAACCTTGTGTGCCTTAAGGTACATAACTCAATATTGCTCTGTATCCAAACATACAGACCTTTGTTAGCCAGAGATCAACAATACCTGCCTGAAATAGTCGTACACACGCAGGAATCTATTATGAGTAACAAAAGCCTGGCGATCATCGCCACCAAGGGAACCCTGGACTGGGGCTACCCTCCCTTCATCCTTTCTTCAACCGCTGCCGCATTAGGCTATGACGTACAGATCTTTTTTACCTTTTACGGTCTGCAGTTATTAAAGAAAGACATTAATGTCAAAGTCAGCCCACTGGGCAACCCTGGCATGCCTATGCCCATGGGAATGGACAAGTGGTTCCCCGTGATAGGCACCGCGATTCCAGGTATGGAGTCCATGATGACGGCCATGATGAAATCAAAAATGAAAAAGAAAGGTGTGGCCAGTCTGTCTGAGTTACGTGAATTATGTCTTGAAGCAGAAGTAAAGATGGTCGCCTGTCAGATGACCGTCGACCTGTTCGATCTATCAACCAGTGATTTTATCGACAATGTTGAATACGGTGGTGCCGCCACCTTTTTTGAATTTGCCGGTGAGTCAGACATCTGTCTGTTTGTCTAGCAACATCAAGTAAGTAGTAATGTAGGAGTTCTTGATATGAAAATAGTAAAACAAAACGCAATTGCCATGGCACTTGGAGTAGGCCTTGCCCTGCCAAATGCTGCCATCGCAACCAATGGTATGAACCTGGAGGGCTATGGCCCTATCGCACTGGGCATGGGGGGTGCTTCCATGGCCTATGACAACGGTACTGCCGCTGTCATGAACAACCCCGCCACCCTCGGTTTAATGGGTGACGGTGAAAGTCGAGTCGATGGTGCAGTGGGTTTTCTTGGGCCTGATGTCACTTCCTCTGCCGGCGGCCAAAGCTGGTCATCCAGTGCTGATGCCTTCTATATGCCTGCTGTTGGCTTTGCAACTAAACAAAGCGGTCTGACCTATGGTTTTGCCATGTTTGCACAGGGCGGTATGGGCACAGAGTATGCGCCAGGTCCCGGAGCCTGGATGTCTGCAGGACACACCCAGCTATCTGGTGGTGATGCAGCTACGATTGCAAAAGCCGGCTCTTTAAAAGAGCGCTCGGAAATTGGTGTTGCACGACTCGTTGTACCCGTTGCTTACGATATCGATGATAAATTAACTATCGGTGGTAGCATCGATTATGTTCGAGCCAATATGGATCTGCAAATGGCCATGGCGGGCAACATGATGAGCACCATGATGGGGCAGGGTCTTATTACCGGCAGTATGGTAGATACCATGGGCATGATGCAAACCAATGGCTGGCTGAGTCGAAACTACTTTGGTTACTTCGACTTTAGTGATAATGATGACTTTTCTGGCCAGACCTCTGCCGATGGTTTTGCAGGCAAGCTTGGCTTAACATTCAAAATAAGCGAAGCACTGACGATGGGTGCGACCTATCACAGTAAAACCGATCTTGGTGATATGACTGGTCCAGCCAAGGTAACCATGGGAGTTCGAGCCGATACAGGTGTCATGAGTGGTGGAGCGCCAAGCAGTACCCACGCTGACTTCATCGTACCCCTGACTGGTACCGTCAAAATTGTAGATTTTCAATGGCCTGAAACCTATGGCATTGGAGCCGCCTTCAAGGCTAGCCCCAAGCTGATGGTGGCTGCCGATCTGAAAATCATCAAATGGTCTGATGTCATGAAAGATTTCAAAATGTCTTTCACGGCTTCGGGTGATGCCAGCAATGGTGGCTTTGCCAACAAAACCATGAACGCCACCATGCCACAGAACTGGGATGACCAGACCGTCATCCAGGTTGGTGCAGCCTACGCTGTCTCTCAGGATATGACCGTCCGTGCAGGTATCAACAAGGCGGATAACCCTATACCTGCCAATACAGTCAATTACCTGTTCCCCGCCATTATTGAAGAGCACTATACCGCTGGTATTGGTTACAACCTCAGCAAACAACAAGGTATCAATTTTGCCATGTCGTATGCGCCAGAAGTTTCAGCAACCAATTCACAAACCAATGTTACAACAACGCATAGCCAGATGAGTTGGCAGTTGATGTACAGCCAGGGCTTCTAAAAGGACAATAGCTCTAGCTTCACGATAATTAAATATCGTTAGACTTCTCCCAGGGGCCTTTTCAGGCCCCTTTTTCATACCTTATTTTTATACAGTACATTAATAATCCTGATTACACTCTGCTCACCTTCTGCCGACAAGTATGTTATGTATCTAAACGTACAGACCTGATAAGATTTACTCACAAGAATCAATCGACTTTACGTAACAACCATTCAGGACAGAATTATGAGTGATAAAAAACTGGCCATTATTGCCACCAAAGGAACCCTTGACTGGGGTTACCCCCCCTTTATTCTTGCGTCCACTGCCGCCGCACTGGGTTATGAAGTGCAGATATTCTTCACTTTCTATGGCTTGCAGCTGTTGAAAAAAGACATCAATGTCAGCGTTAGCCCACTGGGCAACCCCGGTATGCCCATGCCTATGGCCATGGACAAGTGGTTCCCGGTCATTGGTACCGCCATCCCAGGCATGCAAAGCATCATGACCATGATGATGAAGTCCAAGATGAAGAATAAGGGCGTGGCCAGCCTGGACGAACTACGCAGCCTGTGTATCGAGGCCGAGGTCAAAATGATCGCCTGCCAGATGACGGTAGACCTGTTTGACATGTCGACAAATGACTTTATCAATAATCTTGAATACGGTGGCGCTGCCACTTTCTTCGAGTTTGCCGGTGAATCGGATGTCTGCCTGTTTATCTAAAACACCTGGTACCACAAACCAGTAAAAAGGGGCCAAATGGCCCCTTTTTTGATCATTCCACTGGTATAGCCTGTTTTGTGTATGTTTAGATGCAATTATTGGTTTGAAAATAGACAAAAAGCGTATAAACTATAAGGTATTATTTAAGAATATCTCTATGTTCTTAAATTCAGGTATATGGCACAACAGTCAACCGTATTATTGGCATATCGACTGATTCGAGGTTACAAGATGAATAACCCAGCGCCCCTGACCGGGCAAAGCTCCGCGTTCCACTATGACCAGCTGAAGAACCTGCTGGCTGACTATCCTGCCCTGACCGAAAATGCCGATCAACACTGCTGGGACATGCTGGCTGGGGCCCGTCTGCAGAGCTTTGATGCCGATACCGTGCTGTTCTACCAGGGTATGGAATGTAAGCACCTGATGCTGATTGTGGAAGGTTGCGTTCGAGTGTTCCGTGATTCTGATGATGGTCGGGAAATTACCCTCTACCGGGTCGAGCCGGGCCAGCTGTGTATCCATAACCTGAATAACCTGGTGGATGGTGTTAATTCCCAGATCACTGCCAAGACCGAAGGCACGATGCGCGGCCTGATAATTTCACGCCATGCCTTCCACGAGGCTATGGACAAATCCAGCAGTTTCCGTAACTACGTGCTGCGGACCCTGACCGAGCGTCTGGCCCTGCTGACCAACCTGGTTACTGGTTTTGCCTTTGACCGCCTTGACCTGCGGGTCGCCGTCTGGCTCATTGAGCAGTTCGACCGCAGCTGTGGCCACCCCATCAAAACCACTCATTGCGAGATCGCCCATGAGCTGGGCACCACTCGTGAGATGATCAGCCGCATCCTCAAGGACTTTGAACACAAACGTTGTATTCAGCTAGCAAGAGGCAAGATTCACCTGGTATGCAAACACTCACTGCATCTGGCCAGTAAGGGTAAAGGCAAGTCCGCTGTATAAAAACAGATCACCAGGTACCATTTTTCATCTCTGATTGAAATCATACGACCTCGACTGTTACCTGTGCCGCGTTTTGTTTCTATCTATCCTCCACCACAAAAATATTTATTTTGAATACAGGCGTTGCATGTAACCAGTAATTAAGAATTCAATGTGGTTGACCAGCAAAGGCAAGGATAAATCAGTTATAAAAAAAACAGGGCCAACAGGCCCTGTTTTTTCATCCTTGGTTGATATCAACTTTATCCAATATTGGGATCACCCTGTGGGTTTGTTTCATTCACCATACCGTTGCAGTTGTTATCAATGTCATCATCTAATAATTCTGTTGCACCTGGATTGATTGCACCCCCAGTTATGCTGTCGTCACAATCTGCTGAATAATTCTCTGGGTAGTATCCAGCTGGTTGTTCAATAGCATCCATGAAATCATTCCGATTTACATAACCATCACCGTCCTGATCACGATACCAGCGACGTTTGTTCATATTTACTGCATTATCCGGATAGCGAACCAGACGCTGTGCATAAGTTGAACCTAAGGTCAGTGAATTACTAGCTTGATCACCACCATCATCGATATTGATATACAAACCAGTGGTCGTCCCACCAAGATAGGAGCTACTCCAGTAACTGATTGAACCTGAGCTCAACGGGAAGAGTGTTCTATCGATCATGCCATTAATCCCGGCTGCATCCGAACGGTTAAGTATGGAATCCAGTTCCCTGATGTTGGGTACACGCCAGCCGCTCATCCCGAGGTTTTCACCAACATCACCATTACTGACAGCCTTAGCTCTTAAGATTGCATTTGCCCAGCTAAATGTTGTGACATCCAGGTCATTCAGCTCACACTGATTTGCTGGATCGACGATATCCTTATTGAAAATATAACCCTCAGGACATTTCTTCCAGATAAGACCCGTTGAATTATCCCTAATAGTTCCATTAGTCAGGTCTTCCATAGCTGCAGGAGTACTTGTGCCCGATACCAGGATGGCATTCGCTGCTGATGCAGTAATGTCATACCACCTTGCAGCACCAGCATAGGGTTGTATCGACCAGTTCTTCAGTGGTGACACTGTTGGATCTACTACATCTGATGTATAGAGGTATCCAGCCGAGGGCGTACTAAACTCGGCAAAACTGTTTTTCCTACCGTAATCAAGAATACCCTGAAGCTCATTTACAGTTGGCAGGCGCCAGTCCGTCCTGCCACAGCTAGAACTACCGTTCAGACCCGTAATCGCATCATTAATCCCAGTCTGAATAACACCAGTCAATGCACTACGCTGCCACAGGAGACCCGTAATTTCATCGCGGACACAGGTTGATGAATCAGGAGTTTCAGTACCTGCTGCATCAATATGCGTGAATTTCTTAATGGTGTAGTAATCAGGATAGGACCGACCTGAACTGCCCACAGCCCCGTCCTGGAGTGGGTAACCGGTAACAATATCATTGGTATAACAGTCGTAGTCCATTGCTGATCCATTCCAACAGTATGTAAGGCCTGTATCCTGCATGGTTTCAATATCTACATACATTTGACCAAAGCGGCTTTCTCCTCCAGGGTAGGTAACAACCATGGTCATGTAATACCTGTTAAAGGCATCAATAGATTTACTATCCACTAAGTTTATTGCTGTACCAAGTTGATAGTTCACCAATGTCTCACCAGGTACACCTGTATTATCAGGGCCGTAAGCCGGATCGTCTGATACATAGAGTGTATAATTTGAACCACTTACTTCTTGAAAAGTGTTGGTATTTAGAACTACTACCAACTCACCTGGTTTGGCCTTCAGTTCAAACTTTAGCTTTGGTCTTATCTCAATCTCAAAACTCAGTTTTGCTGTGTTAGTACCGCCCATGTTTGAAGCAGTTACTTCTACATTCCAGATACCGGCCTGGGCGTTACCGTGATAGATCTCCAGGTTGGTCTCTGCGAAATAGCTATCTCCGTCATCGTAGAGATTAGAGATAACCTGTACAAGTTCGTTAATAGGACCAGGGTAATTATCGCTAGTTACCTGCCAGTTAGTCGCATAGCCACCGGAGTTAATCAGCACAGGTGTGAAGATGGCATCCCAACTTTTTGAGTCCAGAACAATGCGACCACCAGGAATGTTGTTCTGAAATTCAGGAGCTGCTGCCCTTAGCGTTAATCTGAAAGTCACATCATGTGAACTACTCGTACCGGTGGCGATTACATTAATATCACCATCAAACTGATGAACATCGGTTAGATTGTAACCCCTGATAAAACCATCAGCATCCATAGTCAGATAATCAGGCAGACCTGTTGCTGACCAGCTGGTCACGTCTCCACTTACCACTTCTATTGGAAGCTCAAAAGTTGCAATTGGTGTTGAGTTGACTGACTGTTCGAAATTCGTTCTGCTTATTTGAACACCCGTACTGCTGTTATCAATCGTCAGCTCAAAGTAAGTTGTTGCCGATAGATAATTGGGGCCTGCTGCCTTGGTGGCGGTGATACGAGTGGTTTGTGGTGATGATCCATCTGCCACGATAGTAATAACACCCGTATCCGGATCAACCGTGGCAACCGCTGGCACAGAACTGTCATATAAAATCGCTCCAATACCCACACCATCAATGATCGCGTTGCCTGGATCACCCGTGCTACTACGAACCATTTCAGCCTTGTCAAACTGGCTAAAGGCAATGGTCTGAGTACCTTTATCCACCGTAATTGACACCACATGAGGGTCACTGGTACCTGTACCATTTGTTGCCGTAATTGACAGGCCAGCAAATACGTCTGCCTCGGTTGGAGTACCGGATATCTCACCTGTTGTGGTATTAAAGCTCAAGCCCGAAGGCAGTGAACCTATCAGCGCCCATGAATCGGCAAGGCCACCGGAGTTGGATGGTATAAATGAATAGAGTGCGTCCACCTGGCCATTTACTGGTGTGCCACCAATGACTGGTAAAGCCAGGTTTGATGCCACATTAATATTAAATGGTCCATAAATATTAGAAGTGCCGGCGAAGTTGGTGGCTGTAATTTCAATCCCAGAGATTGTACCCACTGAGCCCTGGCTACCAGAAAGCTCACCGGTATTAGTATTGAAATTCAATCCTGTAGGAAGTGCTATATTGATTGCCCACTCAGCTGCAGGGCCACCAGTATTTGTTGGCTGAATGCTAAATATGTCATCGACTTTAACATTAACATCTTGCGCCTCATTCAGAAGTGGAGGTGTAGTCACCACGTTAAATATTATTTGCAGCTCATCAAAACCAGGGCCATTAGGATGGCCAATGTTATTTTCTGCCCTGATTGTCGCATTAACAGTGCCTAAATCAGAATATGCTGGTGTGCCAACAAGCGCACCTGTATCTACATTGATCGTTAACCAGGCAGGCGCCCCGATAAGTGACCACTGGGCTACTGCACCACCGCTATTACTTGCAGTAAAGCTAATAGGCTGATCTATCTCTAGATCACCAACAGAGCCAGCAAGGATTGGTGGGTCATTAACTTCAATCACGTGATCTACTCGGGCCGTTGCGCAGTTGGCATCAACTGCTTCCAGACGGAGTGTACGACCATAATAGCCCTCACGTTCTTCACCACGGAATGACGTACCAGGTGTACCAGAAATTTCATAGGTGGTATCACTGAAGCCAATTCCGGGTGGCAGTGCACTATTGGCATACTGACGAACATTCAACGGACCACGGCCACCACTTAAAGTAACAAAACCAGAACTGTCAAAGGGGCTATCCACAGTTAATAGTGGTACCACGTCATTGATACTAATAGTTAACTGAGGCGATACGTCAATTGAAAATGGTGCTGTGTCGGCAACACGTTTAAGCGCATCGACACCACGAATCACAATATCACCGCTTGGGCCAGAAACAGTAGGTGAACCTGTGATTTCACCATTGTTTAAATTAAGCACCAACCCATCAGGCAAGCTGCCAGAGACAATACTATAAGTTACTGGCGGTTTATATTGGTTAGGTACAACTCTAGATGGTTGACCACAAGCACGTATATTTGAAGCTACTGTAGCGCTTGTCGGTACACTGGCATTCAGAGTAAATGTACCAATATCCACGACTATATCCACTGGATGTGGCGACCCTGTAACGGGTAAACCATTGTCGTAACATACTTTATCAGAAGTTACTCTTTGGCCTCTTAAATTACCATTTATGAAAGTTATCTCTGCCTTAAAACAAATACCTATATCTGCAGCAAAACGAACTGGCTCTCCTCTTACACCTACCGCCTGCTCAATATAGCCTGTCCTGGAACCAGCTGTACTACCATATACACGGGCAATTGCTTCACTCGTATCTATTGATGGATCTGATAGTGTAACCAGTACGGCTGCACTAGACAGACTAGTTACAGGAATATCGACATTCCACCACGTAAAGTGGCTGACTTCACCACTCAGAGCGAAACCCGTTTTTGAGGTTGCGCTAGTGATGACTGTTCCAACGCCTTCCTGGATCCAGATACCGGTTTCTTCATTGAGATACCAAAGAGGAATCTTGTCACCACGTGCAACAGGTTTGCCATCTGGATGGGTATCAAAAAATATAGGCAGCTCAATGGCGACCTTTTTACCTTCAGCCAGTTGCAACTCTTCTTCGCCCTGAGTGAAGTGAAACTCTGTCGTTCCATAAGTAATAAGTTGCTGATCTTCTCCGTCCTGATCAGTTGCTTCAAAACTACCGGGGAAACTGGCAAGGCCGGCTGGCGTTGAGACATCCAGCGGTGTAACTGCAACCTGGACATCACCAGATACAGGGTTACCATCACTATCGACAAAATCGTCTCCATTCAACACGACTTTTGCACCGAACTCGCCGATAACGGTTTCTGGTACGTCAGTATTAAATGTGATTTGCGCCTGTCTCGTAATCATCGTGACGTTAAAGTCACTGGTGCGATCACCACCCGGTGTGGGTAGTTTAAGAATCTGGTTTGCATAACCAGATTTATTTAGCTGGATGGCAACCGAAGAATCGGGACTCAATCCGGCCAGGCTAACATGGCCATTTTTATCAGTAGTACCATAACTCTTGCTACCAATTTGGGCTGTCACATCAGCCAGCGACTCGCCATTGTTCGATATGACCTGTAAATTTAGCGTCGCGGAAGCTGTGGGAGGAGTAGGACCACCGTTACCAGGATCATCACCATTGCCAGTTGGGCCACCACCTCCACCGCTTCCACCACAAGCGGCTGTAATAATAATGATTGATACTAGAAAAAAATGCTTAACGCTAGAAAATAAATTCCATATGTGCTTCATAACCCCGCCCCTATCTATATTTAAGTTATTTTTTAACAGGGAGGTCCTTAGCCATGCCCCATCTTAAAAAATTTTTGATATCAAACTGCCTACACACCAAACAAGCAGTCCAATGTTGTCCAGGAATATAAACGTGCCCATGCGTATCGAAAGTTTCTGCGTGTCACGTCTTTTGATTTCTATCCTCAAAAATCAAATATATGCGTCCAATATTTAGGCGCCACACCTGCGACATATCCTCATGAGACAAAGAAATTTCGACTTAAATTAACAAAAAATCGACATTTCTGTTCAATTAATTTCCACAATAAATATGATGCTAACATGGCTCAACATTTTTTGTCCATACAAATATTGACGTTTAACTACTATATTGTGAGCTAGAAGTAACCTCTACCCTCTAGACAAAGGCTCAGTTTCAACATGTTCTGATGAGAACCAGCGGCTTGATGGGAAGTATTTTAGTGACTAGATGGAACATCCGTCGAGAAGCCATTAATGTCAGGCTTGCTACTTGATAGCTATCTCACAGTATCTAAACCCACTCTATTTATCCAAAAACTTTAGTTATTTACTCGGACAAAAACCTCAATATTGTTCATTTATCTGTCGATAATAAGGGTGCTGCTAGTAAATTACGGATAGTCCATGGCGAAAAAAACCGCCCAAGTACAGACCAAACCAAAGGCAAAAAAAGACCCATTCCTTAGCCTGCTGGAAGGGACCAGTGGTGTCACGGGTGAAGGCTTTTTCCAGAACCTGACCAAGCACCTGGCCGAGACCTTTCAGGCCGATTTTGCCCTTGCCACCGAAGTCATACCAGACAAACCCGGCTATGTCCGAACCCTGGCCTTTTGTGGCCACGGCAACCAGGTAGAAAGCTTTGAATACAGCCTGGAGGGGACACCTTGTAAGTGTATTTATGACAAGGGCCTGACCCATATCAAGGCCGATCTACAGGAACTCTTTCCCGACGACACCGACCTGGTTGAAATGGGTGCCAATAGCTATATGGGTATGCCCATGATCGGCAAAGAAGGTGATAAACAGGGCCATATCTGTGTCCTTGGCTCCAGTGTGGTTGGTGATTATGAGCAGGCCCATGACTACCTCAAAATCTTCTCCTCCCGTGCCGCAGCCGAACTGGAGCGCGTCAAACTTGAACGAGAACTGAGGCACCAGCGTGAATCCCTGTCACAGATGGTAGATGAGCAGACCGTCGAGCTTCGTACCGCGAAGGATATTGCCGAGCAGGCCAACCGTGCCAAGACCGAGTTCCTGGCCCGCATGAGCCATGAGCTGAAAACCCCACTCAATGCCATCTATGGCTTTTCCCAGCTCATGAAAGAGGAAACCGCTGGGGAACTAAATCAGGTCTACAAAGGTTATTCCAACGATATTATTTCTGCCAGTAAACACCTGAAGAGCATTATTGATGATCTACTGGACTTCTCGGTGATTGAAA
>Ga0224506_10000954_pt1 | contig 21739 bp, 19 predicted proteins | sample SF_Jan12_sed_USG_2_FD_169108 | JGI IMG/M metagenome (GOLD analysis project Ga0224506, IMG submission 169108) | Sediment microbial communities from San Francisco Bay, California, United States - SF_Jan12_sed_USGS_8_1 | ecosystem: Environmental > Aquatic > Marine > Sediment | place: USA... | reverse complement strand
GCCGGCAGAAAAACTAAAAATTCAGGTCGACGATGCACCTTTCGTGGCAAATCTGGTGGAGGTAATGGAGCAGGATGGAAAAAACGCTATTGTCTTCACCACCAATCTGGATGATCGAATCGTTGTAGATCATAACCACCCTGTCCACATCGAGATTGATCCCGCAACACAAACACCCCGGCCTTATGTACACTGTCGTGATGGACTCGATGCATTAATTGGTCGCAACGCTTTTTTTGAATTAGCAAACCTGGCCAGCGAAGCCAACCGCGATGGTCAATTGTATTTAACCATAAACAGCCTGGGTCACGAATTCGATCTCGGCTGTTTAGACATGATGGACTTAGAATGAAAGGTACCCATGAATATCAGAACGATCCTCGCAACGCATCGATCCTGATCGATATTAACGGTGAGCTACTGCCACGAGAAAAGGCCGTCGTCTCAGTTTTTGACAGCGGCTTCGTACTCGGCGATGGTGTCTGGGAGGGCTTACGTGTACACAAAGGTAAAATAGCTTTTCTCGACGAACATCTAGAGCGACTTTACGGCGGTGCTAAAGCCATCGATATGGCGATGGAAGTATCGCCTGAAGCTTTACGCGATCGACTCTATAATGTGCTCGATCAAAACAATATGTATGACGGTGTCCATATTCGCCTGATGGTATCTCGCGGGATTAAGGCCACACCTTATCAGGATCCGCGCATTACCATCACAGCCCCAACCATCGTCATTATTCCTGAATACAAACAGGCTTTGCCGGAAACCGCTGCTAAGGGAATCCGCTTATTTACCGTACACGTCCGGCGCGGCTATCCCGACGTGCAGGACCCCAAACTGAACAGCCATTCCAAGCTCAATTGCATCACCGCCTGCATACAGGCCACCAAAGCCGGTGCCGACGAAGCGCTAATGCTTGATCCGCATGGTTTTGTCGCAACCTGTAATTCAACCCATTTTTTCATCGTCAAGAAAGGTGAAGTATGGACTTCAAGCGGCGATTATTGTCTCGATGGCATCACCCGCGGCGTTGTTATTCGCCTCTGCAAGGAAAACAATATCCCGGTCTACCAGCGGAACTTTAGTCTCACGGATGTTTACCGGGCCGACGAAGCCTTCGTCACCGGTACCTTCGCCGGGCTTGCACCAGTACGCGATATCGATGGTCGCATGATGGGTAATGGCGAGCGAGGCCCTATGGTCGAGCGCCTGCAAAAACTATATCTGGCGCTACTGGAAAAGGAATGCAGTGCATGACCAAAAGAATCGCAATGTGGTCGGGACCGCGCAACATTTCCACCGCGATGATGCGAGCCTGGGAAAACCGTGCCGATTGTGATGTCTGGGATGAACCTTTATATGGGCCTTACCTGCACAAAACCGGCATCCCACATCCCGGAGCCGAGGAAGTCATCGCCGATCAGGGCACAGACTGGGCGTGCATCGTCGATCAGTGTGCAGGTGATTCGCCACATCAAAAACCGCTATTTTACCAGAAGCATATGACCCTGCACCTGCTTCCGGAAATCGATCGAGGCTGGTTGTCATCGCTGATTAATTGCTTTTTAATCCGGGAACCCGAACGCGTAATCGCTTCTTATACGGCGGTGCGCGGCCAGGCTACGCTCGACGACATTGGCTTTATTCAGCAGGCCGAGCTATTCGACTATGTCGCTGAGAAGAACGGAGAAATTCCGATAGTCATCGATAGTCGGGAATTCCTGTTAAATCCCGAAGCTATGTTGCGAAAACTCTGCGAAAGACTCGAAATCGAGTTCGATCAGGGCATGCTAAGCTGGCCCATCGGCCCTCGCGATAGCGACGGCGTCTGGGCGAAATACTGGTACGACTCGGTGTGGAATTCAACTGGTTTCGCGCCTTATTCAGAAAAACCATTAACGCCTGGAAACCGGGAGCAGGCTATCGCCGAACAGGCCAGGCCCTATTATGACCGTCTATACCAGCATCGATTACAGATATAGAAATGCAAACTAAGTAACAGCCTTATCGCTTTCCCGCATTGGCGGGCAAAGGTAAACTTTAGTTTCCTCTCAAGCATGCTCATACTGAACGACTAACCTTATGGATGAACCCAGAGTTCTAACACCGTCGCCCGGCAGCCGAATCGTTACCGGCGCGGGAGAAGTTATTCTCTTTGGACAACCCCCGGAAGTTCTCAAAGGATTACTGCGCGAAGGCGTGCGCAATTTTGACACTCTAGTATTAACCGATATCCGGGAGAAGAACGGTTCACTGCTTAATAACCTTGAATTCCCGTTTTACTTTTTCACCTTCGTCGCCAGGGGTCTTGCCGAGAACCGTAAAATCAATCTGGTGGGCGATGCCAATACCATTAGTCAGGCCCTGCGCCTGTTACGTTTTACCCTGTTCGGGCCGACCCAGGCGGAACTGTTAAAGTGGCAAACCGATCAGGATTTGAGAGAAGAATGGCTATCGATTTCAAAATACCTGGCGCTAAAGGATAAAAGCGGCGCAGTTATTCCTGTTGAAAGTTTCTTTAACATTATCGCCTACGATAATAACTGCGCGGTCGCGGGTCGCTTCACTATTCGACGCCAGGGCATGGATGATTACCTGGTATCTAATAACGTCGGCGAAATAGCCGTCAACCTGAACCACGATCAACATATCAAGCCGCCCTACGCGGTACCAATCGATCACGTTGCCAGCAGCCTACCCAAATTCGGGCTCGAAGTCCTTGGTGGCGCCTCGGGATTCTCGACCGATGAGCCCTGCACCGGACTTGCCTTATGCCACAATGGCGACTACATACTAATCGACTCAATTCCATTCCTGAATCAACACCTGCATGCACGTGGTATCGCTCATACACAGATAACGGCGGTTTTTCTGACTCATTTACACGACGATCATTGCTCCATGTTCCCTCTCATGGAAATGCCGCATCGGATTGAGATTATTACCACGCGTGAAATCTATAATATGGCGATGGAAAAACTCAGTTGCGGCCTGGGCTGGTCGACATCCGTGATCGAAGAGCACTTCAATTTCTACGAAGTCAAGCCGGGCGAGACCATTAATTACTACGGGCTAAGTATCGAATTCCACGTCACCGTACACAGTATCCCGACCATCGGTGCAACATTTTCCACCATCCATCGCGGGCAACGGCGCGATGTCTGCATTGTCGGCGACAATCAGAATATGAAAGCGGTACGCGAAATGCGTGACGCCGGTATCGCGCGCGCTTCAACTGTTAATAATCTCGACCGCCTCTACACGCAAAAATTCCATATCCTGATCGCCGACGGTGGCGCTGGCGATATCCACGGTGACCCGTTCGACGCGCTGGAGTCGAAATCGGAACGCGTGGTTTTTGTCCATGTCGATCAATTGCCGGAGGTACTCAATACCCGGTTCTCTCTCGCCAGCTCGGGTAAGCGATATACGCTGTTCGAAGGCAATGAAGCCATTTATAACTCGCAGATTAACCATTACCTGAATCAATGGCTGGGACAGCCTTTACCTGATCGATGGCTGCGCAGCCTCCTCACGGAGCACGAAGTCTACCGTTATAACACCGGTGATGTCATCCTCATGCAGGATACTGACAAGCCAGCCAGTGTTTCGTTAATACTCACTGGCTATTGCGAAGTCGTCCATAACGAAGACAATAGTTTCAATTCGATCGCCACACTACAGGCTGGTGACGTCATTGGAGAAATGTCCAGCATAGCGGGCACCAATATTAATTACTCCAGCGTGGTAGCGCGTACACCCGTTACGGTCTGTGTTTTCGACAAGAGTAATTTTTATCATTTCCTTCGGCATAGCAATCTGCTCGAAACGCTCAAACTACGCTGGCGACTGCGACCTGAAATAAAATCTCTACCTCAATACGCACAACTCTCGTCTACAGTGATTGACAAAATTTCTCGCATCGCCAACTGGCAGCAGGTTCCTGCCGGTAGCAGCCTGGAACCAAAAGACAGCTTTCTCTACCTTCTAAGTGAAGGCACAGGTAGTATCAATGGTGAACCCGGAAAAATTGGCGACAGCTTCGGCTGGCGCCCTCTCGGTATTCCCTGCTTAACCGAATTTAAAGCCGAGAGTGATTGCAGCTTTATAAAAATTGACGCCGTCAAGTATCAGCTGTTGCTTCATTCCACACCCCAGTTAAACTATCAAACCCATAAACAAACCTCACAAAACAATCCTGAAAAGGCCACCTGGTTACTATCAAAAGTCGACGTTTATTAACCTAAACGCTCGTCCAGACTCGATTGAACCACCTGTTTCGTCGGTAAGTCGGCACCTCGTCTCGAACAGGTAATCGAAGCCGCCGCGATCGCATAATCAATCAGGCTTTGCAAACCGCTCTGATCTAACGCCCGAACCGCCTGCTTTAGATTACCTGCTTCTCCAAGTTTCGCCAGGAGCGCCGCCTGAAAACTATCGCCTGCGCCAACCGTATCGATGACATTGCTCTTCAGAACCGGCATCTTCAGGTGTAGCCCCGACCCAGTCCAGGCAGCACAGCCTTTACCACCATCGGTAATAACCACCAGACTGACGCCCCGCCCGAGCCACTCGTTTATTTTCTCCTGGTGATTGACTCCTGGATATAGGTATTCGATATCTTCACGGCTGATTTTAATCAGATCAGCATAGCTGCTATAGCGCTCAATCCGAACCCGCCAGGCCACCATATCGGCTTCGATGGTTGGCCTGACATTCGGATCGAGAGATATAAATCGATCACTGTTAGCTTTCAGCAAGGCTTCAAAAGCATCTGCTACCGGTTTAACCACCAGCGAGTAAGAGCCAAAATGAATTCCCTCAATTTCAGCCCCCAGGCCGGGAAGCTGATCCGGTTCAATAGCGGTATCGGCTGAGTCCTGGCCGTAAAACGCATACTCCGGCGAGCCTTCACTATCGAGATTGACCAGGCTTAACGTGGTACGGCGTCCACTACGTAATAAATAATCGAGACCGACCGATTCGCGTTCAAGAATGCTGATCAGCTTCCTGCCCAGTGCGTCCGTAGATATACCGGTCATCAGGCTGGCCTGACCACCGAGGCGGGCGATGCCAATTGCAACGTTAAACGGAGAACCGCCCGCATACGCGTTTAACCTTACCGATTCTGTATTGTCCTGGTCATCCAGCTGGAAAATGTCGAATAAGGCTTCGCCGCAAATCAGATACATCGAGTAATCACCAGTCCTGTAAACCCATTTGCTTCCTGCCCAGTTCAGTCAGATCATCCATCCCGGCGCGACCAGAAAAATCCAGCTCGTAATTTTCCGCCGCGAAATCGGGCGAACTGGCACCCGACAGAAAACATTCCGCCTGCCCGGCTAGAAAAGCAGCATTTTTATCGCAATAAGGTGCGGCACCGATGTAGATCACATTACTATACTCGCTTCCATTATGCTCATCTTCCACCGCATGAACCAGATCACCATGCCACCAGATACTGTCGCCGGGCATCATTTTGGGTATGGTACACAGACCTTCAAGTACCATTTGATGCCAGTCGCTAGTACAGGGCAATGCGCGCCCCGGTTGTGCTCCGCATAGTTCATCGTTGGGTACGTCGTCCTGTAACGCTCGTAAAATCATCCAGCCCAGAACTCGCGAGCAGGGAATCAATTGCAGGGTGCCATCACCGGGCCCCTGTCCACTGAGAGCCGTCCACCCCTGAAACGTCCTGAACATATTACTGACCGCTGGAGACTCAATTTGATTAGTCTCGGTACGATAAGCCGCATCGAATGGTTCATATTTTTGCCAGTCACCTGCTAACAAATGGCGGTACACAGACCCATATCCCGACTTATCGAGCCAGCGCTCAACAGAACCGCCGTCGATATGGGGCTTTAGTCCGAGCGAGTTGTCACCAGGTTCGCGGCGCCGTGTGCGGTCGGCATAACAACATTCCCTGTCTGGATCAAATATCGATTCACCGTTATTTCTATAACGCCACAACCGATTTAAATGACTTCTTAGCACCGCCATATTTTCGTGCTGGCGAGCTGCTACCTGGGCTTTCGACCAGTAAACACTGAAAATTTGAGGCTTACCTTCCTGGAGAGAAGAAAAATAATTATCCAGCCCCTTATCCGGGTTTTCGTAATAGCCGACACTCTTGATATATTCTCCAATCTGAATATTCCAGTCACTGGCCAGGTCGGAGGGGAATGTATTGCGAATTATGAGACAGCCGCGCTTTTGTAAAAGGGCTTTCTGCTGGTCATTAAAACCATTGTCCCTGAGCGTTTGAAATTCCACTTCGGGTATCACTGGCTGGCCAGAATCGCGTAAACGGCAAACTTCATCGATTTCCTGCTTTATCGAGACCGACATTTCGTCGAAGGCTCTTTTATAGTCTACCGAGTTATTCCTGAGCTGTTTTTTGACCAGGCTGATTTCTTTATTTATATCATCGATTTTTAAAGCCACCGATCTATCCTCGCAAACAGTAACCGGTTCAAAGATACCTGGAACGTTCCAGTAAAATTCTGCAAACAGGCTCTAAATGTTACGCGAAATTATGGCTTATGCAATGTTTCCGCACCTTTTTGCTTGAATTCAGTTGCCGGTTAGGTTAATTTTCGCCTGATAATGATAAAGAGACGGGGAGATGAATCCAAATAATTGGAACGTTCCAGATAAATCCTTACGCAAACAGGCGACATTGCATGATGTAGCTCAGGATGCTGGCGTTTCAAAATCGACGGTCTCGCTGGTATTGCAGGACAACCCTCAGGTTAAAGACCAGACTCGTGAGAAAGTGCTGCGCAGCATCGAAGCCACGGGTTATGTTTATAACCGCAAGGCGGCTGCTTTACGCCAGGCACAGTCGAGCGATCTGATCGGCATTCTGGTCAATAGTTTTGTCACGCCTTATAGTGCGGAGATACTGAATTGCTTCGAACAGGTGGCGTTAAGCAAAGGCCTGGTGCCGATGATGGCAAGCAATGGCGAGCAACTCGACCAACAGGAACGCTTCATCAAATCATATATGGAACACAAGGTATCCGGGTTCATCATCTGTCCCGCTCCCAACACTTCTGTTTCCTGGCTTGATAAAATCTGGCGCAGTGGCTTCCCCCTGGTGCAGATAATGAGAGAAGTCCCTTTTAGTCAGTTCCCGGCCGTAATTGCCGACAACCGCAACGGCGTCCGCGAGGCAACTCGACACCTGATTTCTCTGGGGCATCAGAAAATCGCTTTTGTCGGTGGCGACGAAGCGATCTCGGATTACCATGAACGACTTGGCGGCTACATGGATGCCATGAGTGAAGCCGGATTATCAGTCCCCGAAGCCTACGTCCTGCCCATTAGCCAGGGACGAGCCGCGGGACGACAGGTACTACAAACGCTACTGAGTTATAAAACCAGAGTAACCGCAATAGTCTGCTTCTCGGACTTGATGGCCTACGGTATTTTGAGCATGTCGAGAGAGCTTGGCATCGAAGTAGGAAAAGATCTTGCTGTAATCGGCTTTGACGATCTCGCCGATTCCAGCCTGACCCACCCCGCACTGACTACCGTGCGGGTACAACCAGAAGATTTTGCGATTAGCGCGATGGAGATGCTGCAAAATCACATTCAAAATTCACAGGTACCAGCGGAGCGCCGCGTCATTCCTGCGAAGCTTATTGTAAGAGAATCTTGCGGAGCACCGCAAAATATAAACTAACCCTGGAGGTAACATGAAATACAACTTATTAAAATCGACTATGCTCGCATCCGCTATCGCGGTTACCCTGCCCGCGCAGGCAGCCGAAGTAGAGGTACTGCACTGGTGGACTTCTGGTGGCGAAGCTGCGGCTCTTAATGTACTCAAACAGGATCTCGAAGGCCAGGGTATAGGCTGGAAAGATATGCCGGTCGCCGGTGGTGGCGGTACAGAAGCGATGACCGTTTTACGTTCTCGCGTTCAGGCCGGTAATGCACCAACTGCCGTACAAATGCTGGGATTTGACATTCAGGACTGGGCCGCAGAAGGCGCAACCGCTAACCTTAATCCCCTGGCCAAAAAAGAAGGCTGGGATAAGGTGGTACCCGCTGCTCTCCAGCGTTTCTCCAAGCACGGAGGTAACTGGGTTGCATCACCGGTTAACGTTCACTCGACCAACTGGGTCTGGGCCAATAAAAAGATTCTTGGTGAGCTCGGATACGATCAGCCGCCAGCCAGCTGGGGCGACTTCATCGCATTACTGGATAAGGCCAAGTCAAAAGGTTACACCGCTCTGGCTCACGGCGGACAGGCCTGGCAGGACGCCACCATTTTTGACGGTGTCGTACTATCTACCGGCGGCCCTTACTTCTACAAAAAAGCAATGGTCGAGCTGGACTCCGAAGCGCTGGGTTCAGACACCATGAAAACCGCTTTCGATCGCATGCGTCAGCTACGCGGTTATGTTGATGCCAACTTTTCAGGACGTGACTGGAATCTTGCTTCGGCAATGGTCATAGAAAACAAGGCGGCCGTTCAAATCATGGGCGACTGGGCCAAAGGTGAATTCATCAATGCAGGAAAGAAACCGGGCGAAGATTTCATGTGCTTCCGCGTTCCGGGTACTCAGGGCATGGTAACTTTTAACTCAGATCAGTTCGTCATGTTTAAAGTCGGCGGTAGTAGCGCTAAGTCACAAATGGCTATGGCTAAAGCGGTTATGTCACCGAAATTTCAGTCGGCGTTTAACGTGGTAAAAGGTTCAGTGCCTGCGCGTACCGATGTGCCGAATACTGATTTCGATGCCTGCGGCAAAAAGGGTATGAAAGATCTGGCGGAAGCCTCTGCCAGTGGCATGTTAATGGGCTCTATGGCGCACGGACATGCGGCTCCGGCAGCGGTCAAGAACGCGCTCTACGACGTTGTAACCAACCACTTCAACAGCAACATGTCTTCTACTGATGCGGTTAGTCAACTGGTTAGCGCTATCGAAGGCGCCAAAGACTAACGATGTCACAGCCTCAATACACTTCTGCCCTGCTTCATGGCAGGAGTGTATTGAGCATTATTTCAATCATTCTGAAAAAACAGACGGTGTTCGATGAGTAACAAAAACAGAGCCATCGGTGACTGGCTAAGACATCATCTGCCCAGACTGGTGTTATCGCCATCAGTCGCAATGACGATTTTTTTCGTCTATGGTTTTATTCTGTATACCGCTTACATTTCGATGACCAAATCGAAAATGCTACCTAATTTAAGCAACTTCATCGGCCTCGATAATTATGGCAAGTTATGGAAGACATTAAACTGGCAGGTGGCATTAGATAATCTGTTCATTTTCGGTTCGCTTTACATCATTATCTGCGGCTTACTCGGGCTATTCCTGGCCATTTTACTGGATCAGAAAATTCGCACAGAAGGTTTCTTACGAACCACTTATCTTTACCCCATGGCGCTGTCTTTCATCGTCACAGGCACCGCCTGGAAGTGGTTTCTCAACCCCGGCCTCGGACTCGAAAAATCGATGCACGCTCTGGGCTGGGAAAGTTTTAAATTCGATTGGTTAATCAACCCGGAAATGGCTATCTATACGGTTGTCATAGCCGGAGTCTGGCAGACTTCAGGTTTTGTCATGGCCATGTTTCTGGCCGGATTAAGGGGCATCGACAGCGAGCAGCTAAAAGCCGCCCAGCTCGATGGCGCCTCGACGCTACAGACATACTGGCGGATAATAATTCCTCAGCTACACGCCGTATTTTTAAGCGCCTTTGTCGTCCTCGCCCACATGGGAATCAAGTCCTACGACCTGGTAGTAGCATTAACTGGCGGCGGCCCCGGTCGGGCAACTGAAATGCCCGCCACATTTATGTATTCCTATACTTTCACCCGAAATCAAATGGGCGTAGGTGCAGCCTCAGCCATCATCATGTTGATGACGATTGCGGCGATCATTGTGCCCTATCTCTACGCCGAAACCCGGGAGAAAAACAATGACTGATACGCTCCAGGCAAACGGCGTATCCAGCGCTCGCTTCTGGCGGGTTGCGCTTTATACCACGTTAATCGTATTCGCAGTTTTTTACCTGCTGCCGCTGTATGTAATGTTAACAACCAGCTTTAAATCTCTGGCGGAAATCCGGCAGGGTAATATGCTGGCTCTGCCTGCAGACTGGACAATCGAACCCTGGTTGCAGGCATGGGGTAAAGCCTGTGTCGGACTGACCTGCGAAGGCATTAACAGTTATTTCTGGAACTCGATCAAAATGGTAGTTCCTGCTGTCGTCATCACCACGGTACTGGGCGCCCTGAACGGATACGTCTTAACCAAGTGGCGTTTCACCGGTCACAAATGGGTGTTTGCACTCATGCTATTCGGCTGCTTTATTCCTTTTCAAATCGTATTAATACCGATGTCACAAGTGCTCGGAAAATTGGGCATCGCAGGCGATACAGCGGGTCTGGTGCTCGTGCATACGGCTTATGGCATCGGCTTTAGCACGCTGTTTTTCAGGAATTATTATGAAGCCTTCCCAAGCGAACTGGTAAAGGCGGCGATGATCGACGGCGCCGGATTTTTCGGTATATTCTGGCGCATTCTGCTACCCAGTTCGGGGCCAATTATAGTGGTGACAGTGATCTGGCTGTTCACCAATATCTGGAATGACTTTCTGTTCGGCGCCTCGTTTGCAGCCGGAGAAGGCGCACCCATGACGGTAGCACTCAACAACCTGGTTAACAGCTCAACCGGGGTAAAAGAATATAATGTTCACATGGCAGCAGCAATCATTGCAGCGTTGCCAACTCTCCTGGTTTACATCGTCGCCGGGCGCTATTTTGTACGCGGCCTGATGGCCGGATCGGTTAAAGGGTAAGAGTTTATGTCCAGTCTCGAAATTCGCGGTATCCAGAAGTCTTTTAGCTCCACGCAAGTTTTAAAGGGGATCGACATCAGTATTGACAGCGGAGATTTTCTCGTGCTGGTCGGACCTTCGGGGTGCGGTAAATCAACCCTGCTAAATATGATTGCCGGACTCGACAGTATTACCGCCGGCGATATTGTAATCGATGGTGACGTAGTCAACGAGGTGCGTCCTTCTCAGCGCGATATCGCCATGGTATTTCAGTCCTACGCTCTCTACCCCAATATGAGCGTTGCCAAGAACATTTCCTTTGGCCTGGAAATGCGAAAAGTTCCGAAAGACGAGCGCAATCAGCGCGTCGCCTCGGTCGCACAAATGCTGCAAATCGAACCTTTACTAGATCGTAAACCTTCGCAGCTATCCGGTGGACAACGTCAACGGGTGGCCATGGGAAGGGCTCTGGTGCGCGATCCAAAAATTTTTCTGTTTGATGAACCTCTGTCTAATCTCGACGCCAAGTTACGCGTCGACATGCGTACTGAAATCAAGAAATTACACCAGCGAGTAGGCAACACGATTGTCTATGTCACACACGATCAGGTCGAAGCCATGACCCTGGCGACCAAAATTGCGGTAATGAAAGACGGCGAGCTACAACAGCTCGGCAGCCCCGATGAAGTTTACAATAATCCGAATAATTTATTCGTCGCCAGTTTCATGGGCTCTCCTTCGATGAATCTACTGGAATCCAGAATCATCCAACAGGATGGGGCTCCTGTTGTACCTGTCTCCCTGAAATCCGGCGAAGAAATATTCCTCCCGCTGCCGCAATCACCGGCCTATCGAAAATATCTCAACAAGCCGGTAATTATCGGCCTGCGACCCGAAGCGATTACAGATCCAGGTAGTGCAGAGCAGGAGTCTTCGTTGCTGTATTCGAGCAGTTGTCAGATAGATATGATCGAGCCAACCGGCGCTGAACTATACGCGATTATGGAATTGAATAAGCAAGAAGTCGTGTCACGAATGCGCGCCAGTTGCGGCGTTCAAAGCGGACAAACCGCAGAAGTAATTTTCAACATGGAATATGCCGTGTTATTCGATCCCGAAACCGAACTGAGAATTTCCTGATGGGCATAGGCTTCGGATTAATTGGTGCCAGCAGCATAGCGAGGGACACGATGATCCCGGCTATTCGTAGCCATGCGGATTGTTCCATCATCTCGGTATATAGCAGCGACGAAAATCGAGGCCGACTCTTCGCGGCCGAAAACAATATTCCGCAGGTAGCACTATCGGTTGATGAATTACTCGCCAACCCGGAAATCGATGCGGTTTATATCAGCACCACAAACGAATTACACCATCGCCAGACTTTAGCCGCGGCGCAGGCAGGTAAGCATGTCCTATGCGAAAAACCGCTGGCAATGAATTTAAACGAATCACAACAAATGATCAAAGCCTGTCAACGGGCCGGGGTCGTATTGGCCACTAATCACCACTTACGCATGTCGGCAGGCATCCGAAAACTACGCGAACTCATCGCCAATGGTGCTATAGGCACTCCCCTCGCAGCGAGTGTTTTCCATGCCGTCTATCTGCCCGAAAATTTACAGGGCTGGAGAATCGACAACCCCGAAGCAGGCGGCGGCGTGGTACTCGATATCGTCGTACACGATATCGATACCCTGCGTTTTATTCTAGCAGCCGAACCCGTCGAGGTGACCAGCCTGTCTCAGCGAGGCGGCATGGCAACCGACGATGCAGTAGAAGACGGCAACATGGCAGTATTCAGATTTAGTAACAACCTGCTCGCACAGATACATACTGCATTCACCATCAAATACGCCGGTGATGGCATTGAAATTCACGGTAGTCAAGGCTCGTTGAAACTCAATAACGTCCTGGGGCGAGCGAAAAGTGAGCCGATTATACTAACCAATGCCGACGGTGAGCAGCTGTACGATCCGGAACAGTATTCACTGGACGACAGAACTATCAAATTGTTCGTGGATGCTATTAGGGGACACAGTAGTCCGGGTGCAACCGGTGAAGACGGAGAGCGGTCCCTGGCCGCCGCACTATGCTGTCTCGAATCAGCGCGCTCCGGTCGAAGCATAACAATCGAAGTACAATAGGCTATGACGAATTACCCGGACTTTTCAGAACGCCGCTTTCTGGAGCAACATATTCGTCAAACGCTGGCCTTTTACGAACCCAATGTTTACGATCCGGCGGGTGGGTTTTTTCAGCACTTTCGCGACGACGGTAGTATCTTTGATTCTGAAACCCGCCACCTGGTCAGCAGTACCCGTTTCGTTTTCAACTATGCGATGGCGCATCGATATTTTCCGGACATGGACTATCAATCCTGGATTATTCATGGCCTTCGTTATCTCGAAGAATGCCATTACCAAAAGAGTAGCGGCGGTTACGCCTGGCTACGTAACAAATCAGAAATTCTGGACTCGACTAACCACTGCTATGGACTGGCCTTTGTCATGGTTGCAGCCTCGACGGCAATTTTAGCCGGTATACAGGAAGGCCATCGTCTACTGGAAAAATCCTGGCTAATACTGGAACAGAATTTCTGGGAAGAAAGCAGTGGCCTTTACGCGGATGAAGCCAACGAGGACTTTAGCCAGCTATCTCCTTATCGGGGTCAGAATGCAAACATGCATAGCTGTGAAGCAATGCTCTGGGCCTATGAAGCCACTGGCGATGAAAAGTATTTGCAGCGTGCCGCAACGCTAGCTGAGAATATAACCTGCCGACAGGCGAGTCAGGCGCAGGGGCTCATCTGGGAACACTACGATTCCAACTGGGAAATCGACTGGGATTATAATTTAGACAATCCCAGGCACTTATTCAGGCCCTGGGGTTTTCAACCCGGACACCAGACCGAGTGGGCCAAACTATTACTCATTCTGGACAGGCACCAGCCACGCGACTGGCATCTGACCCGGGCCCGGGAATTATTTGACGCGGCAATGGAAAAGTCCTGGGACCATGAACACGGTGGCATTTGTTACGGATTTTCACCAGATGGTCGCATTTGCGATGGTGACAAGTATTTCTGGGTTCAGGCTGAAAGTTTCGCCGCCGCCGCGCTACTCGCGAGGGCAAGCGGCGAATCGATTTATCAGGACTGGTATCGAAAAATATGGCGCTATAGCTGGGAGCATATGATCGATCACAAGCACGGTGCCTGGTATCGTATCCTTACCCGCGACAACCAGAAGTATGATGATAAAAAATCTCCCGCGGGCAAAACAGATTATCACACCATGGGTGCCTGTTACGAGGTGCTAAGAGCCTGTCACAGAAACCCCGGATCGACTAGCGAGTCCAGAGTTTAAGCGCATAATAGGCGGCACCCAGTAATCCCGAGTATCGATGCAAAATCACCTGCGTTGGAATCTTTTCCATTAACGCCCGGTGCCTCCCTTTATTTTCGAAGCCTTCACGAAAGCGGCTATTTAAAATCAGTTGCGGATATCGCTGCACGATGCCGCCTGCGATAAATATTCCGTTTTCCGCACCTAAGGCTAGCGCCTGATCACCCGCGACCTGCCCCAGGATTTCAAAAAACAGGTCTATCGTCTCGGCAGCACGCCTGTCGTTTTTTTGAGCCAGATCGAATATCTCGGCAGCGCTATGCCACTCGTCACTGTTGCCGCCTAATCGACCCAGCGCCCAGTATATGTTTTCAATGCCGGAACCGGAGATCAGTCGTTCCACTGAAACTCTTTCCAGGCGCTGGCGCAGCATGGTTAGAATTTCAATCTGCCGAGCTGTTTCCGGGGCAAATCCTGAATGACTGGCTTCGCCGGGAATCGGTATTAAAATATCGTTGTACTTTCTCAGCCCGACGCTTCCGAGCCCCGTACCGGGACCGAGAATACCGAGCATATAATGCGGAATGTCCAGGGCCGCCGGGCGCGCCTCACCTACGCGTAAACAATCCTCCTCGCAAAGAAACGGGATACTGTAGGCAATCGCTTCAAAATCGTTCAGCAGTTTAATGCCGGACAGTGAAAATTGATCCTCCAGATTCTTTTCGGATAACAACCAGTGGTTATTGGTCAGTTGAATCTGTCGATTAACAAGCGGCCCTGCGGCAGCGAAACAAATGACATCCGGACTGCCGGCATCAGTCTCTTTCAGGTAATGCCTGATCGCCTGATCAGCGGAATCGAAATCAGTGCATTTTAACGTGAGCTGATCGGTAAAACCCGGATTATCAGTATTCGCCAAAGCAAAACGGGCATTCGTGCCACCAATATCACCGATGAGTAAACATGGTTCAGCCATTAGCAATTTTTCTATTAATTAAACAGGGTAAATTTTCTCACATGCAGCAATCCTTTGCAGGTTTTTCAGTGCTTTCCAGGCATAGTCCTGATACGGATTAACGCCCCTGCTTCTGTTTCGCAAATACCATGTCGATCATCGCCTGAGAACCACGGCTAAACTCAAGTGGGCACAGAAAGAGAGAGTGATCATTAAGACTCCGGTTGAAATTTTCGACCTGCAGAACGTATTGATTAACGCCAGGGAAACGCCGGGTAGTTATTTCCTGTTCTGGCTTGTGAAGCTCAACCCGGGCCTCGGAAAATACCCCGGCATTAAACGGTGCAGTTAGTCGTATCACGCCCTCCTCTCCATGGAAATTAATTTCCTGTCGATTAGTCATGCGCATACCATTAATGGCCGAACAACGAAACGAGGGGAACTCGGCAACGACATGGGCATAGACATCAACATCATTCTCTTCGTCAATATCGGTGACAATTATTTTGCCCGGCTCTTCGCCGCTAACGTACCGGGCGCAGCCATAGTTATAAATTCCAATATCTCGAATCCCGCCCCCACCGGTTTCGGCACGATTACGAATATTCTCACGGTCTCGGTTATCGTAGGTAAACACTCCATCCGCCAATAACAACTTACCGATGGCTCCAGATTGATATAGTGCTCTCGCATGCTGCCATTGCGGGTGCTGCACAATCATAAAGGCCTCGGCTACTAACAAACCGGATTTGTCGCGCAGATCAATCAAACCATCTATTTCCTGTGCACTCAATGCGATTGGCTTTTCACATAATACGTGCTTACCTGCCGCCACCGCGCGTTGAGTCCACTCCACATGCAGGTGGTTGGGTAACGGTAAATAAACCGCATCGATGCTACTGTCCGCCAGTAGTGCATCGTAGTCATCGAACACTTGCAAGCCTGGCACAAGAGCCGAAAAATCTTTCGCCTTTTCCGGACTTCGTGTCGCAATCGCAGCGAGTTCACAACCGTGCGCTGCATGGATGGCCGGGGCCATGTGTTTAAGCGCAAAACTGGAGGCACCGAGGATGCCCCAACGAATAGTATCTGACATGTTACACCTTATGTTTGTTTAACCTGCTTCATCTTTATGAGTATAATTTGCTTCAACTAACCATCCTACTTTTAATTAATAATCTAAAGGCATATTTTATGTGGCAAGCCGCAAACAATCGATACGATGACATGACTTATCAACGATGTGGTCGATCAGGAGTGAAACTCCCGGCGATATCTTTCGGGCTCTGGCATAATTTTGGTGGTGACTTCCCTCATCAGAGTAAAAAGGAAATGTGCCGTCGCGCATTCGATCTCGGCATTACCCATTTTGATCTAGCCAACAATTATGGCCCTCCCGCTGGCTCTGCCGAAATTGCGTTTGGCCAGATATTAAAGCAGGATTTTGCCGCTCATCGTGATGAATTGATTATCTCTTCAAAAGCCGGTTATGACATGTGGCCAGGACCTTATGGAGAGTGGGGCAGCCGCAAATACCTGATAGCAAGCTGCGATCAAAGCCTGAAACGAATGGGCCTCGACTACGTAGACATTTTTTATTCGCATCGCTTCGATCCGGAAACTCCGCTCGAAGAAACCATGATGGCACTGGATCACATTGTGCGCTCTGGACGAGCACTTTATGCAGGCATTTCGTCTTACAATTCGCAGCGGACCCGGCAAGCAGTCTCTATCCTGGAAGAATTAGGCACACCCTGCCTGATCCACCAACCCAGTTATTCAATGCTTAACCGCTGGATAGAAAGCGATGGCCTACTGGATACTCTCGAAGAAAAAGGCATTGGCTCTATCGTCTTTTCACCACTGGCGCAGGGCATGTTAACCAGAAAATACCTGGACGGCGTCCCCGATCAAAGCCGCGCCGCACAGCATAAGTCGCTTTCTCCAGAGTTTCTCACAGAGACTAATCTGAAAAATATTCGCGCCCTGGACGAAATAGCCCAAAGCCGGGGTCAGAGCCTGGCGCAGATGGCAATCGCCTGGGTACTGAAAGATACCCGGGTAAGCACCGCTTTAATTGGCGCGAGTTCCGTGCAACAAATAGATGAATGCGTAGGCTCGTTAAAAAACCGATCGTTTAGCCAGTCAGAACTCACGGATATTGACCGCTATGCGACAGACGCGGGCATTAACCTATGGAAACAGTCATCGGAAGTCGAGTAACCTATATCAATGGTTAAACACTGCGTTTTTATAAAGTTTCTGCCCGAAATAACAGAGGCACAACGTGAATCGCTGTACCAGGCGATTTATAACCTCAGGCATCATTTACCCGGATGGCAGAACTTCAGCTTCGGCTCTAATGTGACGCCGGAAACCGGCATGGACAAGGGCTTCAATGGCGGCTTTATTATCGACTTTGCCGATGAAGCCGCGCGTAATAGTTATCTCGCAGACAAGCAACATCAGGAAATAGGCGCTCAAATTGTTAAATCAACGGTGGGCGGCGTAGATGGAATTATGGTGTTCGACTTTCTCGATACTTTAAACCTCAAGCCCCGCCGTTCCACCCAGCCATTTTAAAGCCGAGAGCATTCCACCATTATTGATACATGTCAGTTTCACGGCTATCCAAATAAGGGTATAGTTGCCGGTGGATTAGCTAAGGGCTTTAGCAATTTCAAAAAATCATCGCTTAAAGCGCCGAAGCTGACTGTTTAACAATTGTACAAACCATAACAAGTATTCAAGCAATTGATCTAAAATAAAGGAGAACCTAATTATGAAAGCTAGATTTCTAGTGGCAACCGCCGCTGCGCTTCTTGCCGGCAATGTGCAGGCAAAAACCCTCGTCTTCTGCTCTGAAGGCTCACCCGAGGGATTTACCCCGGCGTTATACACGGCCGGCACGACATTTGACGCCTCTTCTCGCCAGATTTTCAACAAGCTGGTCGAATTCGAAATTGGTACGACAAAAATCATACCCGGTCTCGCCGAGAGCTGGACTGTCTCCCAGGACGGTCTGGAATATACTTTCAACCTGCGCAAAGGCGTTAAATTTCACAGCATCGACGGCTTTACCCCAAGTCGCGACTTTAATGCCGACGACGTATTATTTTCGTTCAATCGCCAGTTCAAAAAAGACCATCCTTACCACATGGTATCGGGAGGCGCTTATGAGTATTTTAATGGCATGTCGATGCCTGATCTGCTCAAGAGCCTGACAAAGATTAACAATCATACGGTTCGCTTTAGCCTGAACCGGCCTGAAGCGCCAATGATTGCCAACCTGGCGATGGACTTCGCTTCGATTCATTCAGCTGAGTACGCCAATAAGATGGCGGCGGCCGGCACGCTCGACAAGTTTGATCAAAATCCGGTTGGCACAGGCCCCTTTAAAATGATTGCCTATCAGAAGGATGCTTTCATCCGCTATAAGGCACACCCTGAGTATTTTCGTGGCAAGGCAGCTATCGATGATCTGGTATTTGCGATAACACCGGATGCTTCGGTTCGCTACCAGAAAATGAAAGCGAATGAGTGCCAGGTTATGCCTTATCCGAACCCTGCAGATATCGCTGCAATGAAAAATGATTCGGATATAAACCTGATGAGCCAGGAAGGTCTTAACGTTGGCTATCTGGCCTACAACACCAAGGTAGCACCATTCGATAATGCCAAAGTTCGCAAGGCGCTAAATCAGGCGATCAACAAACAGGCTATCATCGATGCCGTATTCCAGGGCGCCGGTAAGATCGCCAAAAACCCGATCCCACCGACTATCTGGTCGTATAACGAGGCAACGGTTGACGATGATTACAACCCGGCTGCTGCCAAAACGGCATTAAAGGCCGAAGGCGTTAACGGCCTTAAGATGAAAGTCTGGGCAATGCCAGTGCAACGTCCTTATAACCCGAATGCACGGCGCATGGCCGAGCTGATTCAGGCTGATTTCGGTAAAGTGGGTGTCGATGTCGAAATCGTTTCCTACGAATGGGGTGAATACCTCAAGCGTTCGAAGGATACCGACCGTGATGGTGCTGTATTACTGGGATGGACCGGTGATAACGGCGATCCCGATAACTTCCTCGCCGTATTGCTGGGTTGCGATGGGGTCGGTGGTTCAAACCGGGCACAATGGTGCCACAAGCCTTTTGAAGATCTGATCCAGAAAGCCAAGGTCGTCTCCGACCCGGCTGCTCGTACCGATTTGTACAAGCGCGCGCAAATCGAGTTCAAGAAAGAAGCTCCCTGGGCCACAATCGCCCACTCGGTGGTATTCAAGCCGGTACGCAAAGAGGTTACCGGATTCAAAATTGATCCATTTGGTGGACACTCCTTCTACGGTGTCGATATAAAATAAGATAGTCTAGAGCGATCCCGGCAAAAAACCGGGATCGCTTTATAACTGCATGTTTAGATTCCTGCTCAATAAACTGGCGATGATCGTGCCGACCTTTATCGGCGTTACCATCGCTGCCTTCGCGTTTATCCGCCTGCTACCCGGCGACCCCATACTACTGTTAGCCGGGGAGCGTGGTGTCACCCCGGAACGCAGGGCCGAACTCGAACAGATCATGGGCTTCGACCGCCCGCTATGGGAACAGTATTTCTCCTTCCTTGGAGACTTGATGCATGCCGACCTCGGCGTTTCCATCGTTACCAGGACACCGGTGCTGGAAGAATTTCTGGCAAGATTTCCCGCCACTATTGAACTTTCATTCATCGCTATCATTTTCGCAGTCGCGCTTGGTTTACCCGCCGGTATTATTGCCGCCGTGCGTCGTGGTTCGATATTCGACCACACCGTCATGGGAGTTTCTTTAACCGGCTATTCAATGCCGATTTTCTGGTGGGGTCTGTTATTAATTATTCTGTTTTCCGGTACCCTGGGCTGGACGCCGGTCTCCGGGCGCATCTCATTCATGTTCTTTTTTGAGCCGGTTACCGGCTTCATGTTAATCGATTCCTGGCTCTCCGATCAGGCCGGGGCGTTTAAATCAGCGGTCATGCATTTAATCCTGCCGTCGATTGTACTGGGCACGATCCCGCTCGCTGTAATCGCGCGGCAAACCCGCTCGTCGATGCTTGAAGTATTAAGCGAAGACTATGTACGAACCGCCCGCGCGAAAGGCCTGCCACCCTGGCGCGTCGTCGGCATCCACGCGCTACGCAACGCCCTGATTACTGTCATCACTGTGATTGGCTTACAGGTTGGTGTATTACTAGCAGGGGCAATATTGACCGAGACCATCTTCGCCTGGCCCGGCATCGGTAAATGGATGATCGATTCGATTTTTCGTCGCGACTATCCCGCTGTGCAAGGCGGACTATTGCTGATTGCCTCGATTGTCATGATTGTTAATTTACTGGTCGACCTGACTTACGGACTGGTTAACCCCAGTATCCGGCACGAGCGTTAAGCGATGGCAGAGTTAGAAATTTCGGCGCCCGCAGTCGGTACTTTCAAGCACAGCCTTACAGAATTCTGGCGTTATTTTCGCGAGAACCCCGGTGCAGTAGCCGGGCTTTATTTTATTTTACTGGTGTTGTTCATGGCGATCTTCGCCGATGTGATAGCGCCTTACGACCCGACCGAACAAAATCGTGACGCCCTGCTACAACCCCCGGTCTGGCAGGAAGGCGGTAGTTGGGCTTACATCATCGGCTCCGATGCGGTGGGACGCGACCTGCTGTCACGTATTATTTACGGCGCAAGATTTTCACTCTTCATCGGTGCCATGGTGGTAACACTGTCGATGAGTGCGGGCATCATGCTCGGCCTCACAGCAGGTTATTTTCGCGGTCGAATTGAAACCGCCATTATGCGCATCATGGACGTAATTCTGGCCTTCCCCAGTTTATTGCTGGCGCTAGGGCTGGTGGCCATACTCGGGCCAGCTTTGATTAATGCGATGATTGCCATCGCCATCGTATTGCTGCCGCATTTTGTGCGACTAACGCGTTCGAGCGTCATCATCGAAAGCAGCAAGGAATATGTCATCGCCAGTCGCCTGGCCGGTGCAGGTCATATGCGATTAATGATCAATACCATTTTACCCAACTGCATGGCGCCTTTAATCGTCCAGGCCACACTATCTTTTTCTACCGCGATTCTCGATGCGGCAGCACTGGGCTTCCTCGGCATGGGCGCTCAACCGCCAACCCCCGAGTGGGGAGCGATGCTGGCAGAGGCTCGCGAATTTATTCTACGCGCCTGGTGGGTGGTGACCTTCCCCGGACTCGCTATCCTGCTTACGGTGTTATCTATCAACTTAATGGGCGATGGTCTGCGTGATGCCCTCGACCCCAAGATGAAACGTTCCTGATGTCATTATTATCGATCAGGAACTTAACCGTTCGCTTCAAGACCGCTGGCGGCTTATTTACCGCGGTGGAAAATGTATCGCTGGATGTCGAACGCGGCGAAGTAGTCGCCATCGTCGGCGAGTCCGGCTCTGGTAAGTCGGTATCGATGCTGGCGGTGATGGGTCTGTTACCCTGGACCGCCGAAATAACTTCCGATGAACTCGTGTTCGACGGGATTGACCTGAATTCACTATCCGCCAAGGCGCGACGTGACTTGAATGGCGGCGCGATGTCGATGATCTTTCAGGAGCCGATGACCAGC
>Ga0224506_10000953_pt1 | contig 21739 bp, 20 predicted proteins | sample SF_Jan12_sed_USG_2_FD_169108 | JGI IMG/M metagenome (GOLD analysis project Ga0224506, IMG submission 169108) | Sediment microbial communities from San Francisco Bay, California, United States - SF_Jan12_sed_USGS_8_1 | ecosystem: Environmental > Aquatic > Marine > Sediment | place: USA... | reverse complement strand
CTAACCCATCGACGTAACGAGAGAGGACTTTGGCTGTGTCCGCTAAACTTTCCCCTCGGCTGAGCTGTATTTTTTCTGAGGCCAAGAAGAGAGCTTGGCCACCGAGTTGGTTCATGCCAGCTTCAAAGGAGACCCGGGTGCGAGTTGAGGGTTTTTCAAATATGAGTCCTAGCGTTTTCCCCTTGAGAGGGAAAGTCGGTCGGGTTTTGCCGTGAGCCGCTTTCAATTTTTTAGCCAGTTTGATCAGGTCGCCAATTTTATTCCTGGGAATGTCAGCTACCGTCAAGAGGTCTTTGGGAAGTGGTGACGCCTTGCTTCGGGAGGCAGAACTGGAGCGAGGACTCTGGGTAGAAGGACGAACTGAAGTCATTCGTTATTTTCGTCTGGAAAGGACGTCAGAAAGGACAGTCAGCAAACGATCAATTTGCTGGTGGCTTATGATGAAGGGAGGCACGAACCGGAGCACATGGCCCATTGTGCAATTAATAAGCACGCGACGTTCCAGGCATTCCATGACCAGTGGTTTTCCGTCAATGGATAATTCTAGCCCTCGCAACAGACCCATGCCTCGGGTTTCCCTAATACAAGAAAACTTTTCGGCAAGCGTGGCTAACCCTTTTGCTAAGTACTCACCAGCTAGACGACCTTGTTCCAGTTTGCGCCCATCCAAAAGCAAGTCTAATACTTTTAGGGCTGCGGCACAGGCCAATGGATTCCCGCCAAACGTGGATGCGTGTGTACCGGGTTGAAAAGCAGCAGCCACAGTGTCTATGGCGAGACAAGCCCCAATCGGGACTCCTCCGCCTAGACCTTTGGCCAACGTCATAATATCCGGTTGAATGCCGAATTGTTCATAGGCGAATAAGGTTCCTGTCCGTCCCATCCCTGTCTGAACTTCATCAAAAATCAGAAGAATTTGTCGTTCGTCACAAAGCTTCCGAACCTTCTTCATGTAATCGGCGTCAGGAACAATCACGCCTCCTTCAGCTTGAATGGGTTCGAGCATGATTGCTGCGGTTTGTGGTGTCAGGGTGGCTTCTAATGCTTCGAAATCCTTAAAAGGAACGTATCGGAAGCCAGGTACCATGGGCCCAAATCCTTCTTGTAAGGCTGGTTGGCCTGTGGCCGTGAGGCTAGCCAACGTCCGTCCATGAAAGGATTGCTGCATGGTCAAAATTTCAAAGCGGTTAGGGCCGAAAGTTGTCGTAGCATAACGCCTGGCTAACTTTATTGCGGCTTCATTGGCTTCCGCCCCGCTGTTACAAAAAAATACCTTATCGGCAAAGGAATGCTCGACGAGCCGTTGAGCCAATTGCGTTTGTGGTTCGGTATAAAACAAATTGGAGGTATGGATCAGTTGTCGGGCTTGTCGAGTAATGGCTTCAACAATGTCCGGATGAGCATGGCCCAGAATATTCACGGCAATGCCGGCCACACAATCAAGATATTCCCGGCCTTCGGCGTCGTAGACTAGGCACCCTTGGCCACGTTCAATAGTTAACGGGAGCCGGGTATAGGTATTCATCAAATACCGCGCTGCGTTTTCTTGTATTTGAGTCGCCATCATGTATCAAAAACCCGCGTGAATACAGGCGAATTTATCATAGGACTTCTTCTTTCCGCAATTATTCTTGGCAAGAAGGCCTACATGTCCTAGCTTAGCGAAAAGAACCTCAAGAGGAAAACGACTTTGGAGAGTACCTGAACGAGGGCTTTAGAGAGGATGGGGTTAAGCCGTTAGTTAGGGCTGGCTTGTTGCCGACGAAGATCGTAAGCCAGCCCGATTTTGCTCAATGTCCAGATTAACCATTTTGAGGGATCGAAATCGTACCAACGAATGCCATTGCGGTAATCGCTTTGATACATGTGGTGGTAATTGTGGTAGCCCTCACCAAACGTCAGTAGGGAAATCCACCAACTGTCGCGGCTGGAATTAGAGGTACCGTGAGGCTGATCACCCCAAATGTGGCAGATGGAATTAATGAAAAATGTGGAGTTTAAGACAAAAAAAGTGCGTGCTAAGCCAGCTAAAAGAAAACAACCAATGCCGCCGATCCAGCCGTTGTACAAAAGGCCGACGAAGAACGGGAGGAACAACCCAGTCAACACAATCGGAAGGTAATATTTGTTTTGCCAAACAACCAACGGATCTTGTAAGAGGCGTGTCTGGTATTTAGGGTCTCGGTTGGGGTCTTTCCAAAAAATCCATCCACAATGGCTATGCCAAAATCCTAGTGTGGCGTTATAGGGATCTTCGTCCTTATCGCAGCGTGAATGATGCCGAAGGTGATCTCCGCACCAGCGTAACGCGGAATTTTCTAAAGCCATTCCGCCGGCAATTAAAAAAGCCATCTTTACCCAATCCGGGCATTTAAAGCTTCTATGCGTCAGTAAGCGATGATATCCAACCGTAATGCCAAGTCCAGTAATCATGTACAAGGAAACAAACATTGTCCAGTCCACCCAGGTGAAGTCATAGAAATAGGCATACACCGGAAGGCCAACAATGGTAGCGGCTATGATCAAACCAAAAAGGAACATGGTGGGGTAATCTCGTTGAGGGGTTCCGGCTTTTGACGGGTCTAGTGTTCTTGACATGGCGGCAATGTCCTTATGTATCTCTCACCGGTATGTTTATGAATTGAAGGGTGCCCTGCAAAGGAATGATCCACCGGTGAGGGATCAGTTAATCAAAAAAACATTGAAATTGGTAACTCTGATACAGGAAAGTGGTTTGCTATTTTCAGAATTTACAGGATGAGACCTGCCCATGTATAAGAGCTAGTTGAGAATACTATGACCACAGGTTCCTTGTAAAGAGGAAGCCACAAAACTCCACCTTTCCTGTCACTATTAGCTTAGCAGACTTCTTTGAAAAATCCAGTCATTCAGTGGAGAAGGCGGGGAGGGAGGTGGCTGTGATCGCTTTCCTTTTGGGAAAGCGATCACAAAAGCAGCCCATTAGTACTTATAGGTATCTTCTTTAAATGGGCCTTCAACTGGAACATGAATGTACTGAGCTTGGGTTTTTGTCAGTTTGGTTAAGACCCCGCCAAATCCACGGACCATATGGGCAGCCACTTCTTCGTCTAAAATTTTGGGAAGTACTTGGACGGTCGGAGTTTCGCGTTCCACATGGTCGGCATACTTTCGCTCATAGAGGAAAATTTGAGCCAAGACTTGATTGGAAAATGAGCCATCCATAATTCGAGAAGGGTGCCCAGTGGCATTACCAAGATTAACCAGCCGCCCCTCAGATAATAAGATTAAATGGTCCTTAACTGCTTTGTTCCGGTAGATTTTGTGAACTTGTGGCTTCACTTCCTCCCACTCCCAGTTTTTCCGCATATACTGCGTGTCAATTTCGTTGTCAAAATGTCCAATGTTGCACACTACAGCGCCGCATTTTAGGGCTTGTAACATGGCAGAATCACACACATTCAGATTGCCGGTTGTCGTAACGACCAAATCGGTTTGGCTCAACAGTAATTGGTTCGTGTCCTCAAGTTTGCCGGTATTAATCCCGTCTTTGTAGGGCGAAACGACTTCAAATCCATCCATGCAGGCCTGCATAGCGCAAATTGGGTCAATTTCAGAAATTTTGACAATCATGCCTTCTTGGCGAAGGGATTGGGCTGATCCTTTCCCCACATCACCGTAGCCGATGACGAGTGCTTTTTTCCCAGCCATCAAATGATCTGTTCCTCGCTTGATGGCGTCATTTAGGCTGTGGCGGCATCCATATTTATTGTCATTTTTTGACTTGGTGACAGAGTCGTTTACGTTGATGGCTGGAACTTTTAACGTGCCATTTTTCATCATTTCTTGTAACCGATGCACGCCAGTGGTTGTTTCTTCCGTGATCCCGTGAATGTGATCCAGCATGGCTGGATATTTCCCATGGAGCATCATGGTTAAATCGCCGCCATCATCTAATACCATGTTAGCATCCCAGGGTTTCCCATCTTTTAAAATCGTCTGCTCAAGACACCAATCGTATTCTTCTGCCGTCTCTCCCTTCCATGCAAATACGGGAATCCCTTTGGCGGCAATGGCAGCCGCAGCGTGATCCTGCGTTGAAAAGATATTGCAAGACGACCAGCGCACTTCCGCACCTAGTTCAATCAGGGTCTCAATTAACACACCTGTTTGGATGGTCATGTGAATACATCCCAAAATTTTGGCGCCTCTAAGAGGCTGCGAGCTACGGAATTTATCTCGGAGGGCCATCAAGGCTGGCATTTCCGTTTCAGCAATTTGCAGTTCTTTCCGGCCCCAGGCTGAAAGGTTAATGTCCGCAACTTTATAATCTTGTGTGGTAGCTTCTAATGTACTGGCAGTACTCATAATGATCACTCCCCCCTCGTTTGTCTGTGTGGGTAACCTAATTAGCAAATTATGGAATGCAAAAGCATAGATTGAGGGCAAGAAGTCTGACTTCCTCTCTCAGATCTGGCCGGAACCATTGTTTATTAAATTATAACCCAGCTTCCCTTCGTAGCAAGGCAGCTTTGTCAGTCTTTTCCCAAGTAAACCCTGGTTCATTTCGGCCAAAATGTCCATAGGCTGCTGTTTGCTTATAGATGGGGCGGCGCAATTTGAGGTGTTCGATAATACCCTTTGGTGTTAAGGAAAAATGCTTGCGCACTAATTTTTCAATGCGTTCCACGTTAGTTTTTTCTGTTCCTTTAGTATCCACTAAAACTGAGACGGGTTCAGCGACCCCAATGGCATAGGCTAATTGCACTTCGCATTTTTCAGCCAATTGGGCGGCAATAATATTTTTGGCAATGTAACGAGCCATGTAAGAGGCCGACCGATCGACTTTGCTCGGATCTTTTCCAGAAAAAGCGCCTCCGCCGTGGCTGCCAACTCCCCCATAGGTATCGACAATAATTTTACGGCCTGTGAGTCCTGCGTCGCCCATGGGTCCTCCCACGACAAATCGTCCTGTTGGATTAATGTGAAATTTGATGTTTTTAGGGTTAAACAATTTCTTGGGCATGACGGGAATAATCACTTTTTCCATAATATCTTTTTCAATCTTCTTTGATGTCACCGCCTCGCTGTGTTGCGTCGAAACCACGATGGTATCAATTCTGACGGGCTTGCCATTTTTGTATTCAATGGTAACCTGGGCCTTTCCATCCGGTCGAACCCAAGGCAAAATATTCTTTTTGCGAACTTCAGCTAATCGTCGAGTCAGTCGGTGGGCGAGGACAATCGTCATCGGCATGAGCTCAGCGGTTTCATTAGAGGCATAGCCAAACATGAGGCCTTGATCCCCGGCACCTCCGGTATCCACGCCCATCGCGATATCGCCAGACTGGTTATCAATTGAAGTCAAGACGGAGCAAGTGCGATGATCAAATCCCCAGGTCGCATCTGAATACCCAACGCCTTTAATAGTTTCCCGAATAATCTCAGGAATTTCCACGTAGGCTTTAGTGGAAATTTCTCCAGCCACAAAGGCAATGCCGGTGGTAATCAACGTTTCACAGGCTACTCGGCAGTTCCTATCTTTTGCCATAATCGCATCCAAGATGCTATCTGAAATTTGGTCAGCAATTTTATCAGGATGCCCTTCTGTGACTGATTCAGACGTAAACAGATAACTGGATTGTCTCATTGATTCCCCCTAATTAAATAGGCCGAGCTTCATGCTCAACCCTCGGGCATAGACCCTAAGTGAATAATGCAAAAACCAAAACCCTTACTATACATCAAGGAAAACTTTTGCACAATTTTCAAATCGAAAATGATTTGAGGAATGGATACCCAGACTTTCAAAAAATACGTTATGTCTCTCCGAGAAAATATGGAAAGGCTTGAAGGGGGCGTAGGGGAAGTCGACTGAATCCGCTAAAGGTCCATCGCAAAGGATTTTCGAAGATATCAGATTTGCCGTCGTTCTTTCTGATTCGCCAGCAATCATTTGATCCCTCTGATCCGCCCGTTATATAAAATAAAATACTTAGATGAATGGTAAGTTTTTTTACTTAGGTAGCAATGCTATATGCGTATCATGGTTTTAGAAAGTTCTCAGCCAAAAACGGTTGAAAATTATATGATTTTTTCCATCGACTTCGGAGAGCTTGGCTGGCTACTTTGGCTTGCATAACCGAATTTCAGGGTGGTAAGATCCGGTGTTATTTTACGGATAAATATTAGGTATATCTGCGAATTTCCTATCGATTAAAGCGAGCGGGGTGGTCTGGCTTTTTTCATGGCAATTCCAGTAAGGAGGCTTGTGAATGTACAAAACGATATATGTCCCAGTCGATAATTCAGACCATTCCAATATGGCTGTCGAGTTGGGCGTCCAATTCGCGAAGGTATTTGGGTCGAAAATGGTTGGGAGCCATGTCTATGCCGCAAAAATGCATGATAAGCGGTTTAAGCAAATGGAAGCTGGGCTCCCCGAAGAATATCATGACGAGAAAGAATTGGATCGACAACGGCAAATCCATGATTCCTTGATAACGCGTGGTCTCCAAATCATTACTGATTCGTATTTAGATTACGTTGGTGAAAAGTGTGACGAAGCCAATATTCCTCTGGAGCGACGTTCCTTGGAAGGACGCAATTGGAAGGCGATTGCGGAAGACATTACTAAAAATGGCTACGACCTCACCATTATGGGTGCGTTAGGCGTGGGGGCTGTCAAAGATTCCATTATCGGGAGCAACACAGAACGAGTTATTCGACGGGTGCGCAATTCGGATATGTTCATCGTCAAAGATACCAAGCCAATGAATGGCGGAAAAATCGTGGTAGCCGTGGATGGCAGTCATTACTCTTTTGGTGGCCTAAAGACCGCGTTGGCTCTTGGGAAGGCCCTGAATAAACCGGTTGAGGCAATTTCCGCATTTGACCCGTATTTCCACTATGCGGCTTTCCACAGTATTTCAGGGGTTCTGAATGAGGAAGCAGGAAAAGTCTTCAGATTTAAAGAACAAGAAAAACTGCATGAAGAAGTTATTGATAGTGGGTTGGCAAAAATTTACCAATCGCATTTAGATGTTTCGCGTGATGTGGCCCAGGACGAGGGAGCTGACATTAAGACCACCCTATTGGATGGCAAGGCTTTTGAGAAGGTCATCCAGTATGTTCGGAAAGAACAGCCATGGCTTCTTATCGTGGGGCGCATTGGTGTTCATAGTGACGAAGATATGGATATCGGCAGCAATGCCGAGAATCTTTTACGATCCGCACCTTGTAATGTCTTGATTTCCAATAGAAAGTTTGTGCCGCCTATTGATACCCAGGCGGAGTACACGATTGCCTGGACGGAAGAGGCGCTACGGCGCATGGAGAAAATCCCAGTATTTGCCCGAGGTGTCGCAAAGACGGCTATCCATCGCTATGCCATCGAAAAAGGACATACGATTATCAGTAATTCGGTGATTGATGATGCCGTGGGCGATATTCTTCCGGCTGGAGCCATGGATGCGATGAAAACTCTTGGTGGAACCCTGGATGCTGCCGGTGTTGATCGGAATGCCATGCAGGCTGACAATCAGGTGGCACAAGACTTAATGGGATCGACGATGAGTGGCATGATGGCTCAGGTTGTAGAAGAAAAACCGGTTGCTGCGAATCCATTGAGTGCTGGGAATCAAAATTATTTGGATCGGATGTCACGAGATTATTATGTGTGTGGTGGATGTGGGTATATTGGAAAAGGGGCCCATCCGGTTTTATGTCCTGTTTGTGGCCTGGATGGGGCACAATTTAAACAAGTGGATAAATCCATTTTTGATGCGGCAGCCAAGGCGGAAGGTGGTCTGGAAACGGAAGTCGCGTACGATGATATCCCCATGCAATGGACCAAAGATTCCCGAGAAGCTATTCGTTCCGTTCCTGCTGGATTTCAGCGTCGGCGTGCGAAAGCCAAAATTGAAAAGACTGCCAGAAAGTTAGGAATGACGACCATCACATTGGAGTATGCAGGGCCGATGATTCAAGAGGCGGCGGCAGAAGACTATACTCCAATCTTTGCCAATAAAACGGCTGGGGAGGCTTCAATTATGGGTTCTGATTCCAAGAATGACCAAGCTCCTGAGTCCAATGGGTCTGATCCCTATACGTGGGAACCCGATGCCCTTCAACGATTGGAACGGGCTCCGGCAGGTTTTATGCGGGATTGCACCAAGGCGTTAATTATTAAGCATGCGGAAAAAGTTGGTACCACAACTATTACCCTTGATGTGGCTAACCAGGGTATTGAGCAAGCGAAGGAAACCATGGAAGAAGCGATGAAATCGGGGAATGTCAAGGACATTGTTGCCAAGCTGACCGGGACAGGGGCGACTTCTGAAGCCCAACCAGGAGCCGGTCACTAATGGGTAAATCCCTTCCGGTTCTTAACTCATTATTCAATAGTCTGTCGTCGTTAGGTTCGAATGCCGTCTCGCGGTTCGAATCCCTTCGTCCAGGTCCAGGGATTGATGCCCCAGGCGATGGCCGGACGGTTGATGATTTTAAGCCGTACTTGGTCGCTCTGAATCTCACCAGTCGCTGTAATCTCAAATGTGAACACTGTTATTTGGACGCGACGACAAAGATGAGTGGTGGGCACGATGAACTTTCCACCGAGGAATGCTTCCGACTCATCGATCAAATTGCTGAGGTCAATCGGGGAAGTCTCTTGGTGATTACAGGCGGTGAACCGTTAGTGCGACCAGATATCTTAGACATCGCTCGACATGCTGTGAAACACCAATTTATGGTGGTTTTCGGGACCAATGGCATGTTGATTGACGATGCCATGGCGAAACAGATGGTGGAAATTGGGGTCATGGGAGTTGGAATCAGCATTGATTCACTTGATGCCGCCACCCACAATGCGTTTCGTGGAATGCCGAATGCCTGGGAAGGTGCCTTAGCCGGCATCGAAGCTTGTAAGCGTAACGGGCTACAGTTCCAAGTTCATTTCAGCGCGCAACCCATGAACTATAAAGAATTACCGGCTGTCATTGATTGGGCACATGATCTTGGAGCCAAAGTGCTCAATGTCTTTTTCATGGTTTGCACGGGACGTGGTGAGGAATTGACCGATATTACGCCCACCCAATACGAGGAAGTCTTAGTCCATTTGATCGAAAGCCAAGATAAATACCAAGATATGTTGGTTCGGGCCCGATGTGCCCCACATTTTAAACGTCTAGCTTACGAAAAAGACCCGAATTCACCGATCACGAAGGCTCAGGGTTATATGGGCGGCGGTTGCCTTGCGGGGACCAACTATGCGCGAGTGACGCCAAACGGCGATCTGACGCCCTGTCCTTACATGCCTTTATCTGCAGGAAATATTCGGGACAATAGCTTTGTTGATTTGTGGGAGAAGTCGGAGGTGTTTGATTCCTTTCGCTACCCGCATCTCAAAGGCAAGTGTGGCGATTGCGAGTACAGTGAAATTTGCGGTGGTTGTCGTGCGCGACCCTATGTGGACCATGGAGATTGGATGGATGAAGATGAATGGTGTCTCTATACCCCGAAAGGTGGGGAAAAGATTCAGGTGGCCTTCAATGTGCCAGAGGCCTCATCCGTCATTTGGGACCAAGCTTCGGAAGAACGGCTCAGTCGTATCCCCTATTTCTTGCGGGCCATGGTAAAAAAAGGTGTAGAGCGCCATGCCGTGGAAGAAGGGATATCCGTCGTCACCATCGAATTAATGGAAGAACTTCGCAAACGCCGGTTTGGCAACGAAAAACCAGTCTTTAAGTTCTAATGGAATCCCTTCTTGGGGTCCTCACCGATCTCAACCAACTCATTCCGATTGTTGTGCATTGGCTACATTTGCTTTCCGCAGTCGTGTGGATCGGAGGCCTGGCCTTTCTGGTCATGGCTGTAACACCCTGCTTGAAAACGACGGTCCCAAAAGAATTCATTAAGCCCATTTCCGAATCATTTTATAAGCAATATAAGCGAATCGTTGGCCTTCTGTTGGTGGTTATTCTGTTTACTGGCGGGGTCAACCTGCATTATGTGAGTCAAGGAATGATCATGGCGACGGGAGAGGGTGTGGGCCACCATGCCAAATATCTCATGGTCTTTTTTATTAAACTGTTCTTGGTGCTTGGAGTTTTAACCATTTTCCTCTACACAACTCTCTTTAAAAATGACCCGACTGGCCATGAAGACCAAGAAGAACTAGAAGAAATGGCTGTCGAGCCCGTCCCCTTCCAGCGAGTGGCCCTATGGATGGGCGTGTTTATTATTCTTTGCGCGTCAGCCATGAAACATCTTCATACCTGAAGAGCTTATTCGGTCAGCACCAGCCAAGAGAAGTATCATCTCTCTTTCTCTTCTCCATACAGAGGTAAATTAATCTCATTATCAAAAGATGAGTCAACCAGAAAGGACGAGGCATGTTGTCCAGAACCGCGAATGTCGACACCGTGTGGATTAAGAAAATAAGAAGTAAAGGTTCGCACCGGTCAGGATTGGTAATTGGTCTGGTGAGTATGATTGTGGTCCTGGGTGGCAGTTGGAGCGCATGGGCCAAATCCTCTGGAAATCTGGATGATCCAGAAACCGTCATTCGAATGATCGTTAAAGCCAATGCCCAAATGGATATGAAGACCCTTGAAGTACATATGGCGGCGGATGAGGACACTGTGGGTTATACCATAGGTGGGCGCAAATACATCGGATGGAAAGACGTGAAGCAAGCGTTTGAAGAAGAGTTTTCAATGCTGAGTGGATTAACCATTGATATTCTGAATCTCAAGGTCTGGCAAAAGGGAGAGGTCGCCTGGTTTGCGATGGAAATCGATTACAATCGTGAAGTGCAAACGGCGGATGGCCCAAAAAAGAAAACCTGGCCGTTGCGCGATACCGGAGTTCTCAGTCGTCGAGAAGGAAAATGGATGCTTGTCAATTGGCATGAGTCCATGCGTGAACCCATCAAGCCATTGGCTGTAGAGCGGGAAGTTCAGCCATCCAAGACAGAAGAGAATCCAATAAAGGTCAATCTCACTGGTCAATGGGAAATTCAAGAAGAAGACAAAGCTTATCAAGTAACGTTAGATGGGACGGGCAATGGACCGTACACCTGGCAGGAAGGCCGGCTTCAAACTGAGAAAGTTGTGGACCGTCTCTGGTCTGGTACCTGGCATCAAAAGGGGAATGATCGGGAAGGTGGGTTCGAAGTGCTCTTATCAGAAGACGGAAAGACCGCTGACGGAGTCTGGTGGTATTCGCGAGTCGGCACACAAAAAAATATTCCTCCACGTGAGTGGGGCGGTACCTACAAAATTAAGCGCTTGTCTCCCCTTCCTTCCCCTTAATCATGTGGAACACCAATATTTCCTGGATGATTAAAGAAACACACCATTCGAGCCTGAAAAATTTTCTCTTGAGAAAACGTTCCCGCCTTATTCGTCCAACCTGCAGACATTACTAGTCTTTACAAAAATTCAAAAAACAACCATCAACCTACCTCAATCGGTCCAAGCGCTTTCCAATATTGCTCATTCGATTGGGGAATCGATTGGGCGGAATCCCCTTAGTATGGTGTGCGACACCATGGGTTCGAGCCTTACATCAATCTTAAGGTTCCAAGTAGTTTTCAAAGAGCCTTATCAACAGGAGGAGATTATTTATGAAAGAATCAAGCTGTTCCCCAATTATGGCCTTCTTTTTACCCCGGATTAAAGCTGTGGCTTTCCTCAGTTGTGCATTGTTCATAGGCACTCAACCCGTCTGGGCGGAATCATTGAGTGATACCTCGCAAGGCGAGGTTCAAGTTGTGGCCAAAAAACGAGTGGAAAAAAATATCCCAGGTACCTATCACTATGAATCACAATATAAAATGACTAAAGATGAAAAAGGAAATTATCACTCCACCTATGAAAGTCAGAAAAACGAATGGTTTTGCTGTCTAGATTGGTTCTCATCAGAAGATGAACCATCGACAAAAGCAAGTAAATCGTAATTTTTTAGATATTCTTCTCAATTCATTACTTTTCTCAAAAGACACTTTTCTTTCCGAGTATTTGGGAAAAATGGCAGCTGGTCACGTGACCAGCTGCCTTCCCTTGGCCTCTCTCCCTTGACTAGGCAGATATTTTTGGGATTTGCTACAGTGGTGAGATGGTAGATCAGTGGAACTAACATCTGGCATTCATCCATCAACAGAAGGATAGTGGTATTTATGGTTCGAGTGTCAAAAACCCGGTCACGTCCGAAAATGGCTCGTCGAGGACCATCGACGAAAAATGAGGAGTTACCCTTGGGTCTTCCTACAGTGGCGGGCGATGAAAACCTGTTGCCTCATAGACCAGTTGTGGTCATCGTGGGCCGACCCAATGTGGGCAAATCCACCCTGTTCAACCGAATTGTCGGCCACCGAACAGCAATCGTGGATGATGTCTCCGGGGTGACACGAGACCGCAATACGGCGGAATGCGAATATCAAAATCGCATGTTTACCTTGGTGGATACTGGGGGCTTAGACCTCAATGCTGAAGATGTGATTGTGTCGCAGATTAAAGAGCAAACGAAAACTGCTATGGCCGAAGCTGACTTGGTGATCGCGGTCATGGATGGGCGTGTGGGGTTATCGCCCTTGGACTCAGAGTTGGCCGTCTTGCTCCGTCCTCTTACCAAGCCGGTGTTTTTGGCTATCAATAAGATTGATACCCCAAAATCGGAACCGCTTCTCGCAGATTTTTACCAATTGGGCATGAAAGACATCTATCCTATTTCTGCGGAAGGTGGGATGGGCGTTGATGAATTACTGGAAGCGCTCATGCCCTATCTGCCTCAAGCCCCTGATGAATCGGCTCAATTAGAGATTCCCCGTATTGCGGTGGTGGGTCGGCCGAATGTTGGCAAGTCAACTTTGGTAAATGCCATTTTGGGGGAAAAACGACTTATTGTGAGCGATATTCCCGGTACGACACGAGATCCCATTGATTCACTGCTTACTCGTGAAGGCCGCCGTTATGTCTTTACTGATACGGCGGGGATTCGCAGGCGAGGACGCATTGATCGTGGGATTGAAGGCTATAGCGTCGTGCGAGCGATGCGAGCCCTAGGTCGATCTGATGTGGCCGTCTTGGTGTTGGATGGCATAGAAGGCGTCACGGAACAGGACACAAAAATTGCCGGGTTGATCAGTAAACAAGGGCGTGGATGTGTCATTTTGGTGAATAAATGGGATGTACGTGAACATGATCCTGACGCGTATCCTACCTATAATTTGGAGCTGTCCAGGCGATTTCCGTTTTTTGCTCATGTTCCGGTGCTATTTGGAGCAGCGGTGCAAATCGAAACTCTTCCACGCCTATTCGCCAAAATTGATCAGGTGGTGGCGTTATTTGCTACACGAATTCAGACGCGGACGCTCAACCTTTTTCTTCAACAACTCCTCGAAAAAAATCCTATCTCTTTACATCGCGGAAATCCCAAAAAATCGATGTTCATTACACAAGTCGCCACCAAGCCTCCCACATTTGCCTTATTTGTCAAAGGCGCCGAAAAAATTCCTCCAGCCTATGTTCGGTACCTTGAAAATTCCATCCGAGCGGAATATGGGTTTCAGGGAATACCAATCACCATATTGCTGCGGGGAAAAGGAAAAAATACATAGAGGAAAAAATGAGGCGCTACCGTGTTCTGAATCAGTATCGATGGATTCTATGGATAGGCCTGAGCAGTGTGTTATATGGATCTTTTGTCGGAGCGGAAGGTCTTGTTGAGGTTTCTTCTCAGCCTGATATCGACCAAGGGCAAAATATCTACCAAATGCATTGCCTAGAATGTCATGGAGTCAAGGGACATGGGGATGGCCCCCGAGCCACGACTTTAGCCCCACGACCTGGCAATCTCATCTCTGCCGCGACGTCCAGTAAGACGGATGAGGAACTGTTAGCCATCATCACCGATGGGGTTCCACGAACCAGCATGGATGGATGGGAAGAGCGCCTTACTCTTGATGATCGCCGTAACGTCCTTGCCTATGTCCGTTCCCTCGTTCACTTTGACTCGTGAGCCGACGCTAGATACGGGATTTACATTCGACTTAAGGCCCGGAAATATTCCACGAAGGCGTGCATGCCACCTGAGGCTTGGCCCCAATCAAAGTATTCATTGGGAGCATGGTAGCCATGTTCCGGCAGGCTCAATCCCATGAATAAAATCGGGACTTTCCAGGCTCGTTGAAGCGTGGCCACCGCTCCAATGGACCCCCCTTCTCTCACGAACACCGGGCGGCGTCCAAAACCTTCTTCAACGGCATCTTGGAGGGCGGTGGCATAGGGCCCTTCGGAGATCCCACGAAAGGGTTCCAGGGCCTCATCGTTCACCACCTCAATATCTGGGTGTCGTTCTCGAAGATGCTTTTTCAAGAGACGGAAAATCTTTTGAGGATGTTGGTTCGGGACCAAACGCATACTGATTTTGAGTTCCCCCCAAGCCGGAACAATGGTCTTCATGCCAGGTCCGGTATGTCCACCAGTAAGACCATGAATTTCAAAGGTCGGCGAAGCCCAAATGCGTTTGAGTAAATCTTTAGGGTCGGAAGTTCGCAATGAGCGCAATTGATAGGCCTCTTTAAACTTCCGGACTTGAAAGCCTGAGGCGACGAAATCCTTCAATTCAGCGCGAGTGGGGGGTACGACATCATCGTAAAACCCAGGAATTTTGACTCGTCCGGTTTTGGCATCGACACAGGAGTAGGCGGCATCACATAATTCGGCGAGGGGGTTGCGTGCTCCACCTCCGACAAGTCCTGAATGGACATCGGTCTCTCCCGTACGAAGAAGAAGGTGTGCGCCTAATAGGCCACGCAACCCACAGGACAAAGCCGGCCGATCTTTGGCGACCCAAATTGTATCGGAGACCAAAACGGAGTCGGAGGGTGGAACGAGCTTTCGATACTGCAAGACCTCCGCAAAATGAGGGCTGCCAATTTCTTCTTCTAATTCCCACAGCACCCGAATATTCAGAGGAATCCCGGCTTCCCTCGCGAAGCGTGCCGCAAACAGGGCGGTGAGGGCGGGACCTTTATCGTCAGTTGCCCCGCGCCCGCAATAACGATCGCCGTCTTTGTGAAAAGTAAAGGGTGATTGTCGCCATTCCGGTTCCTGAGCGGGTTGAACATCCAAGTGATTGTAAATGGTCACAGACGGGTATTGTCGGCCCGCCCACCATTCTCCCACCACACAGGGATAGCCTTTGGTTTTGACGATGGCGGCACGAGCACCGAATTGTTCCAGATAATTCACCGCCAGTTCGGCCATCTGCTGCATGTCTCCGGCATGGGTAGGATCGGAGCTGACGGATGGAGTTTCCACCATCTGCGCTAACATCTGCTCAAAATGAGGCCGCTGTTCTTGAATGTAGGTGTGTATCGAGGAATCTTGAGGCGCCATGGAGACGGAGTCCTTTTTAGAAAAATGAGGTGAACATGTCGGTTAAATAGGCCTAAATCAGGTATCAATCATGATCAAAAAAACCTTGAACAAGCCCCTCTCCTTCTCACCCTACGGAAAAGGGAACGGGCGCAAAGGTGATAATAAAAATGACGAGGGCTCCCCAGGCCACCCATCGTCGACCCTTGCCCAGCCCAATTTCCGGGTCGGTAACGGGAGGGTGGGCGAGTCCGACAAAACTGGCCATCCCTACCCACACAATCCATCCAGGCCAACCCGTGAAGCCAAGATAGAGAAGAACGGGCACAGTGACATAGGCTAACTGCCGTTGTTGTCGTCCAAAAACGGCGAATGCCACATGCCCTCCATCTAATTGCCCCAACGGTAACAAATTGATGGCAGTGACAAAAAATCCAAACCAGGCGGCAAAGGCAATCGGATGAAGAACCAAGTCATGGGTGGTGGGAATGGGGCCAAACATCAGCCAGGCAATTCCTTGTAAAAGGAGGGGTTCTCCTAGTTGGAGCCCGAAGGCATGCTCTTTTGGAACAACATAGGAATAAGAGAGTCCAATGATAACGGCAATGACCGCCGCAAGAAATCCTGCGATAGGTCCGGCCACGCCAATGTCGAATAAGGCCTGCCGTTTCATAATTGGAGACCGCATGCGAATGACAGCCCCAAACGTTCCAATGAATTGTGGCGGTCCCGGGATGAAGAGGGGAAAGGACGCGGGCACACGATGGATGCGTGCCAGCACGTAATGTCCTAGCTCATGTATGACCAAAATGCCGAGGAGGGTGGCAGCAAAAGGCAATCCATTGAATAATGAATCAGGATATTTTTTGAGAAAATCCCAGGCGCCCGTCACGGGTTTCGTATTGACTTGGAAGGCTCCAGCCCACAGGGTCGTAAACATGGTCAGGCCAAAAAGGAGGATAGGTAAGCCCCAAGCGGAAAAAGTACTGGGTGGTGGGGGTGGTTCGAAATAAAACGACTGACGAGGAATGTCCATTTCTTCTTGTACAGGTTTAGTGGTCCACGTAATACGATGCGGGTTACGAAGCATCCGATTTCGGATGGCGTCGTCTTTAGAAATTGGAGCGATGAGGGATCCGGAAGGGATGGAAGGCGGAGAAGCGTGAGATGCAGACTCTTGAGGGGCTCGAAATGATGAGGAGTCAGTCTTTGGTGTTACAGATTGGGGCGACGAGTCCTGAGGTGGCTGATTATCCATGTCCGAAGAAGGTGTCATGGGGCTATAGTAATAACCGTGCTATCCGTTCGAGTTTATCCGAATGGGTTGTGTGTTTGCTCTTCGGCCACGGTGGTTGATGGACCATGACCGGGAAATAAGACGGTCTCTTTGGAGAGGTGTAATAGGGTTTGGCGGACGGAATGTAAATGTTGCGGATAGAGAGAAAACGGATTGGATCGGCCTACCGATCCTGCAAAGAGCGTGTCACCTACGAAACAAAGACTGTGCCCCTTGCGGCTGGTGAGATAGCAAAACCCCCCTGGGGTGTGGCCGGGAGTCGCCAGGCATTCTACGGTCAGTTCTCCAAGGGCAATCATCTGATGATTAGCGGGAATTTTTAATGAAGCGAGATCGGGTTTCCAAGGGAGCAAGTCGAAGTCGCCATTTCCCAGATAGACGGGCACTGGCCATTCCGCCAAGATTTGGTCTAACCCGCCAGCATGGTCGGCATGCCCGTGGGTGAGGGCCACACCGATGAGTGTTAACTCTCGTGCTTTAATTGTGGCCAGCATCTGTTGAGCATTATATCCGGTATCAATCATTAACGTGTGTTTCGTGTCAGGATCGGTGAAAAGATAGCCTTTGACCTCATACCCCCCAATGCTGCCTCTGATGGTTTCCACGAACTCGCCGTCAGTGGTCCAGTCCGGTTGAGGTTGTGGCATCCACCCATCCAGTGTCAGGGCTACCAAGGAATGAAGCCGTAAATGTAAAGCCTGACAAATGTGGTGAATTTCGGCCTTGGTGGGGAGACGTTGCCCTTTCTCCAGGCTTTCCAAGTCAGAGGGGGCGATGTGGGTCAATTCCGCTAAGGCCGTCAGACTCTGCTCTTGTCCAAACCGAGCCTTCTTGAGAATATCGCAAAAATCATCTTCTAAACTCATGGGGCCCTCATGGATTCTTTAAGGACAGTCGAACACCTTATGTGGTTGGTGTATGGACAGCAATTTAGTCGAGACATGCCATCTAACCAAAAAATGGGGGTCTGGGGAAAGGGGGCGGGTATGTGACTTGGAAATATGACCAGGTCTCCTTCTGGAGACAGGTTCTAAAGATTTTGTACAATGGGCCATGTTTTTATCGATAGGCGCTCGACCAACCTGGCAGTGATGGAGGCTAGGGGGTGTTGGGTGATGTCCCCTGCTTTTCATTGCTGTTCGCTCTAAAAGGGTGTGAGTCACATGACAATTTCGGCTGAGGGGTGTGATGTCTTGGTATTGGGTGGTGGCCCTGCAGGCTCTTCTCTTGCCGCAGTCCTTGCTGAAAATGGTTGGCATGTGGAGGTGTGGGAAAAAGATCCACATCCTCGGTTTCATATTGGGGAGTCGTTGCTTCCCCTGACGCTGCCGTATTTGCAGCAGCTTGGGGTGTTGGAGGAGGTGGAACGGATCGGCCTACAGAAATTCGGGGCGGAATTGGTATCGCCTGTTCATGATGAGCCCATCACCCTGTACTTCTCTGGTGCCATGGATAAAACGCATCCCTATGCGTTTCAAGTGCGACGATCCGAATTTGACAACATTCTCCTTCAAAACTGTCAAAGAAAGGGCGCTCAGATTCATGAAGGGTTTGAGGCCAAAACGGTGGATTTCTCTGATCCACGATTGGCCATTGTCTATGGGAAGAATGCCCAGGGAATATCCATTAGCCGACAGGCTCGGTTTGTGGTGGATGCGACAGGGAGACAGGCCTTTCTTGCCAATCAATTTCAGGCTAAACAGCGCAACCGGCACCACAATAGCGCCTCCGTCTTCGGTCACTTCGAAGGAGTGGTTCGACATGCAGACAAGGACGAAGGCAATCTCACGATTTGCTGGTTTGATCACGGCTGGTTTTGGATTATTCCCTTGCCCGACGGTCCTACGAGCGTGGGAATGGTGTGTTGGCCGCCGTATCTGAAATCCCGAACAAACACCTTAGAGGATTTTTTTTGGCAGACGGTCCAGAGTTCGCCCCACATGGCTCATCGTATGAAACAGGCCAAGGCGGTCATGCCCATTGTGGCGACGGGGAATTATTCCTACCAATCGACGATCATGACAGGCCAGAACTTTATTTTGGTTGGGGATGCGTTTGCTTTTGTTGATCCGATCCTATCCAGTGGGGTCCATTTGGCGTTACATAGCGGCATTCGTGGCGCTGACGTCGTGGAGGCATTTTTACAGGGACATCCGGAAGCCGAACAGAAGGCCAGGGACTTTGAAGCGGCCGTTAAACATGGTCTTAAAATGTATTCCTGGTTTATTTTTCGAATTACCCAGCCGGCTTTTCGGAATTTGGCCATGGCGCCCAAAAATTATTTCCGGATGCATGAGGCCATCTCCTCGGTGTTGTCTGGAGATATATTTGGCTCGACACCCGTCAAATTTCCCCTCATCATTTTCAAAGGCGTCTATTATCTCACGGCCCTGCTTGACCTTAAAGCCAATCTCGGCCAATATCGAAGAAGAAAACATGCGGTAGAAGGGGAGCCTTTGTCGTCATGACGACCACGGCAAAGAAGAATTCTCATTCGACGAAATTGGTCGTAGGTGCGGAATAATGGATAGGCAGCTCTCACAGGAAAATAGCGGTGTGGGTTCAGCACTCGGTGTATCTCCTGAGTGGAATGGGGCATCTGGCTTTTCCTCATCGCCAAGCAAAGAAAGTCTCACCGTCACATACCTCCAAGCTGCCGACCTTTCTCAAGAATTGGAATCGGACGCGCTTCATACTTTAGCCATTATTGACTATGGCTGTAGAAGCGCTTTTTCAGCTATAGGCAAGAGTCTCACTCTTGAGGTGCATCTCCCCCCCTTAACTCAACCACCGTTCGTGGAAGTGTGGAAAAGTTCAGCTCCGGTCTTGTGCGATCGAGTCCAGGACATTCGTTTGGCCTTTACCGATGAATTCGTGTTTGGTTGCTTTGAGGCCGTCGAACATTCCGGGAAAGAGTTGGATGAGCTGTCTCGTGTTGCCTACGAACGAATTTTCGAGTATTGCACTCGGTCAGGTTTTTCCCACCTTCTCCGGATGTGGAATTATTTTCCTGCCATGAATGCCGAACAAGATGGATTAGAGCGGTATAAACGATTTTGTATTGGACGTCATCAAGCGTTCGCGGCATCGTATCAGAAGTTCGCCTCGATTCTACCTGCAGCCAGTGCCGTTGGCACTCAGGGTGGCCCTTTCCAAGTCCTGTTTTTGGCTGGGAAGCAACCAGGGCAACCACTGGAGAATCCTCGACAAATCAGTGCGTATGAGTATCCAGCCATCTATGGGCCAAAAAGTCCTTCGTTTGCCCGTGCGACGTTGCATCGAACTGCTAGGGGCGGTCAATTGTTCGTGGCTGGGACAGCAAGCATTGTGGGCCATGCCACACAACACCAGGGAGATCCTGCCAAACAGACCATCGAAACGTTGACGAATATTGATGCGATCTTGAATCGAGGGCGTCACGAGGGCTCTGAGTTATGGGACATCAACTGTTCGGAAGGACTCTTGAAGGTCTTTGTGCGCAATCAGGAAGAGTTTGGTGTGGTCCGCGAAGTCCTAGAGGGGCATGAACTGGGGAAGGGCCATATTCAGTATGTCTTGGGCGAGATGTGTCGAAAAGAATTGTTGGTTGAAATCGAAGGCATCTGGAACCTGGCCTCCCTTCCGCATGAGGAAATACACAACTAGCATTCTCTATTCAAATTATTTAACATACTGCTTCCTCGGTCAACGCCACAGCGTTTCTCATACCGTGAGTTCAGTGAATGAAAATGGAAGGCAAATACGTGGACCATTGTTCATCAAACTGACGAATTTACCATAAGGAGGATTTTCCGATGAAACAACGTGCCTTTACTCAATTGATTTTTTTGACGATGGTGCTGGTAGTGTTTGTGGGGTGTCGAACAAGGCCGCCTGTCTTTAATGTTGAAAATGCTAATATTAATACGGTATCCGGTAAAGAGCCCACATTGGAAGATGTTTCCCGAGCGATTGTGAGTGCATCGGGGAATACAAATCCTCCATGGAATATGCAGATTGTCAAACCTGGCCATATTGTGGCCACCTTACATACCCGGACGCATATGGCCCAGGTGGATATTAACTACACGACAAAAGGTTACAGTATTACTCGTAAAGATTCGGCCGATTTGCAGTATGATCCGGAGAAGGGGACGATTCACCCGAGTTACAATAAATGGATCCAAACTTTGGATAGTAATATTCGAATGAAAGTGAATATGTTGTAAAGAGTCCTACCCGAGATAAGACCGCTCATTGGTTGAAAAGCCAGTGAGCGGTTTTTTTATTGGTGAGAAGGGTGGGATGAGGACACGTCTTGAAGCTTGGATCTTTGATGGGCAAGGGGCTGACCAAATAAAGAATGGTACAGATTTCGAGGGGCTAACCCTTCCGACAATAATTTCCCGCCAATCATAAGCGTGATGCGTGCAATATCCACGACCGGCCGAAAATAACTGGGCCTGGGTGCTTGCCGGGGATCAGATTCGATGGCGACTGGAAGGCTCCAAAAGCCACGTCTGGCTCCCTCCACTAAAATCTCACTTTCAAAGACAAAACTTCGTTCTGGCCCTGTTGGAATTGTGAGTTGAGTGATTAATGACAGGGGATAGATCCGAAACCCCGATTGGCTATCAGCAATCGGATGACCAGCTGCCCACGAAACCCAAAAATCTGCGATCCGATTGGCTATAATCCGGTGCCATGTGTGGCGTGTCCAAGGTCTCCGGCGTGCGCCGATGATAATGCGATGGGGATTGAACTCCGCCTGGTCAATGAGTCGAGGAATATCGGCTGGGGAATGTTGACCATCTCCATCTAGAGACACGACAGCAGTTACACCCTGTTCCTTCGCATAGTGAAAACCTTTCCAAAGACTTGCCCCTTTTCCACAATTGGTGTTGTTTCGCAGGACAGTCACTGGCAAATTTTGTAAGAGCAGAGCCGTCTGGTCGGTTGATCCGTCATCCACGATGATGACCTGTTCTATATGTTGGAGGGCTTCTCGAACGACACCAACGATTGTCGCTTCTTCATTATAGGCTGGAATCACGACCGCATACTGTGTTGAACGTTCGTGTTCCATCACGCCATCGCTCCA
>Ga0224506_10000952_pt1 | contig 21755 bp, 17 predicted proteins | sample SF_Jan12_sed_USG_2_FD_169108 | JGI IMG/M metagenome (GOLD analysis project Ga0224506, IMG submission 169108) | Sediment microbial communities from San Francisco Bay, California, United States - SF_Jan12_sed_USGS_8_1 | ecosystem: Environmental > Aquatic > Marine > Sediment | place: USA... | reverse complement strand
TAATATATCTCTTACGCCATATTCAATTAAATTATCCATATTCAATGTTAAATTATAAAAATTAAATATTGTAATCATTACAAGTATTGTTATTATTGCTAAAATAATTGATAAGATTGCAGTATATATCGATTCTTTCAATGATTTAGCCTTTATTAAATCTATTTGTAAACTCATTAAATTGTAACCTCCAATATTTTTCCCCCAGTCATTAATTGAGAAATATCATTAGTGGATAACTCATCTATTGATCCCTGCCCAACAATTTTTCCTTCATAGAGTACCACAATATAGTCGGATAATTTTAATATTTCATCCAAATCACTTGATACAAGAATTATACATGAACCCTCATTCCTTCTATTTATTAATTCCAAATGGACTTTCTCCATAACTCCAACGTCCACTCCTCTCGTTGGTTGAGATGCAATTATTAAACGTGGATTTTTTATAAATTCACGACCAAGCAATACTTTTTGTTGATTTCCACCACTTAAGTTTTTAATTATTGTGTCATCCGATGGCGTTCTTACATCATAATTATTGATTATAGTTTGAGTTAATCTATGCATAAGATGGAATGGCAAAATTATTTTTTGTTTTAGATTAATTACTAATTTAAGGATTTTGTTGTCAGGATTTGCGACTCCATCAGAATCTTGATCCTGAATATTTTCATCCGTTAGTTTATTTAATTCTTTGGTTAATGATAAATCCTGACTATGAAATGCTAACCATACATTCTCATTTAATCTAAAATCCAAAATTATGCCTTTAGAATTCCGATCTTCAGGAATATAACCAATACCTTGATTTAACCTCTCAACAATAGATAATTCAGAAATATCGATAACATCGTTCTTTATATTTGTAAATTTAATTTCACCGGAGGATAGTCTTCTAATACCAATAATTGATTCAACCAGTTCAGTTTGACCATTTCCTTGAACACCAGCAACTCCCAATATTTGATTTTCAAATACTTCCATATTAATATTATTCAAAACAAATTCCTTATCATCTTGGTCTTTAACATATATGTCTTTTAACTTCAAAATTGACTGACCCTTTTCCATTTTTTTTCGATCTAGTTGTTGTAAAATCTTTTTTCCGATAACCATTTCTGCTAATAGAGATTCATTCGTTTGAGATGGAGAAGTTTCACCAACTACTTTACCTTTCCGAATAACAATAATTCTATCAGCTATTTCCATTGGTTCGTACAATTTATGTGAAATAAAGATAATTGATTTACCTGCATCCCTTAATTTCCTCATAGTTTTGAATAGTTCTTCCACTTCAGTCGGAGTTAAGACCGCAGTGGGTTCATCTAATATAAGTAAATTTGCATTCCTATACAATTGCTTTAGAATTTCAACTCTTTGTTTTAGACCAACTGGAAGATCTTCAACAATTGAATTAGGAGAAATAGGTAGCCCATACATATCACCTAATTCTTTAACTAGACGTGTAGTTTCTTTTGCATTTATTAACGGAGTATAACGGTAGGTTTGTTCTATACCAAGTGTAATATTATCCTTCACAGAAAGGGTGTTTACCAATTGAAAATGTTGATACACCATACCAATACCACATTTCATTGATTCTCTAGGATTTGCAAACTGAATATCAACAAAATCTTGCTCATCTCCTTGATTAAACCATTTTGAATTAATACTTATACTTCCAGTATCAGGCTTGAATAATCCACACAAAATTTTCATTAATGTTGACTTACCAGCTCCATTTTCTCCAAGGATGGCTAGTATTTCACCTTCATGAATATTAATAGATACATCATCTAGAGCTATTGTTTTGCTAAAGAATTTTGAAATGTTATTCAGACTTAATATTACTTTTTTGTTGTTAATTGCCTGATTACCTTCATTCATACTCTTGTAAAAATATAGAGTATTTTATTATTTTTCATCTAAAATATCTAAAATATGTTAATATTAATAAAAATAGAATTGAATTTATTATTTTAAATTAGAAATTCATAAAATTAATTTCTTTTTTTAATTCGGATTATAGATACTAATGCGATAAAGCTTAAAAATGCATAGAAAGCTGGATAAGGAATCCTTCCATCATCAGATTCACTGCTACTTGCACCAGGTACAGCAGGTAATAAAGAATCAACTTCACTAAAATCTTCTGCAACGGTAATTGCTCCATTGATAATTTGTTGTTTTAAACCTTCAATGACTTCCCATCGGGTATGAGTAGAATTATATTCTGCATTCTTTTCAGTTGGAGTATATGTCATTGGTGAAATATCAACACCATTATCTGCTAGTCCTAATCTAACAATACCTGCAGACCAAGTACTTTCCATTAAGTCAACAATATTTCCTTCTACCGCTACATCTACTTTTTTAATCATAGAAGCTAAAACATTTCCAGGAGAAATATGATCTTGATCACTGTCTACACCAATACCATAATATTGATTTTCAGTTTGTGCTGCATTTTGTTCAGCAACAGCATTGAATACACCAATACCAGTACCTCCAGCCGCGGCATATATAATATCAATTCCGCTTTGAATCATTGATTCAGCAACTAATGCACCACCATCCAAATCACCCCAAGGATTATCAGGGTTTGGTGAATATTCAACAGTAACTGAGATATCTCTATCCATATATCTTGCACCATGTTCATAACCAGCTCCAAATCGATTGATAAGAGGAATATCTAAACCTCCAAGAAAGCCTAGTTTTTTGCTAGATGTAACCATACCAGCCATTGCACCAACTAAGAATGAACCTTCTTGTTCTTTGAAGTTAATTGCAGCAACATTTGCTGCATCTACCTCAGAATCTATAATCATGAATTTCATACTAGGATTAGCAGTAGAAGCGGCAATAATTCCATCACCTGCTGAAAATCCAATTCCAATAACTAAATCAATAGTAGAATCACTACCATATGATTCAATTGCAGCGGTAATATCAGGATAGTCACAAGCTACATCACAAGCTTGAACTACTTCTAGATTTGAACCGTATGTGGCTTGAGCAGCTTGAATTCCACGTAATGCAGCAGCGTTAAAACTTTGATCGCCGACTCCACCTGTGGAATATACAATTGCTACTTTCATTGTTGTTTGATTGATATTGACTGAACTGACGGAATTTGCCATACCCAACCAACTTACAATCATCAACATTGTTAAAAATAGTGTTAATGTTTGTTTTTTCATATTTTTTCGACCTACAGACCGATATTTTTTATTAATTTTTTCTAAATTAAAAGATTTTTATTTGAATGACTAAAAAATATTTATCTATCAATCAATGTTATTAATTTATATGGATTGTGGAATTTTAGGAGCAAGTGGGATTATTGGCCAACAATTTATAGCAATTCTTAACGAACACCCCAAATTTAAGGTAACAGAGATGTATGCATCTCAAAACTCAGCAGGGAAAAGTATAGAAGATATATGGAGTTTACCAAATACATCAGTTCCAAATAATTTAAGTGATTTAAAGATTAAACATATCAATAATATTGATAAAAATTTAGATATTTTATTTTCTGCATTACCATCTCAAGAATCCAAATTGATTGAGACAAAGTTTGCCAACCAAGGATTCAAAATATTCTCAAATGCCTCAGGAAATCGAATGGAGCAAAATATACCTATACTCATACCTGAAATTAATCATGAGCATTTGGAACTTTTAAAATACCAAAATTTTGATAAGAATGGATTTATCATAACTAATTCCAATTGCAGTACTGCGGGATTGACACTATATTTACACGAATTAAGACAATTGGTAAATTTTGACAAGGTAATTGTATCTACATATCAAGCATTATCAGGTGCTGGAAAAAAAGGTCTGGAAGATAAATCGAAATTGGGAAATGTTGTACCATTTATTAAAAATGAAGAAGAGAAGATGAAATTAGAAACTAAAAAGATAATGGGCAAAATCAGAAATAATATAATTATACCATATGATGTTGAAATTGAAGTGAGTACCGCAAGAGTTCCTGTTGTTGATGGTCATTTGCTATCTATTACAGTAATACCAACAGACCCAAATGAAGCAAAATCAATTGATATAGAAAGTAAATTAGATAAGGTAATCACGCCTTTTATAAATGATAATTTATATTTTGCACCAAATAAACATTTAATTGTCAATAAGGAAGAAGATAGACCACAACCGAAATTAGATATTAATTCAGGTACCCCAGAAGGAATGCCAATTTCAGTTGGAAGAATAAGAAATACCGGTTCATTTATTAGTGCTTTTGTATTGGTACATAATACAATTAGAGGTGGTGCTGGAGGTTCAGTTTTAAATGCAGAATTGTCCATGAGTAGAGGCTTATTGTAATGCATAGTGTTCATAAATTCGGTGGTACATGTCTTGATTCAACGGAGAAAATCATCAAAGTCATTGATATATTGAGTTTAGAAAGTAAACCAATAACCGCGGTATTTTCTGCGGTTGCAGGAATTACCGATCTACTAGTACAATATTGTGAATCAATAATTTCGCAAACAGTAATATCTCAAACCTTAATGAAAATAAGACAAATTCATTTGGCATTATTTTCGCAACAAATGATAAATGAGGGTAAATTTAAAGTAATAGAGACAGAATTAGATCGTTTGAAAAATATTCTTCATGGCACTTTACTAATAGAAGAAATCAACAGCAATACTAGAAACATAATTCTTTCATTTGGGGAAAGATTATCAACAATCATGATGCTACAACATCTGCTAAATTCAACTAAAAAGGTTAATCTTCTTTTTCCAGAATTATTTTTAATACTAGATAACTCAAATCTAGAATTTGATTTTTTTGAGAGCTCCAATTTATTTAATGGATTACCTCAAGAATACAAGGATTCTGAAATACTTCTAGTCCCAGGATATTATGGAGTCACTAAAGACAGAGTTGTTAAAGTATTGGAAAGATCAGGTACGGATTATTCAGCTTCTTTTATTGCTTTGTTACAACAAGCAAAAACTCTGACAATTTGGAAGGACGTACCGGGATTTATGACAGCCAATCCGACTATTGTACCACAAGCTAAAATTATTGAATTTCTTCATTATGACGAAACAATTGAATTAAGTGGTTTTGGTGCGAAATTATTACACCCCTTAGCAATACAACCTGCAAAACAAGGTAATTTTCCCATTTTAATTCGAGATATCAATAATCTTAGTTCAAAAACCAAAATTCATGGTTCAATAAATAATAACTATCATGATTATAAGATTAAAAGTGTTAGTTATCTTGAGAGTTTAACCCTAGCAGACCTTCATTTTTATTCTGGTTTTGATGTATCAAGAATTCAAATGATTAATAATCTTATACATAAAGAAAAATTAAAAATTCATGCATATTATAAATCATTTGCAAAATTAAATTATATTCTAGATAAACAAATATCCGATGAGAATATATCATTATTACGTGATTACGGATATCAGGTAAATATAACAAATAATATCAGTTATCTGTGCATTATAGGTAATAATCTAATTGATGATATTTCATACTTTAACCAATTTACAGAAATTTTAAAAGATTATAAAGAAGAGATAAAAATGATTACAATCGGGATACACAAGTTTTCTATATATATCCTAGTAAATGATAAAATAGCCGTTAATCTGATCAGATCAATACATTCGAAATTCATATCATAGTAAAAATTCAAAATAATGTGTATTTTTGTATTTAGATTTAATTGACAAATAGTATATTTTTATTTCTCTATTAAATCATTGTTCTATGAATAATGAGGAAATCAGAAGTGCATTTCCAATTACCAAGGTAATGTTAAAACCAAATAAAGATGGAATTTCACGAAAGCTAGTGTACCTAGATCATGCTGCCAGCACTCATCCACCCAAGCAGGTTTTGGATATTTATTTGCAAATCATGCAAAATACATATGCAAATGTACATAGAGGGGAGCATGAATTATCAGAAATTTCTACAGAGATGTTTGAAGAAGTTCCACAGATTGTTTCGAAATTTTTAGGTATTAATAACTTGGAAAATAGTGGTAAACAGGTAGTTTTTTCCTCAAATACAACCAGTTCACTGGATATGGCATCTCATTTGTTTTCAAACCAAGATGGAATTACCTTAACTTCAGTAATAGAACATCATTCCAATGACCTACCTCATCGAAGAAGGGGTAAAACCATCCATTACACAATGAATGATGACGGTACTATCAACATGGATGATTTAGAAAATAAACTCTCAAACAACAAAGTGAAATTAGTTGCTATTACTGGTGGATCTAATGTAACAGGATTTATGCCAGATATACACAAGGTAGCTAGATTAGCTCATGATCATGATGCAAAGATACTGGTTGATGCAGCCCAAAGATTAGCTCACTATCCCATAGATGTAAAACCATTGGATCATCCGGAACATCTAGATTTTGTTGCTGCAGCGGGTCACAAAACATACGCACCTTTTGGTTCTTCTTTTCTCTTGGGAACCAGCGAAATATTTGACAATGCACCTCCCTACATTCCCTCGGGTGGAACTGTTTCGTTTGTCACTGAAGATGACATCGTCTTCCTTAAAGGTACAGATAGACATACCTATGGAACTCCAAATATTGCAGGTACCATTGCTTTCGGTAAATCAATTCAATTTCTATCAGAAATTGGTATGGACTACATACGAGATCATGAATTACATTTACTCAAAAGACTTCTAAAAGGTATGAAAGAATTATCGAATGTTGAAATATATGGTGATTTCCCTTTAAATCAGAAGTTAGGTGTAGTAACATTCAACATCAATGGTATGCGTCATAATCATGTATCTCAACTACTCAATGAATATTCAGGTATTGCAACACGAAATGGATGTTTCTGTGCCCATCCCTATATTGCAAGGCTACTCAAAGTTTCTGATATTGATGCAACCAAACTGAAAGATGCTATTATCAATGGTGAAAATCCAGAATTACCCGGTGCTGTAAGAGCATCCATTGGTCTCTACAACAATGAAGAGGAAATTGACTTGTTAATTGAAACATTATCTACTATAATTAATAATCCAAAAAACACTAAAAACTCAGTCACAGTAAGTGTCAACTAATTATACTTAATATATCTGATCTAGATCAATAATACCTCTTTTTACAATCTGAAATGAAGCTTCTGAATTTGGAAGAGATGGACTTGAGATGAGTTCTGCCTTACGTAATGTAGATTTTGATTTGATCTTACTGAGGTGAATTCGATGTGTTGATCCATGAGCAACAATATTACCACCAACAGGAATGATTTCACTATTGAATAGATCAACAGATGCCAATACCTGATTGGTAATTGCAAGTGGTATAGATAATTTCTCACTAAGCTGTAACAACTCTTGCATGTGTCTATTCAGCTTCTGCTGTCTTTCCATTAGAGATGATTTTCCGATAAATTCAGATCGGAAATTAGAAGTTAAACTATCAATAATTACCAAATTAATTGTTTTTTGCTTTGCCATATTGCTAACCTCATTAATCAATTGCATTTGAATATCTGTTGTATGTGCTCGTGCAACAAGAATATGATTGAGTACTTGATTATGATCAATATTCATACCATGACAAATGTCAACCACGCGTTCTGGACGAAAAGACCCCTCTGTATCAATATATATACTGTATCCACTGATCTCACCATCCATTATTACCGCATTAACTGCCAGTTGTAGACAGAGTTGAGTCTTTCCTGAAGCAAACACACCATAAAACTCTGTTATACTTTTGCTTTCAATCCCACCATTTAAGATATTATCAAGCATTAAGCTACCTGTAGATATTTTTCGACTATGATTAGATAATTCTAGTAATGCTGCTGCTGTTGCAAACTCGAAATTTTCAGTTTCAACTGACTGGTTGATTTTATTGTTATCGAAAGTATTGAGTACAGTATAATGTTCAAATGATGATGATTCAATCATTTGATCTTGCTCATTATGCGTAGTCTCTTTTGATTTGATAATATATTCATCAAACATATTTGTATTAGTCATACATCAAATTAGTACATTTGATTATATAAAATAAAGAGACAAAACTAAAACTGAACAAGTCTTTATTCAATTCCTTCATCTTGATATATCCCCGAATACTGAGATGCAACTTTATTTAATTTAATAAAAATAATTTGCCCAATACGACTATTTTTTTCAATTTGTAGAAGATGAGTCACAGTAAGTAAAGCCATACCTCGTCCCCGATATCCGGGGTCCCAAACAGCACTATGAAGAGATGAACCCATTCGCATGAGTGAAGAGCGTGGTAATACCAGTGCAATAGCATCTGAAGGGATTTCAACAATCTCATTGTATCTGACTATATATCCGCCAGCTTGAAGATTGTAGAAATTTGATTCTAAAGGCAATTCAATGGTATTAGGAATAATGCGATCAGAGTTGTTTAGAGTCAATCTACCATTTCCTTGAAACATTTCTATTGATTTAACTGTTAAATCAAAACCTGCTTGTTGAATTTGATCTGATTCATTAATAAATTCCTGGATATTTCCTTTAAGAAAACTGGGATGTATGATGGTCATAACTTAATGTAAAACTTACCAAAAAAAAATATTTGCTCTTAGAAGTTTAATAATGATTAAGAATTAAAGATCATACATGTTTATGACTAATCTCTGTTTGCAAGAAGGACACTTTCCGGTTACTTTCATCATTTCACCAAGATGTTTATAGTGACCAGGTTTACCACAATTCAAACAATATATAAAGCTATCACCTGTTTTAATAGCTTTTTTACATACAACACAATTCCCATCAATAGTAGAAGAAGCCATAAGCAAGGTGTTTGGCACATTAACAGAATCATTATTAGATACAGAAGACTCTTTTGAAATTTCTTCATCCAAGACTACTTCTACATTTGATTCTACAACGCTAGATTCTACAACAGAACTTGATCCAACTGATGAGGTAGATACAACAGGTGATGGAATTGAAGAGGTAGAGCTAGGCGTTGAGGAAACTGTAGAAATAGGAGATTGGATTCCAGAGGCAACTTCAACTGCAATAGCTTCGTCAATCAAACCAATGCTTCTTAATATAGCAGATGAAATCGCAGGTTTGGATAGTTTGTAATAAAATTCATTTGCAAGATTTCTAGAAATTAATTCAATTTGGTTAGGTGCATTACTACGAATGATTTGCATAGCATTATCAACTTCATTCAATCCCATCATTAGTTTCATCTTTGCAGCGGAAAATATTTGCCCACCTAATAAATATAATCTAGAGGCTTCATTATAATTTCTCTGATTTTCTTGTTGTTTTGCAGAATTTATGTAATTGCGTTGATTTTGTACACGTGGACCAGGAATTCTATTTGGTGCAGGTCTATTTTGAGGTATTTGTCTATTATGTACAGGTGGTCGATTTTTTGATCCAGATGATTTAAATAATAAATAAATTAATATCCCAATAATGATAATGACAATAATTTCTATTTCCATTGGTAGTTCTCAATATTATATGATATATTATATTATTTAATCTCTTCAAAATAATGATTGAAAAATGGTAAAATATAATAATAAAATTCTTTCTAAAAATATAATGGTGGGGTAATATTGTAATATCGAATTTAGAATTGAATATCAAATTTTACAGAAAAATCACAATTTGCACAAAGTTCAGTATCAGATAAAGCACCACAACTCCTACAACTTGTTGATGCATCATTCAATTGGTATTCCTCCTGTTTGATACTATCTACTATTCGATTAATAGAGTTAACAGCATAAGGTGTTAGATTTGTAGTTAGGGATGGTTTTGATAAAGAGTCTGTATATGAACGAATTTTACCGGTTTTTGTGTTTGAAGAAAGCTGATTTGAGGAAGGAGAAATAATTGATGGAATAGTTGTTGACTTTCTTATCAATGAATCTGTTGATATTCTTGGTAATTGAGTAGGTGACAGGATTCTAATTTTTCCCCTGATTTTCATAAATAAAGATGAAGAATGGACCTTTTCATTTCTAATGTTCAATGGTAAATATAAAATGGTCACCATAAGCATGTAGACTGGATGAAGATCAAATAAAATAAGAAATATAATTGAGCTCAAATACATCAACTTCACCAAAGAGAGCAGATAAAGGTTAGAACCAAATAAATCTCTATAAGAATTGATATTCTTGAAAAATGACTTTCTATTGATAATTATCCCTGTTCCAAGTGAAAGACTAACACTAGATAATTCAGAAAAAGAAAAGAAATATACAAACCCAATCAAGGTAAATATCACAATGAAGTATACTTGGGAGAATAAGACTAATGAAAGAAAATAAATTGTAATAAATAGCATTCCAAATAATACAGATGTTATTATATTTTGTACAACAGCAAATCCAATTAATCTATCACCTCTATATACCAGTAGATCTTGACCATAACAATTTAAATACAATACCTGTCTCCAACTTCTATAAATTAACATGACAAAACCGATAACAAATATACTTAACATTGGAAAATTTAAAATTTCATCTTTATATAGATACAAGATTGAAAAAATTAGTACGTGCAAAACAAACGAAATTATGTTTAGTTTGAAGAAAGACCTATTCAAATATTGCTGATTGAAAAGAGACTGGTTTATATCAGTATCATTTTTCTTTTTATCAAAAATAATTACCGACTGATAGTCTTCAAATAGCATAACATACATTTGAAAACAAGATTTATTTATTCAAACAATACCTGAATAATATCTATGTATTACAACAAAATTAACTACAAAGATTATTTCAATTATAGTTTGAAATTTCTAATATTATTAATTTCTATGAAATATTACGTGATAAGTCAATTTTTTATAGCATTTAACTTAAGTGCATCATATACACGGAAAAAACGGTGAATAACAGTGATAAAAATTAAAATTAGGATAATAAATAATGTGTAGATAAAAGCTTGTTCAAAAAAGACAGCAAATACGCATGCAATAAATAATGCAGACATTCTTTCAGCTCTCTCCATTACACCAATTCCTGCAATACTCACACCTAATCCCTCACCTCGAGCTCTGAGGTAACTAACGGAATATGATAATACTAATATTGATGAAGCCATTAGTTGATATAATATTTCATCAAAACTCAATACTAATCCTACATATATTGCAGATTCACCGATTCGATCAGCAACAGAATCTAGAAAAGCGCCTCCATCAGAGGCATACCCTCCAACCCTTGCAACTCCCCCGTCCAAAACATCTAATATTCCCGATACAAAAATTAAAATTGCAGCGACTCCATACGCTTTTGAAGCAATTGCCCAACCAGCAATAATACTTAAACCCAAACCAATAATAGTTAACATATTAGGATGTACACCCAGTTTAACTAAAAAAGCATAGACTGGATGGAGTAATTTTGCTACCGGAGCTCGAAATTGTGATGCTACCATATTCTATATCTATATAATAAATACATAAATAATAGTCTATTGTATCCTAAATAGTTTATCACAAAATAATGAACATTTATTTTCTATTTGCATTACGTATAAATACTGTTCAACACCACAAACATTTATCTTGAGTATACAAAAATTAGAATTGTGAGTACTAAACGCGATCGGATGAGAAAAAATGCTCTAAAAGAGCTCAATAAATCCGGTACAGAAAGTAAGGAAAAATTAGAAAAAGATGAAAAATCACCCCCTTCATTTCTTTCTGGTTTTGTAATGATATTTCTTGGTTCTACTACATTTGCGTTTTTTTCTGCTTTGGGAAATCCAGGATTGGGAATATTGTCTAGTATGGCATTCATCATTATAGGAGCAAGTCGAATATCTAAGGCTACTGAATATAGAACTAAACAAAAGCAAGCATTACGAGAAACCAAATAATTTCAGATGACAAGAATAAGTTACAAAATTAAAATGAATTAATAAAATATTCAGAATTCGAAAGGCAAATGAAATTTTTTATGTATCCCTAATTTTCTCATAGGATATGATATACGAAGTTCATGAAAATGGTGAAAGAATAGATATTCAAGATTCAGAATTCGAATTACAAGAATCCTCTGCCTATTTATTAGTCTCCTCTGAAGATAAAAGATGTTATATCTGGGTTGGAGAGAATAGTGGAGTTCGTAAGCAGTTTGTGGCTGCATCAGAGGCTAGAAAAATAAAATTTGAAACTAGTTTCAATACATGCAATGTAAAGCATGATGAAGAACAAGAAGCTTTTGAATCGGCGCTTAATAATTGGAGATCCTCCTTAAAATCGACACCTAGTTCAAGTACCCAAGCAGTAGTTAAAAAGAGTAAAAAAGCAAAAGGAAAAGCAAATGAAACGGAGAAAATCAAAGCAAAAGAAGATGATATGAGTTTAGAAGTTGAGACTTTTAATAGCTTACCACCCAATGAAAAACAAATAAATGAAATTATGAAAAAATTAGAAACTTTAGATCCAATTGATAATCATGTGAGAGATTATATAGTCTCGACGGGGCATATTTACAATGTATCAGAAATCGCAGGAAAATTAGATATTGAATTACTGAATCAAGTAAAAAACGGAGTTTTTCAAGTAAAAAATTATCTACCACGATTTTTGATAGAAGATTCTAAATTAATCGCAATAGAATTATGGCGAAAGACTAAACAGTGAAATATTATCGAGGAAATATTAGGTTAGGTTAGATTTGGAAGGGTAGTATGAAATCACTAAGCAATGAAATTAAAATTAAAGTCATACTTCTGGGAGATGGTGCTGTTGGAAAAACCTCCATTGCCAACAGATACACTCATGATAAATTCAGCTCAACATACAAACCATCACTAGGAGTAGATTTTATGGTAAAACGGGTAGAAGTTGATAGCAAAAAAATCAAAGTGATGGTATTCGACACAGCAGGTCAAGAATTTATTTCCACATTACGAAAAAGATATTATTCAGGTGCAACAGGAGCAGTAATTGTTTTTGATGTCACAAGAGAAAAAACATTTCAAGATCTTGATAGATGGGTTGAAGAAGTCAAGAATGAAGTTGGAGACATTCAGACGATATTTGTTGGAAATAAAATTGATTTATCTGGACAAAGAGTGATAAGCAAAAAGGATGCAGAAGAGTTTGCAACCAAAAATAATGGTAGATATATTGAATCCTCTGCTCTAATTGGTGAAGGAATTGGAGATATCTTTGAACCTTTCGTGTTGAAAACTATAGCAGAATTACAATAAATTATTTTGTTTGTATTTATATTATATCCATATTCAATTCTATAATCAATTTAATTGAACGCAAAAATTTACTTATGTAATTAATTCTACATTACAACAGGTTCAGAGTCAAGATAAAATGAGTATTGTAAAAAAATAGATGTACAGGGAAGTATACCACTCTATACAACAAGATTGAAAAATTCACCAGGTTTTTAATTGTTTTTCAAAGTTAATTGCGTGAATAGTATTGGATACAGAACCTTTTTCCACAAATAGATTATCTTTGAGTATCCTAACCTCGGTGCATAGACTATTTCTTTTACAATTTCCTTCTGATCGGTATTGACTAATTGATGTCTCGTAATATAATACACAGCCATAACCAGAACATACTTTTCTCATATCTGGTTTTTCTGCATAATCATTTTGTATTTGAACCAATTCTCTTGGTTGTTCTTGTTCTTTCTTTTCCTCTGTCCAACGAGATAAATAAAATGAAGTTGAATGAAATGTTACTGCCATAATATCTGTATGATACAAAGGTGACTTTTACTTTCGGTAATAACTGCGCAATACCGCAAACATGAAGATAACAAATTTGATGGATACAGAATGATTCAGATCTTTCATGAAATACTTTCGGTCACCTCTCTGACAGTCCCGGATGATATAACAAATTTCAAATCCATTCAATCTCCATTTAATTTAGCTTATGTCAAATAATGCAATTCCTGAAGAGACTTTAGAATTACTTAAACAAGAAATTACTGCTCAATCTCTTCTCAATGCCAAATTATACAAAGGAAAGCCCAACGGAAAGGCAGTCATTGGAAAAATTATGTCTACTAAACAAGAATTCAGAAAATACGCAGCCAATATAAAAGAATTAGTAGATCTAGAAATTAATAGAATCACCCAATTAACACTTCTACAGATTGAACAAGAGCTCAATGAAATCGCACCAAACAAGGAAGAACAGTATCTCAATAAAAAGAAAATGCAAATTGAAGAGAGAAAATCAGACCCTCTAAAAGCATTACCAAATGCTAAAGAAGCAGAAGTTGTACTAAGATACGCGCCAGATCCATCCAAATTTCCTCATCTTGGTCAAGGTATTAATTACCTCATCAATCGCATGTACGCAGATAAATACAAAGGAAAAATCATTCTGCGATTTGATGATACCAATCCTGCAATTGTCAAGGAAGAGTATTATAAAGCAATTAAAGCGGGAATGAAATGGCTTGGCGCAACTTGGGATAAAGAAATTAAAGCATCCCAACATATAGATAAATTTCACCAAGTAGCAGAACAATGGATTACACAACAACTACTTTATGCCTGTTTTTGTCAGGGAGAAGTACTAAGTAAAAATCGCGAAGAAGGAAACGCTTGTGAACATCGAAACCAAAGCATCGATCAAAATTTAAAAATATTCCAGAATATCCAAAATAATAAATATACTTCTGGTCAGGTGGTACTCCGATTAGTTGGTGACTTAACATCGGATAATAATGTCATGAGAGATCCCATAATGTTCCGTATTGTAGATCAACAGCACCCCTTACTTGATAAGTTTTACCCACTATTTCCAACATATGACTTTGAATCTGCATATTTCGAGGCAACAGAAAAAATCACCCATGTGGTTAGATCAGGTGAATTTGGTACCATGAGACAGGAACTTCAGAGTTATCTAATCACAAAACTTGGAGGAAAAGTCCCTGAATTTGTATCCTTTGGAAGAGTCAATATACAGGGTTGCCCCACAAAAGGAAGAGTTATTCGTGAATTGGTCACAGATAACATCGTCACCGGTTGGGACGACATCAGATTAATTACCCTCGCAGGGCTCAAAAAAAGAGGTATCCAACCAGAAACTATCAGACAACTTGCAATAGAAGTCGGATTATCACCTCAAAATACCAAAATTGCATGGTCTACTCTGGAAACAAAGTCCAAACAAAATCTAGAAAAGACTGCCAAACGATTGTATTTTGTTCCAAATCCGGTTAATTTACATGTCACTGATGGCACCGAAAGAGAAATTACCCTCCCATATCACCCTCTCCATGAAGATTATGGTAACAGAACAATATTCACCAACGGCCATTTCAAAGTGGCCAAATCTGATGTAATGAATTTATCAATTGGTTCAATTTTTCGACTAAAAGATCTATATAATGTAGAAATCACAGAAAAATCCAAAGATGGATCAATTATCGGAATTTATAAAGGTGAAGAAATCATTGCTAAAACCCCAAAAATTCAATGGGTAGGACCACAGGCAGTTGATGGAGAACTTGACGTACCAGATTTACTCGAAAATGAACAGGGAGAAATCAATCCAAATTCCATGCACAAAATGAAAGGGTCCTTTGAAGAAAATATTAGAAATATTCCCAAACAAGAAGTAATTCAGCTAGAAAGAGTAGGATTTGCAAAAATCGATAAAAACACTAAAAAGAAAATAGAAGGAAATATTGTTCATTTACATTGAAAATTAATTTAGTTACTTTGTTATTTAGAACTCTCTATCCAAATATAAATTGCACATATCCCTGATTAAACGAAAAAATTTGTCATTTAACTTCATGTAACAAAATTACGATCACTTCTATATTTAGCATTGATATTATCACTTAAATAAATATCAAAAAAATTAATCTAAAACCAATATACAATGACATTATCAAATTAAAATCAAAAAATAAATTATGAGCGTGGAGGGATTCGAACCCACGGCCTGCGGGTTTCATCCGAAAGTTGATTTTCTTTCAGTAAAAGCCCGACGCTCTACCTAGCTGAGCTACACGCCCTATACTCATATGTTTTTCACTACATTCAATCCAATTGGATAAAAAATAAGTGAACAAATTACTGTCATTCACAAAAGAAGATAACCTTTACGATTATGTTCAGCTTGATTATTCAAAATTATTTCAATTGAAGTCAAACGAATTGTAAGCGATGTGGATTTACTTCAGTTCCATTCAAATAATTCACCAACTTAACCCTAATTCAACAAAATCATAATGTATAAAAATATTTAGCAAAAACACATATTATCCTCAAAATTAGATCACTTGAATATATACAATGAACAAAAGTCGATTATTTTTCACTTCAAAGCAGATTTTACCTATAGTAATAAACTCAATTTTTTATCAATATCTAATGGAATTTCTGTCAAAGTTGCAAGAAATTTAAATGATAGTTCGAAAATATGAATTTGTTTGGGATGATATCATGATTAAGACGTTAATTATTATGACCACATTTGGTCAAATTTATTATTCTAAGGATGCTTTTTTTGGAGCTACTTCTGGTGAAACAGACATAGCTCTTACAGCTGGTTTGATTAGTGCAATTTACAATATGACAACTGAAACACAGCAGCAAAAGATCACTGAATTAGAATTGGAAGAATTAAGAAGTGTTTTTAGAGAGCTACCTGGAGAGAAACTATTTATTATCACTGTGGATAAACGTATGGATACAGGTGATGCTGATGATATGTTGGGTGATTTATCAGAAAGTTTTGTAGAAAAATATGGAGATCAAATGATTGACGGATTGGTACTAAATGATTTTGAACCAACAGTCGATAAAATTGTGGAACAAAGATTATGGTATAATACAGCATCTAAAAAATTAATTCCTCAAGATTTTGCATCCTTTTTCGCAATACTCTTTGCTATGTTTTGGTATCCCTATTTATTTTTATCAGGTCAAACTACCCTTATTGACCCTTATAAAATTGCATATTCATATGGAAAAGTATGGTTATTCTTTCCTAGGTTTGCAACTGCATCAGATGGATCGCTAAATCATGAGATCGGTTTAATTCAAAATCAAATAAATAATTTACTTGCAGTGATTATTCTTAGTCTTATCATTTGTATTTTGGTATTAGGTCCAATAATATCAATTAGGTATTGGTTGAATAAGTATCCAAATATGTCCCTACCGTTTAGATTTATGATGGAGATTATCAGAAGACCTACACGAGGTGGATATGCAGATGTTCTACCCTGGTGGTTTATTTCCCTACCCATATTGATGAATATTGCATTAATTACCACAATTCGATTTGGAAGAGGAATACAATACTCATTGACCGGACAACCGATAAAAATGTCTATGGAAACATCATTGGTTAGTGGGAATAAGTTTGTTTTTTGGTATTATATGATATTTTATGTGTTAATCTACATAACAACTTGGTATTTATTACTACCAGCCATCATAGGATCAGTGGTGGAAGATCTTAGTAAAAGATGGCTAAAAGGTAGTTGGATTGTAACATCAATTGCATTAATTACATTCCTACCTGCACAGATTTTCTCCGGAACGATATACATGGAGGGAATCGGTTTCAACCCAAACGATACTTTATTTTCAGATGAAATTTTATCGATTAGATTTCTATTTTTGGTAACAATTCCAATAAATCTATCGTTATTTGTATTTATATTCTTTTTAGGTGTAAGCATGAGTCAATTGATTGTAAAAAATAGGTCTCGATTTCCAATTGCATTTGGAGGAGGTCTTTTTATTACACTTGCAGTTCAGAATTTATTATTCTTTTTAATTTTTAGATCAGGTTTATTATTCAAACCATTATTTTAAACAATTAAAAATATCTGATTTCATAATATCAACTTGCTTTTGTACATTATACATTATTTCTAGTAACTCAATCTTTTTAATGCACCAATAATTTGATAATAAATTTCAATTCGACTACAAACATATTTACCATGTTTTTTATAACTAAAGGTGTATGTTAATCTATTGACTATTCATAGATTGCAAAATTTTCTTGTAAACATTTCGAAAATCATGCAATTAAGCGGTGGGTATTTTCTTAGAAATAAAAAACGAACTATAAAAGGAGTTAAACTCCTATCAATAGGTCTAGTAATTGTAATTTCTAGTATTTTAATAATCTATGCAACAGTAAATCAATTTTATCATCTATCAATGTTGCTAGGTCAGGATGACAGAACCTTGGTTGTTGAACCAACTAATGGGTTAAATTCATATTTTGATGATCCAATCCTTCAAGAATTATACAGCAAATTAAATACCGACTCTCGTGTAGAATCATATTCAGATGAAAGACTGGAATTTGGTTCTCTCCACGTAGATGAGGTAAATATTACTTTACCATTCCATCTCATCAATATGACGAATTATTTTAATTCATTTGTAAATCTATCTGTTCAATTTGCTGGAATTGATATTTCTGAAAAAATGATAATTACTTCAGATATTGTTAATTCTTTGAATTTGAACCAAGGAGCATATTATCAATTTCAGGTAATGGAGGTTGCTTTTACTAGATCGTTGTTTTATATACTAAACATAGATATTGATGGAGTTAATTCTGGTATTTATATCAATCAAAATGAAGAAAATTTTGAAACTCTTAAGAATATGATATTCATTAAATTAACTGAAAAAGCAGATGTTTTTGAATTTTTAACAGATTATTCCGAGTTTAAAGGTATCAAAATTCGCCCATTACGTGCAGAACAACGTTTTTTAGACAATTCAGCAAGACAAATCATCAACACCCTGTATCTACTACTCTATGCGATTTCAATATTAGTTGTATTGAGTATTAGTAATCTGATGTTGATTTTGATTTATGAATCCCAAAACGATATCCAAATACTACGTTCAATAGGATATTCACCACATCAAATTTCTTTTCTATTTGTCATGATTGGATTGATAATAGGAGTTGTAGGCTCTGCGATTTCGTTATTAATTAGCTATGCAGTGGTATCATTGACGATTTCGCTTATCAGTATAATACTACATCTTCCATTTATTGTAGTAGAAATGCCAATTCACTTAATTTTGAACACTTTCATCAATGGTTTTATAGTGACATTAATATCATCATTAATTGCAGTTGTTAGGGGGATCTATATAAAATGAAACTTTTTGAAATTCCCATATTTGTACCTAAAAGAAGGTATATATCTACCATTATAGCCTTAATAATTTCATCTGCTATTTTAGTTTCAACCTTATCAATTATTATTGGTATGAATGAAGTTAGCCAAGATTTATTTGGTACCAGTGAAGATGTGTTTGTTTATTTTAACCAAGATACTGCAACTCCTTTTACTTCTCGTATACCCATGAGCTTGATGTATTCATTTGAAAATCAGAACGGAGTAAAAATAGTCAGCCCAGAAATTTTTCAACCTGTAGTCATTGGAGATGAATCGTTATTCATCAGAGGGGTAAATTATTCACGTATATTTAATTTGGAAAATGGTAGGTTAATTGAGGGAAGAATACCAGATCAATCAGAAATTTACAATGTAATGATTGGTAAGAATTTAAAGGACAGGATGAATTATCAATTATTACAAGAAATTTCATTTGATTCACTGGTAGCAGAGGAAGTTGTTCGAGTAAAGATAGTTGGTGTTTATGAAACGGATGGAATTACTAGTGATGAGATATTTACCAGTTATCCATTGGCAATGTCAATATCTGGTTTTCAAGCTAATTTAGTTACTCATTTTAGAATAAAGTACGATCCCTCAATATCAGATGAGAATACTATTATTAATGGTGCTACTCAAACATTTGCTGTTACTTTCAATTTTGAAACAGGGAATTCATCTACACAAATAAACTCCATGCAGATTAAAATTAAAGATAAATTAGAAAATTTGGTCAAACAAGAATTATTCAGCAATTCATTTCAACTTGGTCTCTTATATGGAGAATATAAATTAGAAATCATTAATGGTACTAATTTAATATATTCAGATAGTTTTATGGTAGAAAATAATTTTGATTATAATGCAACATTATTTTTAAATGTGTATAATGTCAGTTTGCAAGTTGTATACCATGGAAATCCTGTTCATGACATAGAATACGAGATAATGGATGATCGAAACACAACAATAATATCTGGATTTTCAGATTCAATAGGTAAATTAAACCATAACCTCATTGAAGGGAATTATACTATTAATTTCAAAGAAGGTATAACAGAACAGTCATTTGACCTAAATGTAACTTCTACTATCATAGATACTATAGAATTACAATCTCTTAGCATGATAAATCTTGAAAATATTATAAATGGTTCAATAATTCCAAGAAATATATTTAGATTGAATTTAGAAAATTTTGATTCGAGCTATTTAATTAAACTTGATGGATCAAACCTCAATATATTTTCAGAGAGTAGTTTTTCACTACCATATGTAAGTTTAAATCTTACAACAGGTGATCATAACATTGTTGTATATCGTTCATCGGACTCACCCATTATTTTGTATAATATCTATTTTAGTGTAGAACCAGATTATGAATTACTCAAAACAGTAGACTTAATGGAAGGTGGTCATTATTCACCAAACTCACTCCATGTATTTGATAAAACTTCTATTAATAGGTTCACAGTAATTGGAGCAATAATACAGAGTAATTCTCCAACCAATACTAATTTTACTATTCAATTACCTAACAACATTGGGTTTCATAGGATTGAAATTGTTGCCTATGATTTAACAAATTTTATCATTAGAATGACTTTTCATATAATTATAGAGAATAACCCACTTGGTGGTGGTTGGATTGCCCCAATTTCACACATTGAAGTAAAAGCGGGAGATCTTGTACCAATTTGGTGGGCAAGAAATTCAACTAATTATAACATAAATAATGGGACTTTACTTAAAATCGATGAAAAATGGTATTATCAGGTACCAAATGGATTATTAGATATGAAAAACTATACCTCTACAGTTACTTATGATGGATTTTCTTTCTTACTAAATTACCTATATGTCACTGCATATTCTAATTTATTCAGATTAAAAAATTCCACTTCTAGTTATTTAATTTCTGATATTATTTCTTCAGAGTTTTCAATAATATCAATATCAAATTATACATTTTTAGAGGTGGATAATTTATGGGATTTGTCAATAAAAGCAAATGGGCGCATTTTTCAAATTTATGATAATCAAATACTTCCTGTCTTTGGTAATAATATTAATATTGTCTATAATTTGACGATATCATCTAGAGTAATTCAATCCAGTGAATCAATTTTATTTCAGGTAAGAGACTCATTGAATGAAATTGATAAACCTATTATAACTATGGGCCATAACCCATTCATTAAAGATGGAAGAATTACCTTTCAGGATATATATGGTTCTACATTAAATTTTGAATTGAATAGAAGTGGGATGCCATATACTCCAATAAGACTATTTGGAAATACATTCCAATTAGCACCAGGAAATTATTCTATTTCTTATTATTTAACCACGGATAATAAATCATACAGATGGAATTTAACAGTCCCTATATGGCATAAATCATTGAGTATCAAGAGTAATTATGTTGGAAACACCTTGGGTTTCATAATTTCCAATGAAACAGTTAAACTACCACAAAATGAAGTAATCACGTCAAATAATCGATTATATTTACCAATAGCAAATGATTTAGTTACTATTGATTATT